>Ga0196980_1000090_pt1 | contig 28016 bp, 32 predicted proteins | sample S3_1013CmetaG_FD_155486 | JGI IMG/M metagenome (GOLD analysis project Ga0196980, IMG submission 155486) | Soil microbial communities from Anza Borrego desert, Southern California, United States - S3_10-13C | ecosystem: Environmental > Terrestrial > Soil > Desert | place: USA: California... | reverse complement strand
TCAGCGGAATGACTTTATCTTCATGCATGGCGTATTCGCTCCTCTCAACAGGAATTGATGACCTCGAAGACCATCAAGAATACGCCGCCTACCTCAGCCCCTCATCCACAACTTTCGAGCATAACTCCGGAATAGGTTAATGCACGTAGATCTATTGTCTGAATCGATTCATTTTCTCGGTGTCATACTCAGGAGTGTTTCGAAAACGAAACGACATTCTTTAGCACAGATTCATTTTTGGACAGGAGGCGTTATGGCCGTAAAGCTCTTTGACTCGAGGGGCGTTCCCCTTGAAAAGCAACGGTTCACATGGAAAGACATGGTTCAGAAGCCGATCAGCAAGCTCGACGACGAAGCATTTACGCGGGTCAGGATCATCCTCATGAACGGACTGGAAACGGAGGCGTTGCGTTTCCAGCATCTGTGCGCACGGATGAACAAAGACCTTCAGGTGCCGCTAGCGAAGGTCAGGCGCGCCGAACAGCATCAGCAAACCACCGTCAATTGGCTCATTTCTTCAGATCATTCGCCATTGGAGACGACCATCGCCTATGAACAGGTGGCCGTCGAGGTCACCGCGGCGGTAGCGCAAAACGAGCCCGAACCTTATCTCGCTCAGGTTTATCGCTTTGGATTATTGGAAGATTTCGACCATCTCTACCGTTATTCGGCGCTGCTTGATCGACTCGAAGGCAAAGACGCGAACAACATTCTGCAGTCCCATACGGATATCATTCCAGGGCGACCCACGGTGGATGAGCATCGGGCGCCCGAGAACGATCTGCGGGACCATTACGATCGCACGAAGGCGGCTGCCATCACCAAGTTGCATGCAACGACGATCATGGCCGCCGAGTATCAGACTCACGATTTCTACGCCAATGTCGGGCCGATGTATGCCGATCCGGTCGCCCGTCAGTTGTACGCCGAAATCGCCTCGATCGAGGAGCAGCACGTCACGCAGTATGAATCGATCATCGATCCCAGCGAAACTTGGCTCGAGAAATGGTTGTTGCATGAGGCAACCGAGGCTTACAACTACTACAGCTGCGTGGAGCAGGAATCCAATCCACGCATCAAGGCGATCTGGGAGCGTTTTCTGGATTATGAGCTCGGACACTTCGCGTACGTAGCGGAACTGTTCAAGAAGTATGAGAGACGAGACCCGGCCGAGATCATTTCGGACACGCTGCCCGACCCGATGCCGTTCAAGAGCAACCGGGAATTCGTACGCAAGGTGCTTGATCAAGAAGTGAACTTGCGCACCCGCGGCACTCAATTCGTCGATAAGGCCCAGGAAGATCCGGCGTCGCTGGATTACCGGCAGCAGATGAATTCGGAGGGATCGCCCTCTCAAACCGTGGCGGCGGGATACCAGTGGTCTCCCGGTACCGAGCTGAATCGCAGGGTCGCTTAAATCGTAAGAAATCGTGTAAGGAGTCGAACAATGGAAAAATCAGTTGAGATGAGTGCGAAGAATCGAACCGGCATCGGCATGTCGCCTGTTGACAGCCAGCGGATGATCGACGCGGCGCAAGCGACTCCGCCGAGCTCCTCGGGAGACGAGTCGGCGCTTGCGGCGCTGGATAGCGTCTATATCCGGGAAGCTGAGCCGGTGGGTTCGGTGCCATTGCCAGGTACTTTGAAAGGCGTAGCCCAGGCCACTCTCCAGAAACTTACCGGCAAACATCCCGAAGTCTTGATCGACAAGCTGGGCGAGCGCTTGGCTTTTGAGCGCACGGGTACACGACTTTATGATTACTTGATCACCAAGTGCGAGACGGCGCCGACAGATTCGGAGATTCCTATCGATACGCTCAAGCGTTTTCGGCGGGAGGAGGCACAGCATTTTAAGCTGGTCGCCAAGGCTCTGGAGTCGTTGGGGGCTGATCCGACTACGCAGACCCCCGGGGCGGATGTCAGCGCTGTGGCATCGAGTGGGGTGCTTCAGGTCCTGAGTGATCCGCGCACCTCCGTGCCACAGTCGCTGGAAGCCATCCTCACCGCCGAACTGGTCGATCATGCGGGTTGGGAACTGCTTATCCGGTTGGCTGGCGAGATGGGACTCGACGAGATGGCGACCGATTTTCGGACGGCGCTGGCGGAGGAGGATGATCACCTGATGCAGGTACGCCAGTGGCACGAACAGTCCGCTCTATCTCAAGCCGGCGTATCAGCGGGTTAATGTCAACGTATGCAGCCGCCTAGGGCTTGCGCTCCTTAAAGTAGGCGTGGTGTTGGCGCGAGGCGGCTGCACAAGATTCTTTAATTCGATCGCCTATTTCCCAGCACAAGGCTGCGCGGCACGCTGCTGGTTAAGCGCCGCGCAAAGGGGTATTACGAAGACAGAAGACCCGACATAGGCCTGCTTTATTTTTTTAGATTGCGGTATAACGAGGTTACTAAATGGATGGCTTGATCAAACAGGCTCTTGCCGAGGTTTGCTCCGTAGATAACAACATCCTTTGAGCTCATGCCTTTAAAGCGCTGCTTGAAATTGCTTACCAAAAACGGCGTTGCGAATAGTCCAAGGATAATCCCAATGATAAATGTGCCTGTGTGCGATGAAGGCTGAGGCGCTGCTGGTTGAGTTACTGTAGTAGGTTGGATAGCTGAAGGCTGCGCGGATGTAGCAGCTATCGTTTGCGTTGAGCCGTAATTATCGGGAATAGCAAAGTCGGTTAAGCCGGGAATGCTGGGGAACGTGCCGCCTCCTTTGCCCACGACCAATTGTCCTTTCATCCCCTTCTCCATGTGCTGAGCGATGTCGCAGTGTACGAGATAAGTCTTGTCTTCCCTGGGCAGGATCAGCGTACCGCTTATTTTGCCGGGGCCGGTCACTTCCAAGTGAAACATGCCCTTGTCATACATAAACTTAGGCAGCCCGTGCATCATCCATTGATGGCGAATATTGTCCTCGTTGATGAAATGCACAGTCAGGCGTGTACAAGGTTTAACGCGCCACTCCTGTTTGTCGAAAGCGAACATAGTTCCAGGGAAATTCTTGGAATACTTGTGCCCGGCCCTTACGGTGATTTCCGCGTCTTCGCTGATCTTATCGCAGCCGCCCGGCAGTTTATCCTTGTTCTGCCCCATCACCATGCCGCCGTCCATGTCCATAAGGTGGCCATCACCGTGATCCATCAACAACTTATGCTCTACGATCTCCTGCTGTTCCGCGGCATAAGTCGAAGAAGCAGTCAGGAAAGCACTGAAAATAATGAAATGCGTAAACTTTGACATGACAATCGGATGCCTCAATGCTTGCCTTTGGCTTGGGATGCGATTTGGCTGATCATAGCGAGCACGCGCTCTCGGTATAGATAGAGCACATAACCTGCAATACCGAACAGCAGTCCATTAAAAAGGCTGCCCAATGGACTGGAGGAATTATCGGTTGCGGTCACTGCGGCAGACTTAGATTTAATTGCTGCGGCGTTCGTGGCATTTGCCGTCTGCGTGCCCGCAGGTTCAGCTAGGCTGCCCCAATCATCTGCCCAGTCTTGCCAGACCGGTATTTTTCTGTCCCAGAATTCCTTGGTGAAATATTGCTTTAAGTCCATGCCGTGGGTCTTGGGGGTGCCATTTTCATCCAAATAGGATTTGTACACGATGAGGCTTATGCTGCCACCTTCACCCATGCCGTTAGTAGTGAAGGACTTTTCAACATGATCGTGAAACATCCAAACGCCCGACCCAAAGCTGTGCAAACCATCATCCGTCGTATTTATCGCCAGATCCAACCGTTGGGCCGGTGCCATCATGTAGACGTCGCGGGTAATCTGAGCACTGGGGTTCTGTTCAACGCCGTCATAGTGAGTTTCCGTGGCTTTATGGCCATGCGTGTGAAGCGCAAGTGTCTCGGTATGGCCGTTGAGGATGCGGAGCTTAATCTTCTCGTTGGGATTTACCGTAATTAAAGATTCCCGAAGAGTGTACGGAAAGGAGCGCCCGTTCAGAAGAAAGTAGTCGTCAGTCGCATCGGTGATGTCGTACTCCTGATTCATCGTGCGTGCGATCAACCGGGGATCATTCGCCGCCTGTGGGAGCTTATGCAGTTCTTTGTCGACGGACTGGTAATGCAGGTCGTATTCCTGATTGAATTTTTCCGATACCGCAACAGAAGGATGGCGGACTTGGCCGGCACCTACGTTAAAGGTTTGAACCCAATTGTTCGGCCTGTTTTCTTCCACGATAAACATGCCCGCCAGCCCCATCGGAATATGCGTGTGGGGTTGAACGTGGCAGTGGTAATACATGGTGCCGGGCTGACGCGGCCGAATCACGTAAGTTTTGCTGTGGCCCGGCATGATATCCATTTGGCTGGTTTGGCCTACGCCGTCGTTGCCTTCGCCGCCATGGTCCATGTAAGGATGGTCGACACCATGAAGGTGTATCGAGTGAGGAAAATAGTGGGTATTCTCAACCACCAGCCAAACCACATCGCCCTGCTCAACGCGGATTGGCGTGGAAGGCATGCGCAGCAGGGGATTTGCCTCTACGCTGGCAAAGCTCCGTGTCGACATGTCACGACTTTTCGGAGCGAAGACCCAGAAGCTAGGCTGTATGCCGGGTGCGATATCGAAGGTGGGCACAACGCCGGCGAAGTCGGGTGAGTGCCCGTTCACTTCCATGATTTCGAGTTTAATGATGATATGGTCGGGATCGCCGTCGCCATCCATATCATTAGTTTTAGTAATCGCATCCGCAGCCAAATTGGACGTATCCATGAGCGTCTGCATGGATATGTTATTGGTCCCCTTTACGAACGCTGCGATGTCGGCCGGATTATCGGCATTGCAGACCCTCGATTCTTGAATGGTTACGCCTTCGATGGTTTGAGCTTTGCGCCATTCGCTGGGAACCCCGCTGTTACAGAAAGGTTCCGCTTCGCCGACCTGGACTTTGGCGCTGGGCGGAGGAGAAGTAACCGCTTCGGCACCAGACGATAGGGCCAAGAGGGTGGAGCCAAACAAGAATACGAGGGGACGTGTCTGCATTTTAAGTACCGTTGGGAACAGAGATTCGAAGACTCGGCTAAGACTTGCGATCGGTCTGGCGCTTAGTCAAGTAATCCCGCTTGAAAGTTCCTAAGATTGTTTTTTCAACATCCGGTCCACGGCGCCTTTGAACGACGCGTTGGAAAGATAAAAGATATAGCCGACCGCAATCAAAATGACGGCAATTACCACGTAGGTGCTGGCCGAAAGTCCGGTTGCCGAGGCGCCGACACTAAAAGGTACGTGAGCGTCCACCTTCTGCCCCTCGTTGACCAGCGTTACGTGCGCGAGATAATTGCCCGGCTCGGTGAAGTTGATCGTGGTGTTGGCGGTGCCGGTCGGGTAGGTCGACGGCTCTTTATAAAACACGCGGCTCCCCTGCGGCTCCTTGGTAACTTCAAATTCAACCGTCATGTTCCGCAGCGCTTTTCCCTCGTAATCGAATACCAAGGTCGCCGAACCGATCTCCGGGATGGAATTGCAGTATTCCGTTGTTCCGGTCAGCTGCGGTTGATAAGCGGTGAAGTGTACCCAGTGCGGGCCGACTGGAATACGGCAGGCATCTACATCGACGCCAGAAGCTCCCCCGTGTGCCCAGCTCGATGCGGGGATCACGGCGGAAACGAGCAGGCTCAGAGCGAGCAAGCACTCTCTTAAGCAAATTAGTTTACGCATATCTCTTCCCTCACTTGGTGGAATTATCGGATTTTTGTAATTAAATTGTTGATGCGAGTCCTATAAAAGGCCCCATGGTTTGCCGACTTCCTTTCGCCTCCGAACGAGCTAAAGGAATAAGCAAATATACCTAAGCAGGCAGTCCTATACAATGTTTCGGTCAAAGCGTGGCTTGGTATTTGCGTTGCGCCCTTGGGGGGCGCTGATCGGCTGAGCCAAAACGAACTGGTATTACAGACCGATATTCGCGCGTTTAGTTTTGAAAAAAATCAATTTAATTAACTTGCTACCGGAAATCCTTTTCGGTCTCTGTTCGAGATAGAACAATCTTCGTTCAGAGAGTGGCGAGGGATTGAGTTCCTTCAATCGTGGCTATGCTCTCAATCATTGGCCAGTAGACGGTCCAACCGACCGGCGCGTTCCAGTGCCGCGAGATCGTCGTAGCCGCCTACATGGGTTTCGCCGATGTAAATTTGCGGTACCGTGCGGCGTCTCGTTTTTTCCATCATCTCCAGACGGCGCTCCGGCTCCAGATCGACTCTGATCTTTTGGATGTTTTGGACGCCTTTATTTAAAAGCAAGCGCTCCGCCATGACACAATACGGGCACAGCGCTGTGCTGTACATGATTACATTAGCCATGACAGTATTTTTTGTCATATGGATCAATGTTCAGAACTCCTGCATATTTACATTGACGTTCGAATGTCTTGAATCTTCTCGCAAGTCGTAGTAGCGGATTTCACCGTAACGCTAGTTGAAACGGCCCATGGAAAGGACGACTTCTTCGAGGGGTTTTCCGAATGAATATTGCGGATCATGCATCATCTCGCGTTTGAGTTTGGTATATTAGAAAATTCTAACATGAGCCTGTTATGACTACACACCGTTTAGTGAGAATTTTCGCCGGTTTTTTCGTTTTGCTATCGTTAGCGCTCGGCGCGGACGCCAGCCCAATATTCGTAAACAAGAATTGGCTCTGGTTTACGGCATTTGTGGGAGCCAATTTGTTTCAGAGCGGATTCACTAAATTTTGTCCTTTGGAGACCATTTTAAAAAAGCTGGGTTTCAAAGAGGCCTAATGATAGGGAACCGGTCCGATCTATGAGGCTGTCTAATTGATTGCTATTAGAGGAAAGTGAAGTTCAGTTAATGCCGCCACGCCATTTCGTAGGACGTTCCAAAACCAAGTGAACCGTGGCCGATGCTGCGGCGCCGAGCAAGAGGGGATATTTACAGGGAAATAGTGTCGAAGTCATCGATTATTGGGGGATTCAGGCTTGATTAAGCTGCGACTTCAGGTCTGAGGTTTGTTTACATCGCCGCGGAGCTTCGCTATGGAAAGCATCTGGTATTCGATTGTTCGGGGAGTGCTCAGTAGCATCGTTGCGACCGCTCTTGCTGCGTGTGCCACTCATGGGTCTAGACAGCTCTACGCGAACGCCAAACAAACCACGGCAAGGGTCAAAGAGATAAATCTACGAAGTCGCCAAGTCTTTCTGAGAGACGCACATGGAAATGGATTCGCCTTGCACGTCGATCCAAGAGTCGAAAACCTCGCCAAAGTGAAGGTCGGCGATCAGGTGAATATTGGTTATTACGAAGCGCTTGCGGCGGAGATCAAAGATCCTGGCGAGGGTGTAAAGGGCGTCAAGATTGGAGAGGGGACCTCGATAATGCAATCCGGCGAGCGTCCAGCCGGATCGGTGGGACGTTCGGTCAGAGCGACGGTAAAAGTTTTGTCTGTTAACCACGATGCGAATAGAGTAACGATCTCAAGTCCGAGCGGTCATGTGCATACACTTGACGTGAGAGATCCTCAACTCCGAGAGTACATAAAGAACTTAGGGACAGGGGATGAAGTCGAACTTACCTATACTGAAGCGGTCGCGGTAACCGTGGAGCCTGCTGAAGAATAATTTTCCTAATCCTGCCGCCCGAAATCGTGCGCTCATTTTCGATGTTGCAAAACTGACAATATCCCAATTACGTTTTATTCTGTAGAGCGTACTCTTCGGTATTGATTCACCGTATGCCGAGAGCGGACCGGCAAAGATATTGCTCATCTAATTCCTCTTTTTTGAATCTCAGATTAGTCACCAAAGTTACTGGTAATAAAATGAAAAAGACATTACAGAAGTTCTTTGGCTATTTTCTCATCGGTGTATTGGGTCTGTTGCCCATTGTCATCATCCTCCAAATCGTAATCTCCGTCGAAGGACTGCTTCGGGACTTTGTATTGAGCATCTTCGGACGCTATGACAACTTCTTTATCCCCATAGGCTTGTTTACGGCGGCCATTCTAGTCCTGACATATTTCGGCTATTTACTCAAGCAGGACAAAGCTCATGTTTGGTATTACCTAGAAAGTTTACTCAACCGTATTCCACTGCTTGGCACGATATATCGTGTTACCAAGAAGATACTGAATCTGTTTCGGGGCGACGAGGAAGATAAGCTGCGTGATGTGGTTTACATCGAATATCCCAAGGACGGCGTCTGGGTACCGGCCTATGTGACCAACCGAGTCGACGATCAGTTGGTGCTGTATATACCAACATCGCCGAATCCGACTTCCGGTTTTACTGTGATCGTCCATGAATCCAAGGTCAGGGTGTCCGATATGAGCATCGAGGAAGCATCGAGTTTCGTCATTAGCCTCGGCGTGGATATACCGAGACCGGACGAAGCTTCCCGGCTTAAACCGGCGGCCGATAAGGTGGCGTAATGATCTTTGTTTCTGGTTAAACCGGTGTTCTGTCCATGACTCAATTGCCGAGGAGGAAAGGAATGATCTCGCCTGCCAATCGTTTGAGAGAACTGCTTGCTAAGCCCGGCATCTGCATTATGCCGGGCTGCCACGACGCGATATCCGCCAAGCTGATTCAGGAAGCCGGATTTGAGACGGGTTTCATGAGCGGTTTTGCGGTGTCGGCGGTGCGTCTCGGTTTGCCCGATACGGGTTTGATTTCCTACGGAGAGCTGTTGGAGCAGGGGAGAAATATTTGCAGCGCCGTCTCTATTCCCGTGTTCGGCGACGGCGATACGGGCTTCGGCAACGCGCTCAACGTGAAGCGTACGGTGCAAGGCTACGCCCGCGCTGGATTCGCCTGCATCATGATCGAAGACCAGCTGGCCCCCAAGCGTTGCGGTCACACTAAGGGAAAGGTAGTGGTGAGCAGGGACGAGGCCGCGATGCGGATTCGCGCCGCGGTGGATGCGCGCAATGACGGCGAAGAAATACTCATTATGGCACGAACCGACGCACGGGCCGTGGCAGGTCTGGAGGAAGCCGTGGCGCGCTGCCAATTATTTCGGGAATTGGGTGCCGATATCACTTTTCTGGAAGCTCCAGAGAGTGTCGAGGAGATGCGCCGTTACTGTACCGAGGTAGATGGGCCGAAGATGGCCAATATGATCGAATACGGCAAGACGCCCGTATTGCCGCCCGAGCAACTGGAGGCGATCGGCTATAAGATCGCCGTATATCCTTTGACTTTGCTGAATGCCGGCATCAAGGCTATGCGTGAGGCCTTGAACACCATCAAGCAGGGCCGGATGCCGGAAAACATCATGGACTTTGAGGCGTTGAAATCGGCGGTCGGGTTTCCTCGGTATTATGAGGAGGAAGACCGTTACCGCTGTTGAACGGCAATTCGGGAGCAGTGTGGCGATCGATCCCGGCTAAAGCGTTGCTCCAAAACTGTGTTTTATTCTTTAGCGAGCTTTAACTCTCTCAGCTTCATCAAAGCATAGACCGATTCCAGATGGGGAATCGGCACGCCTGCTTTCCGTCCCGCCCGCACGGCATTCCCTAGGATAGCTTCCGTTTCCATCGGCCGGCCGGCTTCGAAATCCAGCAGCATACTGGTCTTGTACGGCGGCATGTTATACGTATTCTCAACGTTCTTGTTGACAATGTCGGCAGGCAAAGGATGTCCCGTGGCTTTGGCGATCAGGCAAACTTCCTCCATGATGGCTCGCACGAAAGGCTCCTGACTCGATAGGATGTTATTCGTACTGAGTCCGGCCGAGAGCACCGACAGTGGATTGAAGGGAGCATTCCAAACGCATTTTTGCCAGCGAGCCGCGACGATATCCTCGGAAGCGATACAAGTGATACCGGATTGCTCGAATGCGCTGCACAGCGCCCGCGTTTTCTCCGAGAGCCCTTGCGGATAATTGCCCAAGGCCAGCCGGCCGTAGGCCTGATGCCAGATTTTGCCGGGAGCGGTGCGGGTGACGCAAATGAACGCGAGACCGCTAATCAATTCGTTGTTCGGAAAAGCGCTCGCGATTTCGTCTTCGATGTCGATGCCGTTGGAAATAAGCGCGATGGACGTATTGCGTCCTACGGCATCTTTCAGAAGGCCGACTCGGTCGGCGTGTTCGACCACTTTGATGCACAAGAGAACGTAATCGGGCTTTTCGGTTAATTCTGCCGCGTTGCGCACCACGGCGTGAGGCCGGAAGTGATAATTGCCTAGTTTGGTGTCGCTCGTAATTTCAATGCCGTGAGCTTTGACGTGCTCATAATCGGAACGGGCTGCCACCGAGACTTCGACGCCCTGCTTGGCAAGCAGAGAACCGTAGAAGCTGCCGACGGCCCCGGTACCTATGACCAATACTTTCATGTCGTTTCTCCCAAATAGTTCTTGAGAAAAGGAATCGTGAGCTTGCGTTTCGCAGCCAGCGTCGCGTGGTCCAAGTCGTCCAGCAATCCTCTCAAAGAGGAAAGATCCCGCCGATAGTGTGAAAGCAAGAAACGACCGACCTGCGGCGGCAGATCCAAGCCGAGCGAACGGGCGTAGGCGCCGAGGACGATCAGCTTGTCCTCGTCGTTCAAAGCTTGTAGACGCAAGGTCAATCCCCAGCCTAAGCGGGTTTTGAGGTCGGGAAGACGGATGGGAAGTTCGGCAGGCGGTACCGGGGCAGTGACGATCAAGCGATTGCCAAGCTCACGCAAGCAATTGAACAAATTGAATAAAGCCCGCTCCCAGCTATCATCGCCGGCAATGGCATCCACATCATCGAGACAAACGAGGTCCTGATGCTCTAGCCCGTCGAGCACACTAGGGCCGTACTGCCGAAGGTTCGCCAACGGCAGGTAAGAAACCGATAAATCGCTTTGACACGCTTCCTGACAGCATGCATTGAGCAAATGGCTCTTGCCGGTTCCGGGGTCGCCCCACAAAAAAATGAGTGTGTCGCCGCGACCGCCTGCCGTATGTCTAAGATGCGCGACGATTTCGGTGTTGGCGCCCGAGTGGTATTGCTGAAAGCCCAGCTCGGGATTGAAGGCGAAGCGCAAGGGAAGTTGCTCCGCCATAGTCTTAATGATGTTTGACCGACGAAGCGGCTACCGCAGCGTTTTGCAGCATGCCCGGAAGCAACTCGCCGAGAGCGTCCGTCAAGACCACTAGGAGCTACTTTACTCGGGCGCTCTTTAGCGCCAGCGCTACACGAGCCAGGCGAGCGCCGAACGCACGGCACAGTCTCCGCTCTTCGTCGCTGACGGCGTTGTCGCTTCCGGTGTGCCGGCTGGGTCCATAAGGCGTGCCGCCACTGGTGGTTTCAAGGAGCGCGCTCTCGCTGCTCGGAATACCGACCAGAACCATGCCATGGTGTAGGAGAGGCAACAGCATGGTGATTAGTGTCGCTTCTTGGCCGGCGTGCATGGACGAGGTGGCCGTGAAGACGCCGGCCGGCTTTCCGGATAGGGCGCCCGAAAACCATAAGGAACTAGTGCTGTCGATGAAATATTTGAGAGGCGCCGCCATATTGCCGAAATGAGTGGGGCTTCCCAGAGCCAGAGCATCACAGTGTTTTAGATCATCGAGCGTTGCATAAGGCGGACCGGCTTCGGGGATGGTGTCCTCAGTGGCTTGGCAGACCGGCGATACTTCCGGGACGGTACGGACCTTGGCGATGGTGCCGGGAACTTCCTCGACGCCTCTCGCAATCAGATTGGCCATTTCGGCCGTGGAACCCCAACGACTGTAATAAACGATTAGAACTTCAACCATGAAAAATAACAGGACGAAACGCTTGAGTATAAAAAGTGTGGGCCAACGTGACCCGGAGAGACGGTGCTAAGCCTTGCCGGACTTAAAGAATCTGCAGCACATTCTCCGGTGGACGTCCGATGGCCGCTTTGCCGTTTGCCAGCACGATAGGGCGCTCGATGAGAATTGGGTTTTCCACCATCGCGGCAATCAATGTTTTCCGGTCCAGGTCAAGCTTGTCCAAACCGGCTTCCTTGTAAGCCGCTTCGCCTTTGCGCATCAAATCGCGCGGCTCCATGCCCAGTTTGGCCAGAATGGCTTCCAACTCGGACGCACTGGGGGGCGTTTTCAGATATTCGATCACCGTGGGTTCGATACCTTTGCTCTTGAGAAGCTCAAGAGTCGCGCGGGATTTACTGCAGCGGGAGTTATGATAAATCGTAACAGTCATAGGTATAGCTTTCGAAGTCGATTATGGCGCGCTGGAAGGCTCGCATTTATCGCCGATCAGCGTATCAGTTGTGCTTGATTCGGTCCGCTTTATCGAAAAGAACGGTCATTTAGCCGAGACCGCCACGCGTTTTTTGTTCCCGTTCCTGCTCTTTGCCGATGATTTTCACCAGTTCGGTAAGTTCGCCGGCGAGTATCTCGAGGAGATCGTCGCTGGTCAAAATGCCGGCCAACAATCCTTGCTGACTCACAATAGGGATGCGGCGCACGCCTTTGACGCGCATCCGCTGTAGGGTTTCCCAGAGCCCGTCCTCTTCACGGGCGGTCGTTAGATCGTAACTCATGATATCGCCTACGGTGACGGCGTTCGGATCAAGTTCCGCAGCAAGAATTTCAATCACCAAATCACGATCCGTGATGATGCCGACCGGTTTCGCTCCAGCTGCGGAATCCTCAACGACCACGGCACTGCCCACGTGAAATTCACGCATCAGCTTGGCCGCTTCGATGATCGAGTCTTCCTTTCTAACGATGACCGTATCGCGGTTACAAAATTGTCCAACAGACATGGTGGTCCTTTACGCTGTTGATTATGGAGGATTTGTATTTTACCCGTTTGCGCTGCCGGATGCAGGAAAAACCACGAGTTGCATTAACGGGGCAGGAAGATGTAAAGCAGCACACCGCCTAAAATCAGCCTGTAGATTACGAAAGGCAACATGCCGATACGGTCGAGGAGCTTCAGGAACCAATCGATGGTAACGTAAGCGACGATGCCCGATAGCAGGGCGCTGAGGAACATATTCCACCACGATACGACTTGGTCGGACTCGAATAATTCGAATGCTTTGAGCAATCCCGCTAGTGCCGTGATCGGTATCGACAGCAGAAACGAAAATCGGGCGGCGGCTTTGCGGTTCAGGTCGCGGAGCAAACCGCCAGTGATCGTGATACCCGATCGGGATGTGCCGGGAATCAGCGCCACAGCTTGAAAAAGGCCAACGACCAAAGCGTCTTTCCAGTTAATATCGGTATCGGTGCGCCGTTCGGCGCTCACTCTTTGCGCCAGCCAGAGCACCAAGGCAAACGCGATCGTGCTAGCCGCGATGACTAAAGGGTTGCGTAACTGGGTCTCGACGTAATTGTCGGCCGCCAGCCCGGCGATGCCCGCTGGAACAGTTCCCAAGATCACGTACCAGGCAAGTCTCGCATCCGTGGTCATGCCGTTTCCAGACAGCGAATGAAACCAGGCTGCGGCCATATTGCGCAGCGCGCCCGCATAATAGATGACGACCGCAGTCAACGTCCCGATGTGAACGGCGACGTCGAAAGCTAAGCCTTGGTCGCGCCATCCGAAAATCACCGGCATCAGAATGAGGTGGGCAGCGCTGGAAATAGGCAGAAACTCGGTCAGCCCCTGTAGTAGAGCCAAGTAATACACATGGTGACAATCCATGAGGCCCTCTTAATCGTCTGAATAATCGGTATCGATCAGTTCCCTCAGAACCGCAGTCGCGTAAGCCCCGGCGGGCAGTGCAAATTGCAAACGCAAGCGGGTCGGGTCGCACAACTCCCAGCGAAAGTCTTCCGGATAAAGCCTAAGCGGCCTACGGGCCATGTCGAGGCCGAAATCCTCAAGTCCACGGCAAAGATCTGATTCTTCTTCGACGATAGCCGTTTCTATAGCTAATGCCTGATCAGTGACGGCGGGCATGCCTTTACCCCAGAGCGCACCGCTTGGATGGATCTCCTTGGCCTCCAGCCGCTGTGCGATATCTGGGGTAATGCCTTCGGGTTTGAAAAAGCTGCGCGAATCCGGAAACATGAAGACATCGCCGCTGATGGCCCGGTCCCAGATGTTTTGAGCTACCCGGCTGGCGAGGATGAGGTTGAACAGATAGGAACGGGCAGCCGACAAATAAAGGCTGCGACGGTGAACATCGACGCGCTCCAGCGTTCCCGCGAAAAGAGCCGAGGCCTTGGCGACGTTCTGCCCCTCGCGGCCGAAACGCTGCGTTCCGAAGTAGTTCGGAACTCCCTGCTCGGTGACCTGTTTTAGGCGTCGTTCCAATAGCGAGGCATCGACTTTCAATTCGCGAACGGTGATTTCGAACCGATTGCCGATAGCCGCGCCTTTTCTCAGCTTACGACTGTTGCGTCGAATTTCGAGGATGTTGAGAGATGGGGATTCAAGTTGCCGCCAATCCGGCTCGGCTTTTCCCGGTAGCCATATGCTGAACCATTGAACGGTTTTGCCGTGGCGGTCCTTAAGACCGGCGTAACCGATATCTCGCGCCGGGATGCCGGCAAAGCGAGCCAGTTGGCGGGCGACGTATTCCGTGTTTTCGCCGCGTTTTTCGATACGCAGAAAAATATGCTCGCCTTCATCCGAAGGCTCGAAACCCAATAATTCTTCGACGACAAAATCTTCCGGCGACGTTTTGATCACGCCGGTCCCGGCAGGTCCGCCGAAGGCATAGGGCAGGGCGGTGGTCACATCGCCCATGCCGTTATCGTTTCTGAAGGAGCGCTACTGCATACGCGGAGATGCCTTCGCCTCGGCCCTCAAAGCCCATACCCTCGGTGGTGGTCGCCTTGACGTTGACTGCTTCGCGCGGAACGTCAAGATCGCCTGCGATGGTCTCGCGCATTTTTTCGATATGGGGTGCAAGCCGCGGCTTTTGAGCAACGATGGTCAGATCGACGTTGGCGACAGAATAGCCGCGTTCTGCGATCTTGATGTAAACCTCGCGAAGAAGAACGCGGCTGTCTATGCCTTTAAAACTTGGATCGGAGTCCGGAAAATGCCGACCGATATCGCCGAGCGCCGCTGCCCCTAATAGCGCATCACACAAGGCATGCAAGACAACATCGCCATCCGAATGCGCCGCCAGGCTCTTTTCATAATCGATGGCTACGCCCCCGAGGACCAGTTGGCCGCCGTCTTTGAACCGATGCGCATCGTAACCTTGACCTATTCGTAGCATTGTCGCTCCAGGTAAAAAGCCGCCAAAGGCAAGTCCTCCGGCCGCGTGATTTTGATATTGTCCGGGCGTCCCTCCACGATCTTGGGACGCAATCCTTGAAGTTCCAGGGCGCTCGCTTCGTCCGTTACGATCAGTTTTCGTTCGGCGGCATCGATCAACGCGTGCTTGAGTATACTGTAACGAAACATCTGGGGGGTCAACGCGCGCCAAATTCGGCTTCGGTCTATGGTTTCGACGATATCTCCCGCTTCTGCACCCTTTAAGGTATCCGTGACTGGCAACGCCAGTATGCCGCCGACCGGATCGCTTCTAAGCTGATCGATCAGTTTCTGAATATCGCCGTTCGTGATGCACAGTCGCGCCGCATCATGCACCAATACCCAGTCGTCCGATGCGGCTACGCCTTCGAGGCTCACCAAGGCGGAAAGTACGGAATCGGCGCGCTCTTTGCCGCCCGGCGCAACGTGAATCTTGGGATGCGCGGCGCAAGGGAGGCCGGGCCAATAACCGTCTTCAGCCCCTAGTGCGACGACGACACCGGCGAAGGCATCAACCTCTAGTAATCGTTCCAAGGTATGCTGTAGCACCGGCTTGCCCAAAACTTGAAGATATTGCTTCGGTACGTCGGCCCCCATGCGTTTGCCCACGCCGGCTGCGGGAACGACGGCCCAAAATCGATCATTTCGGTAGGAGTCGGTCATGGGTGGATGCTAATGGCGCGGATCGGCTTTCTGCGACGCAGTCTCGCGTTCCAAAGGCTTTAGTTGCGGCAAGCGCTCGTGTGTCTTGCTCTTCGGCATCTCGATTACTTGGACGAAGGTCTCTCCCTGCTTAATCATGCCGAGCTCTTGGCGAGCCCGTTCTTCGATGGCGTCCGTACCTTCCTTCAAATCCCTGACATCGGCTTCCAGAGCTGCATTACGCTCGCGCCGCTTTTCGCTCTCTTCGGTGAGTTTCTCGATGCGGTCCTGCAACTCCTGCAATTCGGCGACTCCGCCGTCGCCCAGCCACAGCCGGTACTGGAGCAGCGCGATCAGCACCAGCAAAAAGACAGTCAGCTTTTTCACACTGTCGACGGGCGGGATATCGCTTCTCAGACGGTTTGACGGAATGCGCTGCGTCCGGCGTACCGGGCTTTGTCGCCCAACTGCTCCTCAATTTTGAGAAGGCGGTTGTATTTCGCAACTCTGTCGGAACGGCTGAGAGACCCGGTTTTGATTTGTCCCGAGCAGGTGGCCACGGCGAGATCCGCGATGGTGGTGTCCTCGGTTTCGCCGGAACGGTGTGAGACAACAGCCGTATACCCGGCCTGATGCGCGATATTTATGGCCTCAAGGGTTTCCGTCAGGGTGCCGATTTGGTTGACCTTGATCAGGATAGAGTTGGCGATCTTGGCGTCGATGCCCTGCTTCAGGATGGCGGGGTTCGTGACGAAAAGGTCATCGCCGACCAATTGAATACGTTGACCCAGGCGATCGGTCAACATGTTCCAACCATGCCAGTCGTTTTCGGCCATGCCGTCTTCGATAGTAATGATGGGGTATTTGTCGACCCAGGCAGCGAGATAGTTCGAGAACTCGTCGGAAGTAAACCGTTTGCCTTCGGACTCCAAGCTATAGATTCCGTCCTGGTAGAACTCGGAGCTGGCAACGTCCAATCCGAGGAAAATGTCTTTGCCGGCTTGATATCCCGCCCGCTCGATCGCTTCTAAAATGACGCCGATGGCAGATTCGTTGGACGGAAGGTTCGGCGCGAAGCCGCCTTCATCGCCCACGCCGGTCCCAAGCCCCCGTTCGGCCAGCACTTTTTTAAGAGCGTGGAAGACTTCCGCGCCATAACGAAGGGCCTCTCTGAAACTAGGCGCGCCGACGGGAAGAATCATGAATTCCTGCATGTCCACGCTGTTGTCGGCATGGGCGCCACCGTTGATGATGTTCATCATGGGGACCGGCAACAGGAAATCGCCGCTACGGTTGAGGTACGCATAGAGGGGTTTGCGGGCATCATTCGCCGCAGCGTGGGCGGTTGCCAGGGACACTCCCAGGATGGCATTGGCTCCCAGGCGGCCTTTGTTGTCGGTGCCGTCCAGTTCGATCATTTTGTGGTCGATGGCCGCCTGGTCATCGGCATCCATACCCAAGACGGCGGACCGGATCGCTGTTTTGACATTCTCGACGGCTTTCAGAACGCCTTTACCCAGATAGCGGGCTTTATCACCGTCCCGAAGTTCGATGGCTTCCCGCGTCCCGGTGGAAGCGCCGGATGGCACCATGGCGGAGCCAGTCGCTCCCGATTCAAGCGTGACCTCTACGGCGACGGTGGGATTGCCCCTGGAGTCGAGTACCTCGTGTGCTCGTACTTCGGTAATTTTGCTCATAGGTTCCGTTCCTCTGGTATCGGGGTGTCGTAGTAATAATTCCGTCTAGACCATTCTGTGTTGTTTGACGATGCGGTCTATTTCGACAAGCACCTCTAAAAGCTCCTTTATACGAGCCAAAGGCCATGAGTTGGGGCCGTCACTTTTCGCCTTATCCGGTTCAGGATGGGTTTCCATGAACAAGCCGGCAACGCCTACCGCCAACGCGGCCTTAGCCAAGGTCGGTATGAATTCCCGCTGTCCACCGGAAGCCGTGCCTTGACCGCCGGGCAACTGTACCGAGTGGGTGGCGTCGAACACGACGGGACAGCCGGTCTCGCGCATGATGACGAGAGAGCGCATGTCGGAAACCAGATTGTTGTAACCGAACGAGACGCCGCGCTCGCAGACGAGGATCTGTTCGTTGCCGACGACTCTTGCCTTATTGGCCACATTCTTCATGTCCCATGGGGCCATGAATTGGCCTTTCTTGATATTGACCGGTTTGCCTTGAGCGCAGACATCCTGAATGAAGTTGGTTTGTCGACAGAGAAACGCCGGTGTCTGCAACACGTCGACGACGGCGGCGACTTCACCTAAAGGGGTGTCCTCGTGTACGTCGGTCAACACGGGTACACCGATGGTTTTTTTCACCTTTTCGAGAACACGCAGACCCTCTTCGAGGCCGGGGCCGCGGAAGCTTTCGTGCGACGAGCGATTCGCTTTGTCGAAGGAAGATTTATAGATAAAAGGGATGCCGAGGCTCGATGTGATCTCTTTGAGTGCCCCCGCGGTCTCCAAAGCGAGTTGTTCGCCTTCGATGACGCAGGTGCCAGCAATAAGGAAAAATGGCCGATCCAAGCCAACTTCGAATCCGCACAGTTGCATCAGTTCGCCTTCTTTTTGTTTTGATGATACTCGGCGGCGGCACGTACAAAGCCCGAGAAAAGAGGGTGGCCGCCACGCGGGGTGGATGTGAATTCCGGATGAAATTGGCAGGCAAGGAACCACGGATGATCGGGGATCTCGATCATTTCCACCAAGCGGCCGTCCAGGGACTTGCCGCACACCCTGAGTCCAGCATCCTCGAGAGGCTTGAGATAGCGGTTATTGAATTCGTAGCGGTGGCGGTGGCGTTCGTTGATGACGTCCTTGCCATAGACTCGATGACCTAAGCTGTCGCTGACCAGCCGACATTTTTGGCCGCCGAGACGCATGGTGCCGCCCAGATCGGACTTTTCATCCCGATGCTCGATCGTGCCGGAGTCGTCTTGCCATTCCGTGATCAGGGCAATGACCGGATGCGGTGTCTTCGGCAAAAACTCCGTGCTGTGGGCGCCTTCCAGTCCCGCCACATCGCGCGCGAATTCGATGACCGCCACCTGCATCCCTAAGCAAATGCCAAGATAAGGGACTCTTTTCTCGCGGGCGTATTTGACCGTGGCGATCTTGCCTTCGACACCCCGTTCGCCGAAGCCGCCAGGCACTAGAATGGCGTCTACGCCTTCCAGCGAACCGGTGCCTTTGTCCTCGATTTCTTCGGATTCGATGAACCGGATACTGACTTTGGTCTTGGTCTGAATGCCGGCATGGATGAGTGCTTCGGTCAGGGACTTGTAGGCGTCGGAATGATTGACGTACTTGCCGACCATAGCGATCGTCACCTCGGGACCGGGATGTTCCAGGGCATCGATCACCCGCTGCCATTCAGATAGATCGGCGGTGCCGGCATCGAGCTTGAGCTTTTTCACCACGATATCGTCCAGCCCCTGTTCGTGCAGCAGCAGCGGAATTCGATAAATGGTGTCGGCATCGACGGCGGAGATGACGGCATCCTCTACGACATTGGTGAAGAGAGCGATTTTCGTTTTTTCGGACTTGGGAATGATCCGGTCCGAGCGGCAAATGAGAACGTCGGGCTGTATGCCGATGGTGCGGAGTTCCTTTACCGAGTGCTGGGTCGGTTTGGTTTTGAGTTCTCCGGCGCTTGCAATATAAGGAACCAGGGTGAGGTGAATGAACAGGGACTTATCGTCACCCAATTCGACTCGCATCTGGCGCGTGGCTTCCAGAAAGGGCAGGGATTCGATGTCGCCGACCGTTCCTCCGATTTCGATCAGAGCTACGTCGTATCCTTCCGCACTAAGCCGGATTACCCGCTTGATCTCGTCGGTGATATGGGGGATAACTTGCACCGTCGCTCCGAGGTATTCCCCTCTTCGCTCTTTACGGATGACGTTTTCGTATATCTGTCCGGTGGTCCAACTGTTGACTTTGCCCATGGTAGTGCTTAGGAAGCGCTCGTAATGGCCGAGGTCCAGATCGGTTTCGGCACCATCCTCGGTAACGAAAACCTCGCCGTGCTGAAACGGGCTCATGGTGCCCGGATCGACATTGATGTACGGATCGAGTTTGGTCAGTGTCACTCTAAGTCCGCGAGCCTGCAGGATTGCGGCAAGCGACGATGCGGCAATGCCTTTGCCCAGGGATGAGACGACTCCGCCGGTAATAAAAATATATTTGGTCATTCAACGATGGGTATGATTTGGCTGCGTAACGATCGCCGAGGCAGCGGCCGTCGCGTCGGACGTCAAAGAATTTGTCCACATATTCTACTCAACCTGAGGATCGGAGTCACCGCCCAGGTTGGTTACAATCGAATATTGAATCGCGCTAACATGACGAAAATACAACGACTAATGCGGAGACTTTATTTGATGAGCGGGGCGAGATTATTCATGGTTGTTTTCGGGGTGGCGATAGTGTCCATGGTCTCTGGATGTACTTGGGTGGACCTTAAGCCCGAGGGTAAAAAGGTTCGGATGCTCACGCCACCTGAAGTGGGGCGCTGCAAGTATCTGGGGCGGATCACGTCGAACACGGCGGCGACCGTGGGCATCTTTGCCCGCAGCAAAAACACCGTGCAAGAGGAAGTCGATCATCTCGCCCGCAATAATGCGGCGGATATGGGCGGAGATACCATCGTTCCGACCGGTCCTTTGATCGATGGCGAGCAGTCTTTCAATGTTTACCGCTGCATCAATCCTTGATTAGCCCAAGGCACGCGCCGGAAAAGCCCTCCGGCGCGTGCCACCGGATTACGATATTGGAGTCGTTCGGTTGCCCGGCATAAGCATCGGACACCCACCATCCCGCCACTGCCGCAAGCTCATCGCCGATATAGATCAACGGCGTTCTCTCGCGAATCCAAGGTGGAATGCCGGCTTCCTGGAACAGCTTTTTGAGATCGTGGGAGCCTTCACGGCCTGGCAGGCGTAGCGATTCGCCGCCTTGCCGGTATCGAACGGTGATGTTTCCGGATTGCCACGCCACGGCCGAGATTCCGGCTCGTTTTTCGAGGTTGGCGCTGAGTTCGCCGTTTTCATCCGGCAGATGGAGCGTCGCAATACCATCCCACGGAATGATGTCGTTCGGATGGAATGGCGGGGCAGTCGGCATTAGGAAGAGTTCTCCCCGATAGCGACGAATCTCGCCTTCGCTCCACCGGATTGCCGGATTCCGGTCCGGTCTGGCGTTCAGCGTTTCGTTCAAAACCCTATCGATAACTCGGGTCGAAGGCATGCGGAAACCGCGGCTCCGCAGCCACTCGCGCAGAATCAGGCGGCGATCCGGTTCCGAACAGGCCCTGAGCCGATCCAAAAGAAGCGTGTTTCGCTGCGGATGGATGATGGACTTCAGCAAGTCTTCGGCAAGAGAACACAACAACACGTGCGCTTCGGCGCAATGTTGAGCCGTTCGGGCCAAGGCATCCTTGGTTGCCGGCCAGCGTTCTTCGAGCAAGGGGATGATCTCGTGACGGACGAAATTACGGTCATAACTCAAATCGCGGTTGCTGGGATCTTCGATCCAAGTCAACCCGTGCGCTTGCGCGTACTCGCGGAGCTGCCTGCGGGAAAAGGACAGTAATAGTCGCAGCAGAAATCCTCGGCCGAAGGTGGCACGCTCCGGCATGGCGGCTAATCCGGCAATGCCTGCTCCGCGTAGCAATTGGAGCAGCAGCGTCTCCGCCTGATCGTCCCGATGCTGTGCGGTCAACAAGACCTCGCCCTCGGACAAGAGTGCGTGCAAGGCATCGTAACGCGCGTTTCGAGCGGCTTCTTCAGGGCTCTCGCCGGGTTTTGCGGTGGCATTGACGCGTAAGAGACGGAACGGTATTTCGAGCATCCGGCAGCTCGCTTCGCAAAATTCGGCCCATTCGTCGGCGGCGGCTTGCAGACCGTGATGGACGTGCACGGCGAAAAAGTGGAAGTTCGGATACTTGGCTTTGAGTTCTGCGCAGAGGTGAAGCAGAACATGAGAGTCGAGTCCGCCGCTGTACGCGATCCAGTAATGGGGTGCCGGCGGTTGGCGGGCTAGAATTGGAGCGAATGTTTCGACGGAAAGGCTCATCTAAGCCGTAAAGTGAGGGGCGGTCATTATCCGCCCCGTGTGAATGGAGCTAGGCTACGGCTTCCTCGAAAATGCCGTAGCTCATCAACCGCTCGTAGCGCTGTTGCAATAAGGTCTCGATGGGCGTGCGACGCAGCTCTTCAAGATGCCGTTTCAGTGCCGCTTTCAAATTATCGCCGGTTTGCTTGCGGTCGCGATGGGCGCCGCCTAGCGGTTCGGGAACAATCTCGTCAATGAGTTCCAATTCCTGCAGCCGATCCGAAGTGATGCCCATGGCCTCGGCGGCGAGTTCGGCCTTGTCCGCACTTTTCCAGAGAATGGAGGCGCAGCCTTCCGGCGAAATGACAGAATACGTGCTGTACTGCAGCATCAATAGACGATCGCCTACCCCTATAGCTAGCGCGCCTCCCGAACCGCCTTCGCCGATTATGGTGCAAATGATCGGGGTGCGTAGTTTGGACATTTCGAATAAGTTACGGGCGATCGCTTCGCTCTGACCCCGTTCCTCTGCGCCGATGCCGGGATAGGCGCCGGGCGTATCGATAAAGCAGAGGATGGGTAAGCGGAACCGCTCGGCGAGATGCATCAGCCGCAACGCTTTGCGGTAGCCTTCGGGACGAGGCATGCCAAAATTGCGGTAGATTTTTTCCTTGGTATCGCGGCCTTTTTGATGGCCGATGATCAGAATCGGCTGTCCGTCGAGTTTGGCGAGTCCGCCTACGATCGCGGGATCGTCAGCGAATCCGCGATCCCCATGAAGCTCGTGGAACTCGTCGAACATCAGGTCGAGGTAGTCCAGCGTATATGGCCGCTGGGGATGACGGGAGATTTGCGATATCTGCCACGCCGTCAGCGACGAGAATACCGATTCGGTCAGCTTACGGCTTTTTTCTTCAAGCCTCGCGATCTCCTCGCTGATGTTAATTTCATTGTCGAACCCGACTCGTTTAAGTTCTTCGATTTTGGCTTCGAGTTCGGCAATGGGTTGTTCGAAATCTAAGAATTTCAGGTCCATTTGTCGTTTTTGTAGGGTGCACGGAGAACGCCTAGTTTAACACCTCGGCAAGGAAATTCCGCAGACTCTCCCAAGAGCGCCGATCCGCGGTCTCATCGTAAACCGTGCCGAACGACCGATCATTCGCTAGCGGATTGGTGAAGGCGTGCAGAGTATTTCCATAAATATGGATCTGCCAGTCGGCTTCGGCTTCGGTCAGTTCCCGAGCCAGGCTTGCCACCTGATCGGGCGGTGCCATGGGGTCGTCGTGGCCGTGCAGCACGAGAACCTTGGCCTTGATCTTCTTGGCTTGAGTATTGCCCGGCGGCACAAATAAGCCGTGGAAGCTGACAGCGCCCCGGAGATCGGCGCCGGTCCGGGCGAGGTCCAGCACGCACAGACCGCCGAAGCAAAAACCCATGGCCGCGATCCGTTTGGGATCGACCTGGGGGAGCTTGCGGACGGTTTCCAGAGCGGCGGTAATGCGGTCCTGCAACAGGCGGCGATCATTCATGAACGGATTCATCAACCGTACGTTCTCCTCGGGGCCGCTTCCGATGATGCCTTTGCCATACATATCGAGTGCAAACGCGGCGTAGCCCAGTTCGGCCAATTTACGAGCCTTGTTGCATACGAATTCGTCCCTGCCTCCCCAAGCATGAGAGATCAATACTGCCGGCAAAGGCTGAGGGCGCTTATTGTCATACGCGAAAAAGCCTTCGAGCTGAACGTCGTTATGGCTGTAGTCGATGGCTTGAGTTGTAACGGCCATTAGGAAAGTCTCCAAAAGTATCGAAGGAACGAGGCAAATAGCTTAAAGGATCGTCGGTCTTAACGAGGTGCATCCCCGGTGGAGAAAGAATGCCGCCATTGCTGATCCTCCCGCTCGAAGATGCGGTCGGCTTCCTCGGGGCCCCAGGAGCCGGCCGGATAGGTGTGAATGAATTCCCGCTCTATCGACCATGTTCTTATGATGGGATCGACGACTCGCCAGGCCCATTCCACCTCATCCGAGCGCAAGAACTGAGAATGATCGCCGCCGATGACGTCGAGCAGAAGGGACTCATAGGCGTCCAATTGGTAGCCGGCCTGATAGCAGGTGCTGGCATCGAGTTGAGTGGTCCGTGCACGCATGCCGATGCCGGGTTCTCGGACCTGAACTTCGGCGCGAATGCACTGTTCGGGTTGGATACCCATCAGCAGCCAATTCGGGGGCAGCGCCTCGATCTGGGTTTCACGAAACAATTGCTGCGGGGGATGTTTAAAGCGTATGGCGATGAGAGAGCTATTTCTCGCCAAGCGCTTTCCGGTCCGCAAATAAAACGGCACATTGCGCCAGCGCCAGTTGTCGATATAAAGTTTCAGGGCGGCATACGTTTCGGTCGTGCTTTGTTTGTCGACCTGCTTTTCGTCGAGATATCCGGGCACGTCCTGACTCTCGATGCGCCCGCGAGCATATTGTGCACGGAAGGCGTGAGCATGAACTGCGGCCTTTGGGATGGGGCGAATGGATTTTAGTACCTTGACCTTTTCGTCCCGGATCGATTCGGCGTCCATGGTCGCCGGAGGCTCCATGGCTACCAAAGCCAGCATCTGCATCAGGTGGCTCTGGATCATGTCGCGCAGTGCACCGGCAGTTTCATAATAGCTTGCCCGGTCTTCGATCCCCATGGTCTCGCTGTGGGTGATTTGCACATGATCGATGAGGTTGCGGTTCCATAACGGTTCCCACATGAGATTTGCGAAGCGGAACACGAAAATGTTCTGCACCGTTTCCTTGCCTAGATAGTGGTCGATCCGAAAGATCTGATGCTCGGTAAAATTGCGATGCAGACAGTGATCGAGGATTTGCGCGTCCTCTAGATGATAGCCGAACGGCTTTTCCACTACGAGACGTCGCCAGCCCCCAATTTCTTGATTGAGTCCGCTAAGCGCCAAATAGTCCGCGGCCTCTTTATATTCGGAAGGCGGAAGCGAAAGGTAATACACGTGATTGGATGGGAACTCGGGGGTAGTATCCAGTACCTGTCTGAGCCGCGCCGATGAATCCGGATCGCCAATGTCGGCCGAGAAGAAATGCAGACGGTTGCTGAAGCGGTCTAGGGCGTCTCTGTCGAGTGCGCCGCCGAGGCGGTCTCCCAGCCATGTGGACACCTCGGCTCGCCAATGAGATGTATCCCAATCCCGTCGGCCGATACCCAGGATGACCATCGCCTCGGGAAGTCGGCCGGCCTTGTCCAGATGGTATAAGGCCGGCAGCAGTTTAGTGCGGGAAAGATGGCCGGTAGATCCAAAAATAGTGAAGATGCACGCGTCAAGCATCGTTTCCTCCCGGCGAATCGGTCATAGTTCGGATGATACTGTTTAGTCCCGTTTCCGCCAATGCGCGGACTGGTTGAAATGGGTTCATTGCCAATGAAATCGGGATTTGATAAGAAGTTACTCAGTATTCCAACTTGGACCGAATATTTCGATGAATGAAGATCGGCTGGACCGGGTGCTTGGCTTAATAGACGAAGCTAACGCGCAGGACCCCAATAGTGAGGTTTGGCAGGGCGAATCCTATCCCAAGGAATTGCTTTACGGGATGCGCATGACGGAATGGCTTGACCGCCTCTATCCCGATGCGCCGGATTTGCTGCGTATCGCCGCGCGCGGGCAGCACATTCGACGTTGGGAGGTTCCCCGGCAGACCTACCCGGACACGCGCGAGGGGTATCTGCAATGGCGCAGCTATTTATATGGTTTTCATGCCGATTGTGTCGCAAAGCTTATGGCACAAACTGGATACGATCCGATAGATATCGAGCGGGTCCGCAAAATTCTTCAGAAACGCGGTTTGAAAAACGATCCGGACGTTCAATCGATCGAGGACGTCGCGTGCCTCGTGTTTCTCGATCATTACTTTGCCGCCTTCGCGGCGATTCACGATGAGGAAAAACTGATCGGAATCGTCCGCAAGACCTGGAAAAAAATGTCCGAGCACGCACGGACCCGTGTACTTGAACTTGAGTTTCCAGAGTCGATGCGTGTGCTGCTTGCAGCGGCTTTGGAAGCGGCATAGATCGAGCGCCAAACGGCGGAGATTACCCGAAGGCGTCAACGGCGATGACTTTCTGCCAATTCCGGGCATGCTCGGCCTCTCTCCGGCGGTCGCCATTCATGGGGGATTCACCGGTGGACACAGCTTTAAGCTGTTTTTCGGTTTGCGAATATTCATATACGCCGGTGATCGAGATTGCATAATCCGCCTGCAAGAAGCTGTAGCAGTGATTGATTAGGCTTGGATACCCCGATTCGCGACCTTGCAGCAGATCGATTACCGCTACGGCACAGGCCTTAGCTTGAGAGTTGGCGGCAAATGCCGATTTGGGCATGGGCGTTGCCGTACAGGCATCGCCAATAATGTGCACATTAGGTACTAGGGTTGAAGTAAACGTCTTGGGATCGACGGGACACCAGCCCGATTGGTCGGTCAGCCCCGCCCGATGCGCGAGCTCACCGGCCTTTTGCGGTGGGATCACGTTCAGGACGTCCACACGATGCTCGTCGAACTCGGTGTAAACGACCCGCGATCCCGCATCTACCCGTTCAATCTTTCCTTCCTTTTCTGCCGAAATCCATTCCACCATGCCCGGATAAAGCTCCTTCCAACCTTGGAAGAACAGCGACTGTTTAGAAAATTGGGTTTTTGCATCCAAGATGAGCACTTTGGAGCGGGGTTTATGATGCTTCAGAAAGTGGGCGATGAGTGACGCACGTTCGTAAGGTCCCGGTGGGCAGCGATACGGGTTAGGTGGTGCTGTGATTAGAACCAAGCCGCCGTTAGGCATTGCTCGCAATTGGCGATGCAGAAGCATGGTCTGTGCGCCGGCTTGCCAGGCATGCGGGGCCGATGCGCTGGCAGTCTCGTCGTACCCATCGATGGCGTCCCAGCGAAAGTCGATGCCCGGTGCAACGATCAGCCGATCGTAAGGTATAGCCGATCCGTCCGCTAATCGGACTGTACGCCGTTCGACATCGATAGCCTGGACTTCGGCTTTTACTGTTTGAATTCCTCGAACGTTCCTGAGGACGTCGTATTTCCAATGAAGCTCTTCGAGTCGTTTAAGACCGGCGATAACCTCGTTCGATCCGGGGCAGGACAAATAGTGAGCATGCCTTTCGACCAAGGTTACTTCAAGCGCCCGATTGAGCAGTTTGAGATATTTCGCAGCAGACGCCCCCGCAAATCCGCCGCCGACAACCACTACTCGGGCTTTTTCAAGCCGTAATCGGGGAGAGTGAGGATAATTTATTGAACAGCCGAATACGCCAAGCGCCCCAATCGTCGAGGCCCACTTGATGAAGCTTCGTCGGGAAATTTGTGCCATGAGTTCTCCTAGCGATTCTTGAAGAATCGGGCTAGCTCAACGAAATCTTGGTACTGATAGCCGCGTGCAATGCGGTCCATCACCGTGGCTGAACGGTAACCCGCTTGAAACTCTTGCATAGTGCGGATGAATTTGGATTCGGCAATTCCGGTGATTGCTGGAATTGAACCCATGCCTCGGCCTGATTCTCCATGGCAACCGGTACAAGCGAGAGCAATGCGGATGGAATCGGGGCGTGCAAGATTGTCACCGACCACAGCTTGTGGAGCCGAAATTGCGAGCACAATGGCATATGCCGATACTTGCTGAGTTCGAATTAGTCGCATATCAGGCCTATTTCGCTGGGGGCGTGAGGTTAGCGTACATCGCCGAGCTTTATTTGAGAATCGTATTAGATATTAGGGATTGGGTTCTCGTGCGAGCGACACTCACCAGAATCGTTGCTTATAGTCCGGTCCGTTGATTGGCGAGATGAGCGGCAACAGCTCGAGACGAGATTAGCTGGGTACATTGAAAATTTCGCACAGCATTTCTTTGCTCTATTAGGAAATATCTTAAAAATAATTGAAAATCAGAATCTTATGATCACAAGCGACGTTCTTGTACATGTAAATATGTAATTTTTCGTAGATAGTCTGTTCCTTGACAAGGTATGAATGAGTGATAGACTGCAACGCACCCTAGGAGTGGGGCATTTTGTCGCAGGGGCAAGCTGCCGCGGGGCAAGAATGAAGAAGACACGGATGCACGACGAGGTCGCGGTGCGG
>Ga0196980_1000087_pt1 | contig 28372 bp, 23 predicted proteins | sample S3_1013CmetaG_FD_155486 | JGI IMG/M metagenome (GOLD analysis project Ga0196980, IMG submission 155486) | Soil microbial communities from Anza Borrego desert, Southern California, United States - S3_10-13C | ecosystem: Environmental > Terrestrial > Soil > Desert | place: USA: California... | reverse complement strand
GGAACATCCCGATCGTCGATCCCCGGATCACCGCGATCGCGCGTCGCGGGGACCATGGCGCCACCATCAAGCTCGAGACCGGCTCCGATGCCGAAGTCGACATCCTGTTCGCGCATCCGCGCAACAAGCCGTCCGCAAGCCTGCACGTAGGCTTGGGCCTCGCCACGGTCGATACGCCCCTGGGCATCGCTCTCAAGGTCGATGAGCGCCGCGAAACCAGCACGCCCGGCATCTACGCCGCCGGCGACCTCGCTAACCCCGGCATGCCCTCGGTTACAACGGCAGTGTGGCAGGGCGCGACGGCGGGTATCTCGGCCCAGCAGTCAATGCTGGTTTGAGAGCACGGACGGTCTTGCGGAGATCGGCTCCGCGCCAGGAGCAGACATTGTGAGGCGGCCGGGAAGCGGACGTTCGTGGCCATCGCGTGCGTCGACTGGCAGAACTCATCCCACCGTCGCGGGGAAGTGGATTGCCTAGAACGTCAGTGTCACGATGAGACCAGAGGGAACCCCTGGTTGGACCGCGACGTCACCGCCATGGGCAAGCATAACCTGCCTTACCAGGCTCAAGCCGATTCCGGTGCCCTGCGGCTTGGTCGTGAAGAACGGCCGCAGGATGATTGACAGATCCGGCAGGTCGATACCCGACCCGTTGTCGCGGATCGAGATCGACAACCGGCCGCCCGGCGTCCGCCCGGCGTCCAGGCCCACGACGGGAGGGGCCGTGCCAGCGAGTGCGGCCTCGGCGGCGTTGGTCAGCACGTTGAGTAGCGCCTGGGAGACGAGGTCGCGATCCAGCGCCGCCGCCGGCATAGCCTCGACCGTGACGTTCAGCGTGATCCCGGGCCAACGGCTGCGGAACAACAGGGCGACGTCCTCGATCAGGCCGCCGACATCGACCTCGCCGACCCGCGGAGGCGGCAGGCGCGCCAGTTCGCGATAGGCTTCCACGAACCGCAGCAGCCCCTCGGCGCGGCGGGCCATGCTCTCGGCGGCCTCGCGGGCCTCGGCGTGGCGCGGATGGCCCTCGTCCGGGCCCTGCAGCAGGGCGGCGGTGCTGAGGGCCAGGGAGGTCACCGGGGTCAGGGAGTTCATGATCTCGTGAGACAGCACCTGCATCAGTTCGCGCAAGGCCGCGGCCTCGGCGGCCTGGACCTCGGCCTGGATGTCGACGAGCGCCGAGATGCGGACGAAATCGCCGTCGCTGACCACCTCGGCGATGGTCAGGGCGTAGGCGCGCGGCGATCCCTCCATGTCGAGGTGCAGGGTCTGGCGCACCCCGGGCACGGCGCCGAGGACGGCGGCGACGAGGGCCTCCGGGGCGTCGACGACCACGTCATCGGTCGAGAAAAAGCGGCGCGCCGACAGGTTGATCGCGCTCAGGGCGCCGCGCGAGCGCATGGCCAGAAGCGGCACCGGCGCGTGATCGAGGAAGGCGGTGAGGCGGCGCGCCTCGCGCTCGCGCTCCAGCACGGCGGACCAGGCCTCGCCCTCGGCGCGGCCGGCCAGCTCGCGCCGGGCCAGGGCGGCGCCGACGATCCGGCCAAGCGCCCAGCCGCCGAGGCCGAGGCAGAGGGCGAAATTGGCTATGTAGCCCGAGCGCCAAGCGGCGCCCGCGCCGGCGCCGGCGGCGACCAGCAGCAGAAGCCGGCCGAACAGCGGAAGGAAGCGTCTAAAGCCCATGCTTCTCCATCCGCCGGTAGAGCGCCGCGCGGGTCAGGCCCAGGTCGCGGGCCGCGTGGCTGACGTTGTAGTGGTGCTTCTGAAGGGCCTGGACGATCAGGGTCTTCTCCGACTTGACCAGGTTCAGCGTCTCCGGGGTCGCCGACGAGGCCCAGGACCGGGAGCGCGCCGGCGCCGCGCCGGACAGGACGAAGTCCCTCGGCTCATAGGCCGGCCCCTCGCTGAGAATCACCGCCCGCTCCATGGCGTGGCGCAGGGCGCGGACGTTGCCCGGCCAGGCGTCGCCCTTCAGCGCCAGGGCGGCCGCCTCGCCGAGCGGCTTCTTCTCGGGACGGCCGTAGCGGCGGGCGTAGTGCTTCAGATAGTGGCGGGCCAGTTCGAGGATGTCGTCGCCCCGGTCGCGCAGCGGCGGCACGGTGATCTCGACGGTGTTGAGCCGGTACAGCAGGTCGGCGCGGAACACGTCCTCGGAATAGAGTCGGGCGCGCGGCAGGTTGGTGGCGGCGACGATGCGGGCGTTGAGCGGCACGGGCCGGTCGCCGCCCAGCGGGGTGATCTGACGCCGCTCGATGGCCGACAACAGCTTGACCTGCAGGCCCAGCGGCAGGTTGCCGATCTCGTCGAGAAACAGGGTGCCGCCGTGCGCGGCGACCAGCCGGCCGGGGCGGTCAGCGTCGGCTTCGGGGAAGGCGCCGCGCCGGTGCCCGAACAGCTCCGATTCGAAATGGGCCTCCGACAGGGAGGCGAGATCGACGGGGATAAAGGGGCCGGACACGCGGGGCGAGGCCTGGTGGATGGCGCGCGCCGCCAGTTCCTTGCCGACGCCGTGCTCGCCGAGGATCAGGACGTTGGCCTCGGTCGGGCCGGCCCGCTCAATCAGGGACCTGAGCCGAGTCATGGCGGGAGAAACGCCGATGATGCGCGTCTCGGGGAAGGCATGGCGCACCAAGGCGGCGTTCTCGGCCTGGAAGGCGCCGGCCTGGCGGCGCCGGCGGCGCAGCTCGACGGCGGTACGGACGGTCGCCACCAGCCGCTCGTTGCTCCACGGCTTGGTGACGAAGTCGGCGGCGCCGGCGCGCATGGCGGCCACGGCGATGTTGACCCCGCTGTGGCCGGTGACGATGACCACCGCGGCGTCCGGGTCCTGCAACAGGATGTCAGCGAGGCAGCCCAGCCCCTCGTCGCCGGCGGTGGCGCCGCGGCTGAAGTTGAGATCGAGCAGCACCGCGTCGACCGGCGTGCCGCCGAGCAGGCCGAGACCCTCGGCGGGTCCCCGGGCGGTCAGCACCTCCATGTCGTGCCGGGTCAGCAGCAGGCGGACCGACGTGAGCACGTCGGCGTCGTCGTCGATGAACAGCACCGTCGGGCGTGTGGACGAAGGCTCCATGCCGGATCGGGTCCCCTCGAAATGACCGGTCAGGTGTTCGATATCGGACACCTGTAAACTCCGCCTGCGGGGCAAGCGCAAGGAAAGACGGGAGTTTTGGCCAGAAGCGGGTTCGCCCGTCTAATCGGTGCATGAGTTCCGAGTCCGCCTCCCCCGCCCCCGCGCCGCCGTCAATGGACCGGCGCATCGAGCAAAGGCGCTGGCGCCGTTGGGCCCCGGCCGCGGGCGGCGTCGCCCTGCTGCTGGTCGCCGCCGTCGCCTATCTGCTGATCTCGCCGGCCGGGGCGCGGGCGGTCGAGGCGTCGGCGGTGCAGATCACCGCCGTGCGCAGCGCGCCGTTCCAGGATTTCGTGCCGACGCGCGGCGTGGTGACGCCCCTGCAATCCATCTATCTGGACGCCGTCGAGGGCGGCCGGGTCGAGCGGCTGCTGGTCGCCGACGGCGCCGTGGTCGTCGCCGGAACGGTGCTGGCCACCTTGTCCAATCCGGAGCTGGAGCGGCAGGTCGGGGCCAGCGAGGCCGAGATTTCCGCCCGCATGGGCGATGCGCGCGGCCAGATGCTGCAGCTGCAGCGCAGCCGCGTCGACCGGGACCGCGAACTGGCCCAGGCCCGCTACGACCTGCTTCAGGCGCAGCAGGCGCTCGATATCCGCAGGAGCCTGCACGACAAGGGCTTCGTCTCCGACGCGGAGATCAGGACCCTGACCACGACACTGGAGCATCACCGCTCGCGGGTGGCGGCGCTGGAGGCCTCGGCGCGGCCGGAGGCGGAGCTGATCGCCGGGCAGAACCGGGAAATCCGCCAGTCGATGACGCAGCTGCAGGACAATCTCGCCTCGATCCGCGGCAGCCTCGGTGCGCTGCAGATCCGGGCTCCGACCGCCGGACGGCTGACCGCCTTCGAGCTGCAGCTGGGCCAGCGCGTGCAGGCGGGACAGCGGGTGGGCCAGATCGACAGCGACGGCGGCAACAAACTGTCGGCCCAGATCGACGAATTCTACCTCGGCCGCGTCAGCATCGACCAGACCGCGACGGTGGAGCACGACGGGCGGACCTACCAGCTGCGCGTCAGCCGCATCGTGCCGCAGGTGGTCGACGGCCGCTTCCAGGTCGAGCTGGCCTTCGTCGGCGCCCAGCCCCCGAACGTGCGCCGGGGCCAGACCCTGGACGTCGAGCTGACGCTGGGAGCGACCCGCCCGGCGATGGTCCTGCCGCATGGCCCGTTCATGGCCGCGACCGGCGGCTCGTGGGTCTTCGTTGTCGGCAAGGACGGCCGCCGCGCCGAGCGCCGCGCGATCCGCATCGGCCGCCGCAATCCGCAATTCGTCGAAGTGCTCGACGGCCTCGAGCCGGGCGAGCGCGTCATCACCTCATCCTACGACGGCTTCTCCGAAGACGCCCGTCTCATCCTGCGCTGAAGGAACGGCCCTCATGATCACCTTGGCAGGCATCAACCGCCTCTACCGCTCCGACGAGGTCGAGACCACGGCGCTGCGCGACATCGAGCTGAACGTGAACGCCGGCGAGTTCGTGGCGGTGATGGGGCCGTCGGGCTCAGGCAAGTCGACCCTGCTGAATGTGCTGGGGCTGATCGACCGGCCGACCGGCGGCCGGCACCTGTTCCTCGACCAGGAGGTCGGGGACATGTCGGAAGCCGACCGGGCCAAGGTCCGGCGCGACAATCTCGGCTTCATCTTCCAGAGCTTCAATCTGATCGACGAGCTGACCGTGGCTGAGAACATCGAACTGGGCCTGACCTATCGCGACAGCTCCGCCAAAGGGCGCAAGGCGCGGGTGGCGGAGGCCATGGACCGGGTCGGCATCGGCCACCGGGCCAAGCATCATCCGCACCAGCTGTCCGGCGGCCAGCAGCAGCGCGCCGCCATCGCCCGCGCCATCGTCGGCGAGCCCGCCCTGCTGCTGGCGGACGAACCGACCGGCAACCTCGACACAGCCAACGGCGCCCAGGTGATGGACATCCTGCAGAGCCTCAACGCCGAGGGCGCGACCATCATCATGGTCACCCACTCGCCCAGCCAAGCCGACCAGGCCAAGCGGGTCGTCAACATGCTGGACGGCCGCATCGTCGCCAGCGCCCGCCGCGCGGTCTGAGGAACAAGCCGATGCTGAAGAGCTACGCCCTCACCCTGTACCGCTCACTGGTTCGCCACCGGCTGTTTTCGGCGCTGAACATCCTCGGCCTGGCCGTCGGCATGGCGGTGTTCCTGACCCTGACGCTCGCGACCCGATTCGAGCTGAGCTACGACCGCTGGATACCCGAGGCCGAACACACCTGGCGCGTCAGCGGGGTGATGAGCATGCCCGGCCGGCCGCAGGAGGTGATCGCGCTCATTCCGGGCCCGGTCCTGCCCGGTCTCCAGGCCGACTTCCCACAGATCGAGGCCGGGGTGCGCATGCTGACCTGGGACTATGCGGTCCGGCGCGGCCAGCAGAGCGACTACGAGACGATCAGTTTCGCGGACCGGAGCTTCTTCGAAGTGTTCGACCTGCCGCTGGTCGCCGGCGACAAGTCGCAGGCGCTGGCGGGCGCCGCCGGCGTGGTGCTGAGCGAGACCATGGCGCGAAAATATTTCGGCGACGCCGACCCGATGGGCCAGCGCCTGACGCTGACGCTGGACGGCCAGCCGCGCGACTATGTCGTCACCGGCGTGCTGAGGGACCTGCCCGAGAACACTCACATGAAGCTCGGCATCCTGGCCCCCTTGGACCAGTCCGCCCTGCCGCAGTCGGCCGAATACCTGGACCAGTGGAACGCCACCAACTACGTCACCTACATCCGCCTGCCCAACGCGGCGGCGGCCGAGGCGATGACGCAAGCCCTGCCGGCCTTCATGCAGCGCCGCGGCGCCGACGTCAGCGACTGGTTCGGGGTCAGGCTGGAGCCCCTGATCGACCTGCATTTCAATCCGGTGCAGATGGGCGAGTTCAAGTCGGGCGTGGACCGGCGCTTCGTCGTCATGCTGCAGATCATCGGCGTGCTGACCCTGGCGCTGGCGATGATCAACTACGTCAACCTGTCAACGGCGCGGGCGGTGCTGCGCGCCCGGGAGGTGGGCCTGCGCAAGGTGTTCGGCGCCACGCGCGGGGCCCTGATCGTCCAGTTCCTGGTCGAGGCCGTGATCGTCAGCCTGCTCTCGGCGGTGCTGGCGGTGGCGATCGTCGAACTGACCCTGCCCCTGCTCAACAGCGCGCTCGGCAGCGGCCTGAAGCTGAGTTACCTCGGCGACGGCGGGGTGCTGATGCTGCTGGTCCCCGTCGCAGTCGTGGTGGGGCTGGCGGCCGGGGTCTATCCGGCGCTGGTCATCTCGCGCTTCGAGCCGGCGGCCGTGCTGGCCTCGGCGCGGGCACCCGGCGGCGGGCGCGGGGCGGCGCTGGTCCGCGAGGTGCTGGTGGTGGCGCAGTTCACCGTCTCCATCGCCCTGCTGATCTGCACCGCCGTGGTCGTCGCCCAGGCCGACTTCGTGCGCCGCGCCGACCTCGGCTACCAGCGCGAGGGGCTGATCGTGGTCGAGCAGATGGGCTCCGACGCCCTGCTGCCGCGGCGCGCCGCCATCATGGACGCCTTCCGGCGCACGCCAGGGGTCGAGGCGGTGACCGTCGCCGGCCGGGCGCCCGGCAATCCGTCCCTGAACCGCACCGAGGATTTCACCCGGCCGGGGCTGCAGGCGGAGGAGGTCTCCATCAGCTGGGACCTAGTCGGGCAGGACTATTTCCGCACCCTCGGGATGGAGCTCGCCGCCGGCCGCTTCCTGCGGCCGTCCAACGGCATGGACGACGGAATCTTCCGGGTCGCGGAGGGCATCAACGCCCGCGACCGCAGTGTGGTGATCAACGAAACCGCCGCCCGGGCGCTGGAGTTCGACCGCCCGTCCGACGCGCTGAACAAGGTGATGCGCGCGCCCGGCGGCGGGCCGGCCATGACCATCGTGGGCGTGGTCAAGGACGCCCGCTTCGGCTCGCCGCGCGATCCTATTCCGCCGCTGGTCTACATTCTCGACAGCAGCCCCCAAGCCCTGCTCACCGGCTCCGAAACCCTGATCGTGCGATATCGCGGCGACCCGGGCGGTACGCTCGACCGGCTGCGGGCGGCCTGGGCGGACATCGTGCCGGCGACCCCGTTCGAGGCCCGCACGGTGGAGGCCGCGCTCAATCCCTTCTACGAGCCGGACGAACGCCGTAGCCGGCTGATCACGCTCGGCGCGATCGTGGCTTGTTTGGTCGGCTGCCTCGGTCTCTATGGTCTAGCCGCCTTCAACAGCGAGCGCCGCACCAAGGAGATCGGCATCAGAAAGGTGCTAGGAGCCTCCACCAGCGACGTCTTCCGCCTGCTGATCGGCCAGTTTCTGCGTCCGGTGATCATCGCCAATCTGATCGCTTGGCCGCTAGCGTTCGTGCTGATGCGCGAGTGGCTGAACGGCTTCGACCAGCATATTCCGCTGACGCCGCTCTACTTCGGTCTGGCGACCTTGCTGGCCTTGGGGGTGGCTCTTGTCACCGTCTCTGGTCAGGCGCTGAAGGTGGCGCGGTCCGATCCCGGCACAGCCCTGAGATACGAGTGAGACTTGAACCATGCTGGCGCAACCGCGGGTCTTGCGGAGCCCGGGCAGGCGGGTGCCGACTAAATCGCCGTGGCTCTGCCTTGGTCAACACAGAGGGTTCGCCTCGCCGCCCGAAACAGGATCGTGCCTCACGAGGATCGTTGCGTCCGATCCATCGGCAATCGTTCAGGGTGCGTCCACTTCGCGCCAGGAGCGGACATTGGCGCAGGTGCATCAAGCGGACATTCGCGCCCCGGCCGGCACCGATACGTGGCCGAGCCCTCATCCTCAGATTGCATCGAACTTGAAAGCAGCCCCAACTGCGCGCCGAGCTTGAGCGGTTCGCCACGGATGTCACTTGGATCGCACAGTTCAATCCAGCTGATCAGTCGTCGCCCCGCGCTCAGTCTGCCAAACCTCGTGAGCTGATTGTGCTCGGGTTGTAGAGGCTATGCTGCGCGACGAACGCGCCGGCGAGCTCTTCTGCGCGCAATCCGTTGTCGGGCCATCGAGGTCGCTATTCCAAATCGGCCATCGATTTCCGCCAACGTTTCTCGCGCTCCATAGGCGTCAAAATCGATCAGCGCTTCGAAAATCGAGACCCCGAGCTCGCGCGCCGGACCGTCTAGCCTATGCAGTGTCAGCGAGAGATCAGTTAGCTCCGGCGCGGACATAGAGACCGATGTCCTGGCGTCGCCGAGTTGGGTCTTCCACGCGTCGACCAGCTTCTGCGCGATCGTACCGACATCCGTCGCGGCGTGAGGGAGAAGGCTCTGGAGGCGTTCGATGATGAATGTCGAGGGCGTTTCCCGGAGATCGACGTTGGAGTTCGCCAATGCGTGGATGAAGGCGAGCGTCTCGGGATCGGGCCGGAGTTCCTCAATCAACCGGAATACGTCGACAATGGCATCCAACCGATCGGTGGTCGCGCCCTTGATCAGCTTGGTGAGCAGATTGGCGGCCGCCGAATGATACTCGCTCTCACGCCAGAGATTGGCACCGGCGTAGGCGAGTCCAATTTTTGCATCTTCAGACCCTTCCTCCAGCAGTCGGTCGAGCAGCTCCACCCACCGCGGCAGCCGATTCACAATCGCCGCCAGACCGACAAGCTCACCAAGGGCCTGCTGCAACAGTGAATCCTGCGACTGCCGCCAAGGTCCGATCAGGTCGTACACCAGAGCCGCGTCCCAGCGCTGAGCGTAGGCAAGGAACATTATGGCTTCTCGGCTTTCAGCGATCGCGGGGTGGCGCTGAAACAATGCCCGGATAAAGGACGAGACGACGTCCGGCGTGGCACCCCCAGCATGACTGAGGCGAATGAGCAGCGCCTGCCAGACCTTCGGGTTCGTTTCACGAGGAAGGTGGTCTGTAAGGATGCTCATCAGGCGATCCCGGCCAGGTTCATCGTTGAGGAGGATTGCCGTGAGCGCCGACAGAATGGGAAAGTTACCGGCAGGCAGGATGCTGATACCGCTCATCCCCCAAAGGATGCTTCGCTGACGAGCCTCCTTCCTTACCTCCGCCTTGTCCTCGGCATCATCGACCGCTTCCTCCTGACGGACAGGTGTCTCGGGAGTGGCGAGCCAATCCACAAGCAACCCGATCACGTCCTCGCTGATCTGTGCCTTCCGTTGAGCGGCTTTCTCGATGGCATGAGCCGACGAGTGCCGAAACTCGGCCATTCCGAAACCCCGGTCGTGCAGGTCCACCAACGCCGCTTGAACTTGGTCATCGTGCCCGGCGGCCTCAGCAATGGCGTCGAGCGCATATCCCGCAGCCCGCTCCTGCATCCCAGGTTCAAACTGCTCCATGATCCGTAGAGCTCGGACAGGATCGGTCTTTGCAAACTCCGCGAAGGCACGTGAGAGCTGGATGTTGCCGCCGCGCATCCAGTTGCGCGGATGGTCCCAGTCCGTGTTGTCGGGCACTTCGGAAAACATCTTCAGGATCTCTCGATCCTTTGCCTTGGCCATCTCGGCAGCCTCCATCGGAGAACCGATGGCTCCGCCGTAGTGGCGCATTCCAGAATCGAGCTCGCCGAGCGCCTGGGTCCCGACACGAACGAGATCGCTCACAGCCTTGCTCTGACGGTCGGTTGGAATGAGCGAGAGAAGATGAGCCTTCGTCTGCCGGATCAACTTTCCGAAGCTTCGCCGTCGCGCCGGTGAATCGAGGTGCGATGGGGTTGCAGGGCGATAGCTTATTAGCTTGCGCTCGAACTCGGCAAGTTGCTGGTAATTCCAGAAATTCACCACAGAGCGGATAAGCGCTGCCGTCGTCTGACGAGAGGCGCTGGAGTTCCCCAATTGGAGCCGACGCTCGTCCGCGAAGAGCCACGGAAGTGCCTTGTCCGCGAAGGCTTCTGGCGAAGTCGCCATCCCGTGCGCGATAAGGCGCTGCACGGGCATGAAGTCAAAGCTATCGTTAGCCTTGGCCCATTCAGCGAAGGCGGTGGGCTCGTCACGCGCGACGCCCTCTATCGCCGCGACCAGGGCGTCCAGTAGCGGTTCATCGCGACCGATACGCTCACCAACATCGTCGCCGACGTCCAGCCGCAGCGTGAATTGCCCGGAGAAGAGGTGGTCGACAGCGCTCGATCTGACGCGTTGCTGCAGCTCCTTGAAGGCCTCCTCGTACCAAGGCCAAAGGTGGCGGAGGAACCTTTTCGGCTCAGCTTCAGCCATGGCTGGCAGGCTATGCCACTCCGACGTCTCCAACACGTGCTCAATGGGTTTAGACGGCTCGTCTCGCAGCTGCCAAATGAGCTTCTCCTCCTCGGATCCGTCCTCTGGGTAGGGTTTGTCAGCCGGCACACTGCGGGCGTCGCGAAGGAGGTAAGCGAGTCTCGCCCGCACTAGCTCGAACGCCGTATCTGGCTGTTCGACGGCCAGCACCGAGGCAGAATAGTCTACGTGCCAGTTGCCAATCGAAGTCCGAGCTAGGATCGTCTTGGCAAACTCAAGCGTCTTCGCTGACCAATGCGGATTGTTGTTCAACACGTTCCAAGTGACGTAGTCGCGGTCGGTCTTCGCAAGCCAGTGTTCCTCGACGAGGCGCTCAACCTCGATTGGCGCAAACTTCCAGGCTGCGCTTAGGATTCTGGCCGCTTGGTTCACCTCGGTGTCGGAGTTCGCCATGGCGGACGGGATGGCGGTCTTGGCGAAGTTCTTGAACCAGGCAGGACTCCCAACAATCGCTTTAAGCCCGCTGAGCCGGAGATCGCTTGACGACATCACCTGCTCCAAGGCGAGCAGCTCCCACGGGGTGGGGTCAGGCTGCTCCCCCAGGAATTCAATGAGCAGCAAACGCAGGTGCCGTCGAAGCCCGGGCGCGTCCCAAATCTCCTTGATCTCCCGCTCATATGACCTGAGCTCGGTGTCACGCAGGTAGCGAAGAGCGGACCACAACTTGGCGCGAACGAAGAGAGAGTTCTGCCTTTCAAGTACGTAAGATGACAGGCGGCCCGCACCCGCGACAAAGCTCCTCGCCAGCACATGTTCGAAGATGGTTTGGTGGCTGAATGCGACGGCCAGCCCCGACTCCGAGCGGACCACGAGGCCGGCCGCTTCCAGCTTCTTTAGGAGCGTGGAGCGCGAGTCGAAGCGCGCGGCGGCAAGCCAAAGAGCCTCCTCCTCGGCCATCAACGCGGCCATGTCGGTAGCGAGTGCAGCCAAGGCGGCAGCGTCGGGGTCAGCCTCGATCTTGTCCCGCCAAAGAAGCTCCAGCATCGCTTGATACTTCGCGACGGGCTGCTGGCTTGGATTTGGCAGGCTGAGGAAGGTCTTCAGCGCTTGAGGATTGCGGACCACCTCGCGTGCGCTCTCCGGCCACTTGTCCGCGTCCACTCCTGCCTTAGTCAGTTGGTCGGCCACTTCCGCCCAGGCCGGCATCTCAAGCGTGACCTGCTCTGCCTCGACGGCACGTAGGCGAACGTCGTGATTGAACTCGAAAGTTCGCGCGGAGAGCACGACGTGGACGTTCGGGACGCGTCCGAGCTCTCGAACCAGATTCAGCAGCACATTGAGGCGGGCGCTGTGAAGGTCGAGCTGGCTTGCCAGCGCATCAAGCTGATCAAGCAGCACGTAAACCGGCTGGAGGCGCGCCAACTGGGAGACCAACACGCTCGGCCTTTTGGGAAGACCGAGAGCTTTCGCGAGATCGTCCTCCGTTTGGACATCTGGAGAAAGGAGGTCGGCCTTAATTCCGAGAACCGGCTGCTGATCCTTCATCAGCGAGAGGGCCAACGAAGCGAGAAGCGCTGACTTCCCGGAACCGGGCGGGCCAAGCAGAACCGTCGAACTGAAGGCGTCCTCAAAGCGAGCTTGAATGAACGCCAACTCAGGACGGTCCATCCACCCGCCGCCGGGAAGCTCCCGCTCCCAGGAGAGCAAACCGGCAGAGGCTTTCGTTAGGGCCGCCTTCGCAGACTCCGCCTCGGCGAGTTCGTCGATTGTGACGACTCCAAGGACGCTTTCTCCGCCGCGAGTTGCACCAGCGATTGCTTCCGGAGTGAGCTTTTCCAAGTCGCTCTTGCGCACACGCAGGACGACCCGAACCGAACCCTTTTCGACTCGAAGAAACTCAATGTCGGGATCACCTGCCGCGGTCCGGGCCCCTTCGACCATCAGGGCAATCTTTTCCTGGGACCATTCTTCCAGCGTGCCCCTGCAGTTTAAGACGACCTCTACTCTCGGCTCTGGCTCGCGCGGCTCATCAGCGTGGGACGCCGCCGATTGAACCTCCTCGCCCTCGGGTCCTCCCGGCGCGAGACGGCTGCTCATGCTCAGAATGCTGAAACCCATAGCCGCAGCGTGAGCTGACGCGATCGGCTGATGGATCTTGTCGCTGACGTGGTCTTTGCCAGCGCACATGTCCGAGATGCCTCGCACGACTATGGCCGGAGTACGCTGCAAGTGGGCTGCCGACATGGCTCCGAAGCCTTCCATCTCGACGGCGCCGGCGTCATTGAGGTGCTTCCTGATTTTTCGGTAGGCCGGAGTCTTTCCGCCTGCGACCACCTTTTCGCCGGACGCGATGGCCTTGATGTCGCCAAGGGGCGGATACGGACACGGATACTCGTCCGTCTTTGGTAGCGTCATCTTCGTGGGTGAGCAGATGAGATCGACCCAGTCACCAGTAAAGATCAACATCTTCGCCGCTTCCAGGAGTTCCGGAGACGCGTCGCGAGAATGCGGCCTACTGTAGTGGCCCTTGTCGTCCTCCTTGCCGGATTCGGAATTGTAGACGTAGTCGCCGACGATGACGCTTCCGATAGGAATGTCCTCTTTGAGCGACCCGGCCACACCGATGAACAGTTGTGCGTCAAAAGCACCAAAGTCCGCGTGAGCCGCAGCTACGGTGATCGCTGCGTCAGTGTTCCCGGGATGACAGATCGCATGGACAACACTCCATTCGCCTGCGGGCTCGGCATAGGTGCCGAGCTGATAAATCTTTCCGCTGGCTCCCTTGATGAATTCGGTCGAGGAAAGGTGGGCCTCAACGGCGCGGCTTTCGTGCACGACAGTTGTAAGAATCAAGGCTCGGCGCGGGCGCGCGCCGAACTCCTCCTTCACCTCAGCTGCCGATCTGTACTTCATTGCCGATGATGCTGGCCCTGTCACAAGGGCCGATTTCTCTTTGTTTATTCGAGACCTGGCCTATGCAGCTCCAGGTGGCAAGAGGTGGGTCGGACTCGTCCACAGCCACATCAGCTTCGTAGCAGACCTTCCCAACGTCCGCGTTGAGTCAGGAGCGGACCTTCTACCGACCCGCGCGGCTCGCGCCACAACCCGCCTTCCCCTTCGTCCCGCCTCTCGGCGCGAGGGACTTCCCGCCGCGCAGGCGGATGTCCCCTGCCCTTTCGGCGCAATTTCCCGGTCTGTGGTAGAGTCCGGGCATATGAACAAACCATACGGACTGACCGCCCAAGAGTGGGCAGAGGTGGCGGCTGTGCGTGAGGTCGTGGAGGGGTTTGGGCTTGAGGATGAGGAGAATCCGGCCGCGTGGCTGGCGGAGTACGCCTACGGTGTCCGTTTCGACTATCAGACTGACGGTCCGGGGTATGTAGGGCCGCTGTACCTGCTTCAGGGGGCCGGTGCGCAGGAGAACGGCCCCATGGCCTTCGTTCGGGACCACGAGGGGCGGCTGCAGGAGGTCGAGCGCCACTAAGCCCCACCGTAGCCACACCGCTCAGTTATGATCGACTGCTATGTCCCTTCCTCTGGCACGTCCTCAGTCCGGGTACGCGCAAAGAAAATCTCTGCCTTCTCCGACAGCCAGAACGCCACGCGATCGGAGAACATCCCGGCAAGGATGCCAAGGGCGCAGAACGTCATGACGTTTGAGGGTGCCGCACTCAATGCAGCCGGCGTGCCCAAGATCGACGCCCCTCCGCTCAGCACAATGTAGACGCCGACCGCGATAAGGCCGCCCAGCAGTATGCGCGCTCCGAAGCCCTCACCGCCCGCGAACTTGACGGAACTCTTCGGATACACGGCCAGTACGAGCGTGATCAGGAGCGCCCCGAACAGGCCCGCGGCAAAGGCGAGAAGGATCTGGATAAGCGTGGGCGGGAAGTGGACGAGCAGGGATGCGCCCGGAATCCAGCCGCTCGTCAGAACCCGCATCTCCTCAAAGGCGGTCCCGATCTTCTCGCCTTGCTGCTCCTTTTCCCGAGCCTCGGCGATGCTCGCGCGCGTCGCCAGAAGCTGATTGTAGGCGCGGTCGTTGATCCGGGATTGGGCGAGCTTGCGCTGATGCAACTCCTCTGCGCTGGGCGATCGGCTCAGCGCTCCCTGAAGGGCTGCTCGATCCGCCGTGGAAAGCGCCTCGTTTCCTAAACACCGTCGGGCCGCATGCCAGAGCGCCATCCGATCGGTGCTTGCCTTCATGGCGCACACGCCGCGGTCAAAGAGGGGTTGAACAGCGGAATCGAGTTCACCCCAGGCAGCGTCGGAAGCAGAGACCAGTTCTTGGTACTCAAACTCTGTTTTTCTCTGCTCGGCGAGGTGCGTTCGCTCTTCGACCGTCAGCTCCGAAATATCGTCCTGCAGCTGTTTCAGCCCCAAGAATTTCGCATGAGCCGCACTGTATCCGACCCCGGCATTGATTGAGGCCAGAGTCGAGGAAACCTGCTGCTGCGCCGCTGCAGTCATCAGCACAACAGCGAACGCATAAATCACGAGGGTGACGCCAAGGAAGCGTATCACTCCGATCGTGAATGGGGATTTTACAGCTGCGCTGAACTTCATTTCACCCCACCTCCGAGTTCACGACAATGTCCGAGACTCCACTCCCGGCGGTCCACTCGCCCGTCGCGATCCGGACCGAGATCCAAGCACGCAGCGATGTGTGTTTACGGCAGGACGAACACTCGCGGGCTTCCTTCCGCGATGACCGCTCCGGCGGTGCGTCGGCAGGGGGCGGCGACCAGGCTTCTGAACGAGGCATCCGTCACGTCCCAGAGTGTGCGATCCTCGATCACGGCTCCCGTTGCGTTCGGGAGGAAATCTGATCCCGTCAGGCGCTCCACGGCTCCGACGGTAGTGATGTGGGCCCGCAGATAATCCACCGCGGCCTGGCCATCCACGTCCGCCTGATCGTGCGGGAGGAGAATGGTCAGGGTGTGCAGCCGTCCATCGGTTCCCTGTCGGGCAAAAATTTTGAAGTAGGCCGACGGCACGGCGACGTTCGTCTGGCCCGACCGCGACCGCATGCGAACGCTCTCATCGTCCTCGTCACGAGCGCCGTCAGCATCGCGATCGAAGACGGCGCCGTTGAGGATATAGACGGGCGTCCCCTCCTCCGCCCAGTGCCGCTCGAACGTCTCGAGGATCTGCCAGACGCCTCGGTTGAACTGGCAGAACTGCGGCGACATGTTGGACATGATGAAGGTGTTGATGATCGGGATGTCCCCGAAAGTCATGTCCGCGTTCGGGACCATGTGTCCTTGGTCGAAGATCGCTTCGTTGTAGTCCGACGGCCGGGAGGCAACGGCGCCAGGGATCCGCGGATCCGGCCGGAAACAGTCGATGCGGCCGCCCTCAAGTTCCTTCAGCCCCAAGACGTTGGCGGCCCAGACCGGCCCGCGCAGATCGTCGTCGTATTCGATCACATAGTCGCGCTGGACCAGGCGTCGCTGGTTCGAGGTGTTCGCTGTGATCGGCGCGCCCCACGGGAACACCACCTCGGTCGCGAGATCGCGGTCCCGCTCATTGAGCCAAAGTTGCCGATCCGCGGCCTCACGCTGGGCCGCGGTGCAGTCGGCCGCATAACTTGCGCTTGGTAGTGCGAGGATCAGTGCCAGAGTACCGAAAAACCAAGAAAATTTCTTCATCGACATGGTTTCCCCCAAGGAACCGAAGGCGCGAGCCGGCCTAGTGCGACCGACGGTAGGCAGCGACCTGGGCCGCGGTGACGTCGCTGGCGTAGCAGATCGGAGAGGCGCCGCCCGGTCGGCTGTAGGCGCTGCGGCCCCCGCAGCGGCTGCCGTTGCGGGCGGTGCTGTATGGGCACGGACACGAACCCGAATAGCTGGCGATGGACTGCCGGATGATCGCCTGCTTCACTTGGGCGTCGGTCATGGTCTGCTGACCAGCCGATGGGGATCCCATCGAAAGGGTCAGCAGGATAGCTAGGCCGGCGCTCGCGAATGGATGCTTGATCTTCATGTTCAACCGCCTCCGGGCATTCATGTACGGTCGACGTCGTCGCGGCGGCGACTGACCTCAATGTCCCCAGCCTCCGGCTCCACCCAGGCGGACCGAGGCCCAAATCACGAACTGCTCCCACTTCCCGACCTTCCGGTCGGCCATCGCCTCTTTCAGGATGTCGTCGGCTTCCTTGCGCGAGTACGGCTTTTCGCGAGTGATGCCCGTGTGGTCGTGCCAATCCCCGGTCCCCTTGGTCCAGTAGAGGAAGTCGTGGATGATCGCCGCCTTCGCCCACGGCCCGTCGGGCGGGTAGAACGACCAGACCATTCTCGGCACGGACGCCAAGTCGGTGACGAAGCCGGCGGGGACGACAATCAGCTCTTCCGGATCTTCGCCGGCCTGATATTCGAGCGCCCGCTGCACGGCCCAAAGCGATCTGCCGTTCCGGATCGACGGACCGTCTTTGTTGTCGAGCAGGACCAAGACGAGCTTGCCCGCGAAGCGGCCGAAGCGATCCGTCTTGGGACGTCCTGGAAGGCTACCTGCCATCGCCGAAGCTCCGTGTTACCGACATTATCCCTTGTGGCAATCCGGGCAGCAGTGAAGGCAGCCATCTGACGACGGATAGATCGTCTTGGCCTTCGCGACGGCGCCGCTGCACGACGAGTAGTCGCCCAAGGAGGTTTTGCTTTCGATCAGCTGGAACCAACCGCAGGTCGATACATGGACCTCATGATCGCCGGATCGAGCCTGCGCGGCGTCGTTGACATAGTAGTCAGCCATTTGCGCCTCCCCCTAAGGATGCAAGACGCCACTTTAGCGCGCGAGCTGGTGTTGCGCCATCGCAAATCGACGATCGGCCAAAAGAGGCTCTTCGTATGCTCAAAGGGGGACTATGCCGCCTGCTTCTCCTCGGCCGATCGACCGAATTGCAGGACTTCGGCGTTGCGGATGAGGATGGCCCGCCCGGTCGTATAGGTCAGGCCTTTGTTGGGGTTCAGTTCGAAGCCCAGATAGACGCACCGAACCCACCGCTTCGTCACTTCGCGGATGGCTGGCTGCAGATCTGAATCAGAGCTGGCGAGGATGAGCTCGCTCGCTTGACCGTCGCAGGCTCCGGCGACCATGTCGACGGCGATCCGAACGTCGACGCCCTTCTCCTTGAAGACCTTGCGTCGTCCTTCGCCCTGCCCCCGCACCTGGCCCGCCAGCACCACCTCAAAGCCGCTCGCTTCAAGGTGCGTTTTCAGAAGACGCTGCTCGTCGATGAGCTGGGTGGACTTCTGAGCACTGTCAGGGTCGAAACGCAGCTTCCCGAAATAGAAGCGGGTCCGATCGATGTCGGTGCCCTTGAGCACGTGCGCGAAGAGGCCCGCGAAGTCGTAGTGGTGCCAGGCGGGACGATCGGTGCCGGCAAGCCGAAAGGCCGCCTTGATCTTCGCTTTGAAGTTCTCTCCGTCGACGAGCAGATGGGTCGCCATTGCACCCAGTGTACCAGGCGCTATCGCAGACAGACTGTGGATACACAAAACCCCGGCGGACCTTGCGGCTGGCCGGGGCGGGTATGGCTTCACTATAGCACAGCAGCATGAATTTTCCCAGAAACTGGGGATAGCGAAGGGGGTGGCGGCTCGCGCCTGGGCTGGGGGTACTTGGCGTCCCCGCGCTGTGGCGCGAGGACCGAGGTCTAGGCCGGCGGACCCCTTCCCTCTCCCTCATTGTTCGGGTGCCTCCACCACGGTTTGATCGGATGCTGCGGAACGTCCTCGGCGTCGGCAGAGCGGTCGAGGACGATGCGGTACAGCTCCTCCAAACGATCGGCGAGGTCGAGCGCCTCTCCGTCGGAGAGCCGAACATTGAACGCGTGCTCGTAGCGCGCCTTGAAGTCCTCGAGCTCCTCTGGGGATAGCGTCATGCAGGCATCTTCGCCGATGGGAGGCGGTCGAGCACGGCGGTTGTTTGACGGGGCTGAGGTCGACGCGGCCGGGGCCGCTTTGGTGCCGTGTGCACCCTCCCCTGCCCCCTCAGACTGATCCCTAGATCGCAGCCCTGCTCCGGGGCGTCCGGGAGCGCCGGAATGGTCCGACGCTCCCATGCGCCAAGGAGCAAGCTATGCGAACCTCTGTACCTTCAACTGAGCGGTTCGATCTGTACCGGACCGTCACGGACAAGATCGTCGCGGCTATCGAGGCCGGCGCCGGCGACTTCGTTATGCCGTGGCATGTGAGTGCCGCCACGGGCCGTCCGACCAACGCGCTTACCGGCCACGGCTACCGCGGTGTGAACGTGGTGGCGCTGTGGGCCGAAGCTGTCATGTCGGGATACGGTACGGGGTGGTGGGCGAGCTATCGGCAGTGGGAGCGCCTCGGTGCCCAGGTTCGCCGCGGCGAGCATGGGACCGTCATCGTCTTCTACAATCGCCTCAACACCGCCCCCACCGACGATCTCGACGAGTCCGACCAATACCGCCTCGTTGCCCGCGCTTTCCGAGTCTTCAACCTGGACCAGGTGCATGGGTGGGAGCCGCTGGAGAGCGCGAGGCCGTCGATGGTCGAGACGCTGGCTGAGGTGGAGGCGTTCGTCGCCGCCACCAAGGCGGTTGTCGTCCATGGCAGCTCGAGCGCCTGCTATCGCCGCGTTCAGGATCGCATCGAGCTGCCGCCCCGCAATCGGTTCCGCGACACGCCAACCAGCACCGCGAGCGAGGCCTACTATGGCACCCTGCTCCACGAACTCACCCACTGGACCGGCGCGTCGCATCGCCTCGATCGGACCTTCGGGACCCGGTTCGGCGACAACGACTACGCCGTGGAGGAGTTGGTTGCCGAACTCGGCGCCGCATTTCTCTGCGCCGATCTCGGCATCGCCAACGAGCCGCGGCCGGACCATGCCGCCTACGTCGCGTCCTGGCTTGAGGTTCTGAACGACGACCGCCGCGCCGTATTCACCGCGGCGGCAAGAGCAAACGATGCCGTGACGTACCTCCAGGCGCTCTACGATGGTGCGCCGTACTGATCCCTCAGGCCCCGACGCAGTTCGGGGTCTGCCTTTGATCTCGACAGGACTCTGGCAGTGCCGAACAGCCACCGTGCGCCGGCGATCCATCGATGCAGAATGAGTGGAATGATCGACCCTCGCGACCGCCCATCCTTTTTCGGCGTATCGAATTTCCACGGATCGAAGAGGCGAATCGGCATCGCTCAAGCCGATCGCCTGTCTCACATGTACATCATCGGCAAGACCGGGGTCGGGAAGTCGACCCTGCTGGAAATCCTTCTGCGCCAAGACATCGTCGCTGGTCGCGGCTTCGCGCTTATCGATCCGCACGGCGACCTAGCCGAACGTGTGTGGGCCTGGACACCCGACGCCCTGAAGGACCGCATCACCTACCTGAACGGCCCCGACCCCACGCAGCCCTTTGGATACAATCCGCTCCGCCGTGTTCGGCCAGAGCGGATTCCGCTGGCGGCCGCCGGCCTCCTCGAGACATTCCGCAAGCAGTGGCCCCAAGCTTGGGGCGTTCGGATGGAGCACGTACTTCGCAACGCCCTTTACGCTCTGCTTGAGCGCGACGACGCGACGCTGCCCGACATCCTGCGTCTGTTCTCCGACAAGAAGTTTCGAAAGGCCGTAGCACGGAAGATTCAGAATCCGGTGGTGAAGGAGTTCTGGACGACAGAGTTTGAAAACTACCCGGCTCGCCTTAGGGCCGACGCCGTAGCACCGATCCAGAACAAGTTGGGTGCGCTGCTAGTCGATCCCACACTGTTCCGCATCCTGGTTGCCCCTGCGTCAGAGGTTCGCCTTCGCGCACTCATGGACGAGGGGCGTGGGTTGATCGTGAACCTGTCAAAAGGCGAGCTCGGCGAGGATGCATGCCAAATCCTAGGCGGGCTTATCGTGACGACACTCGGTCTAGCTACCTTCAGCAGGGCGAATGCCGTACCGGAACAGCGCCGGCCCTTCTTCATCTACGCGGACGAGTTCCAGAGTTTCACCACCCTGTCACTCGCGAACATGATGTCGGAACTGAGAAAGTATGGCGCAGGCCTAATCCTCGCCCATCAGCACCTCAATCAACTTGATCCGGAGATCCGCAGTGCGGTGTTCGGAAATGCCGGCAGTTTGTTCGTCTTCCGCCTGGGGGCCCAAGACGGCCCCTATCTTGCCGAAGAACTGCAGCCTAAGTTCAGCGTGCTAGATTTGCTCACTTTGCCCAATCACCATGCCTATATGGTTCTCTTGGTCAGAGGGGTGCCTAGCTCACCCTTTAGCGCGCAGATTCAGCGGTAACACCGGATAGCACCTGGGTGCATTCTACATCGTTCCCGCCGAAGAATCGTACGGCATTCTTGCTCAGGGCGGCGCTATAGAGCGGCATACGCCACGGCCGCATCCCTACCGCCCTCAAATACGATCTCTGGATTGCGGGGCAAGTTGAGCTCCCGCACGATCTGGATGGAGGCAGCCCCACCTATCTGCACCTGCCCCACTCTCTGAGACATTTTTTCAACGAGTTCGAAGAGATCAATTCCTGAAACTAAGGCCTTACCGATATCGAGACATAGACCAACGGAACTTGAGGTGCCTTCTAACAGGCGCTCAAGCTCCTCAACCGTTATACCAATGTGGAGAGGCGTTTTCTTGATCGTAGATCGATCGGATACGAAATACGATCCGTTTTCAATGAAGATGTTCGACTTGTACCGGGCGCAGATGTCATCAATCGCCATCATCCCACGCTTGGCGCTTTCCCAAAAAACGTCCGACTGCCATTGGGTACTTCGCCATCCTGGAAACATATAACCGGGATGGACAGTCACCCCGCTCCCGCCCAATGCGTCACATAGCGCCACGCATGATTCCACTATTTTCAGCGTCGCCGCCTGAACCTCGGGCACAACGCTCACCAAGTTTACATCGTAGAACACCGAGTGAACACTGACCCCCAACTTCGCCGAAGCAAGCTTCTTGCGAAGTTCATCGACGCGGCCTTCGTCGAGCTCGGACAGAAGATTCGGAGTTTGATCTGGGATCAGCTGAACCGCGCCAAAGCCCAGGCACTGTGCGATATCAATAAACTCCTCGAACGTCGCCCCGTAGAACCCGGCATACGATAGCGTCGTTTCAGCTGCTGTCATGTTCATTATGATAACCTAGAAATCGACCCAATGTAGTCACCGGCCTGTTGCCAGAATCCAGAGAGTAGCTGATACGCGCTCGTGCCAAATATCGCGCCCAATCCTGCCGCTAATAGTACGGCATATCGGACGAAGGGGTGGAGATAGGGAAACTGCTTTGGACGCTTCCGCACCAGCACAGTTGCGGCGGCAACCATGACCACTCCTGTCGCCACCGCCCATCCGGGTGCAGGAGTCTGAACGTGCGCTAGGAGGTTGGATGAGGCCAATAGACCGCCAATCAGAAGCCCCCAAACGAGCGCGCGAAAGGCAACCGCCGGGACAATCGTATGAAAGCGGGTACCCGTTGCGAATGGGAGAAAAACAGGCTCAAGCAACACTTCTTGTGTGCGTTCGGCGTCGACGCGTGGAACGTAGATGGCGGGATCAAGCGCGCGCCAAGCCCGGTCGAGCGCTGACGCCGCCCAGTACTGAGATCTAATGGTTGGCGAGTTCTCGTTCGGAGTTTCCGTCCAGCCCGCGCCCTTTTGGATGCACCGTTGAAACGCCCGAATACCCTCGGCCACTGTTGGGTGAAATGGGTCGGTGCCGGATGCGATCAAAGCCCGCACAACCGCAGCCGAACGGCAGTGCAGCCACTTCGCGCCCGGGATGATAATCTCTTCTGGCTCCCAGCGATCCACACTGAGGAGCTGCTCATGGCCTAGCCTGAACGCTGCAGTGTCTGAATGTCCAGTGGCAACCAATGCCTGCACGGCATAGGCGGTACCGCTGATCGAATAACTCTGGGTGGGGTGGAGGCCCCACCCCGTTTCCTTATGCTGCGCTAGGATCCAGCGGCCAGCGGCTTCGACTTCGGCGGCGTGACCCCCGAACAATGACAGAGCTTCAACTGCGAGATAGGTGGAAAAGACATCTGACTCATCGTCAAGCGCGTCATCGCCCCATCCGTCATCTTCATTCCGTGCGGCGACTAACCTTTCAGCAACGGAGCGCTGAAAATCAGGGTCAAAGGTGGGGAAGCACTCTGCTAACACGGCGAGGGGCAGAGAGAGATATCTAGTTCGGCTACCACGCTCGGACAGGTGTGGCTCAAGATTCGAACGAAGATAATCCAAGGCGGGCTGACACACCGCAATCGGAGTTCCGGCCTTCGCGAGGACGAATAGTGCTTCAGCCGTGTTGACCATGGAGCTGCCTTGACCGGCTGTCATGCCCCATCCGCCGTCCGCGCCGCGGTTCTCAAGGAGCCAACCTTTGGCATCCCTTAGCTCTGAGAAGTACGCCATCCTCCCTCCGAACAGTGTTCCGTGAACACAACCTACAGGCGGCTGACGGGTAGAGAAAGCACTGAGCCGCTGAGCGCTTGCTCGTGCACCTCCATCTAACACCAGAATGGACCAAGGGCCTTACGGCAACTCGGGAGATTCACGAGCTCGAGGTGTTGCCCTACAATCCGCCGGCTCAGGAGACGGCGATGCAATCCTCTCTAACGTCAACCAAACGGGTTGGGATTTGGGTACGGGTCTCTACCGAGGACCAGGTTCGCGGTGAAAGCCCCGAGCACCACGAGAAACGCGCCCGAGCCTATGCTGAAGCCCGGGGATGGGATGTCGTTGAGGTTTTCCGCCTCGATGCGGTGAGCGGAAAGGCCGTTCTCGGCCACCCCGAAACCCAGCGGATGCTCAGCGCTGTGCAGGGCGGCGCCATCTCAGGGCTGGTATTCTCAAAGCTCGCGCGCTTAGCCCGCAATACCCGTGAGCTCTTGGAGTTCGCGGATCTGTTCCGAACCGCTGGGGCCGACCTGATCTCGCTGCAGGAAGCGATCGACACCAGCTCGCCGGCTGGCCGGCTGTTCTTTACGATGATCGCGGCGATGGCGCAGTGGGAGCGGGAGGAGATCGCCGACCGGGTCGCCGCCTCAATCCCCGTTCGCGCCAAAATGGGCAAGCCCCTCGGAGGTCGAGGCCCTTTTGGGTATCAATGGAAGGACGGGAAACTCGTCATCGACCCGCAAGAGGCACCGGTCCGCCTCCTGGTTCACGAGCTATTCCTCGAACACCAGCGGATGAAGACCGTGGCCAGCACTCTGAACGAGCGGGGCTACCGAACTGGCTCAGGGAAGCTCTTCTCCAACACCACCATCAACCGCTTGCTCCACGACACCACGGCCAAGGGTCTCTACTGCGGCAACTATTCCAAATGGGATCCGTCCACGAAAACCCGGTCCGAGAAGCCGGAGAGCGATTGGGTTTACACGCCAGTCGAGCCTATCGTGCCGGAAGAACTCTGGGACCGATGCGTCCAGATCGTCGCCAACCAGCGTGTCGGCCGAAAGCGGCCGTCGAAGATCACCCAGCACCTGTTCACGGGCTTCCTCCACTGCACCTGCGGTGCCCGCATGTACGTGTGGACGAAGTACCCCAAATACCTCTGCCGAACCTGCGGCAACCGCATCCCCGCCACGGACATCGAGGCGGTCTATCGTGAGCAGCTTCACGGCCTGCTTCTTTCCGAGGATCAGCTCCGCCAACACCTCGAAGCGGGTCACGAGCAGCTTCGGGAAAAGGAACGGCTGGTAGCGCTCGCGAGCGCAGAGCTTGCGCGTCTCCAGGCAGAGGATGATCGCCTCTATCAGGTCTATCAATCCGGTCAGTTCACCGCGGAAGAATATGGTCGGCGCTTCCGTCCGCTTGCCGACCGGCGGGCGCAGCTCGAGGACGAGGTCCCTTCCCTCACCGCCCAGTGCGATGTCCTTCGCATCAGGCTCGCCTCAGAGCTGGAGGCCTTCAGCGAAGCTAGAGACCTCTATGGCCACTGGGAGGAACTGGAGACCGGTGAGAAGCGCACCCTTGTCGAAGCCATCACCGAAAAGATCGTTGTTGGCAAAGAGGAAATCGAAATCCAACTCATCAGCCTCCCAATGGCTGAAAAGCGATTGGATAGGGAACACAACTCGCCCGCTGGCTGAAGGGCTATATGCAGACCTGGGGCGTGCATACGCGCCGGCCATGGCGGCTGGGGGCGCGAGGGGCGTTCGCCCTGCTGATGACTGTCGGGGCCGGCATCGTCTCCGCGGCGGTCAACGGGCCATCGCTCGCCTGGGTCATGGCGACCGTGCTGGTGGCCGCCGTGGCCGGCCTGCCGCCGGAGACCCCGGCGCTGGCGCTCAGCGTGCTGATCCTCGGCGCGGCGTCCGCATGGCTGTCCTGCGCCATCGGCGCGCGGCGCGCCGGCGTGCCCTACGGTCCCACCGACATGCTTGCGGCCCCGGCCTACTGGGCGCTGCAGAGCCTCGCCGCCGCACATGCCGGATGGCGGCTGCTGCGCGAACCCTTCGCCTGGGACAAGACCCGCCACCGGCGCGATCTCCCGGTCGCCGTCACGGCGCCGGCCCACGCCATGCTGGACGAGACGGCGCCGAACCGCCTATCAGCGCCCCATGCCGCCGCGCCTCAACCCGTCGCCTGAGACCCTCGTCACCCGCGCCTGGCCGGACTATGCCCTGCTGGACAGCGGCGACGGCCGCAAGCTGGAGCGTTACGGGCCCTATACGGTGGTGCGACCCGAGCCGCAGTGCTTCTGGTCGCCGCGCGACCAGGCCGCCTTTGACGCCGCCGACGCCGTCTTTGATCCAACCGACGAGGACGAGAGCGGGCGTTGGCGGTTCGCCGGCAAACCGCTCGACACCTTCCCGCTGGCGTGGCGCGACGTACGCTTCACAAGCCGGTTCACGCCGTTCCGGCACCTCGCCTTCTTCCCGGAGCAGGCGGCGAACTGGGACTGGCTGGATGGGCGCGTGCGGCGGCTGCGCAAGCCCCGCATCCTGAATCTGTTCGGCTACACCGGCGTCGCCAGCCTGGCCTGCGCGGCGGCGGGGGCTGAGGTGACCCACGTCGACGCCTCGAAGAAGTCGGTGGCCTGGGCGCGGGAGAACGCCGAACTGTCCGGGCTGGGCGACCGGCCGATCCGCTGGATCGTCGAGGACGCGCGGAAGTACGCGGCGCGGGAGGTGCGGCGCGGTTCGAAATACGACGGGATCATCCTCGATCCGCCGAAATACGGACGCGGGCCGACGGGCGAGGTGTGGCGGCTGTTCGAGGACCTGCCCGGGCTTCTGAAGGACTGCGCGGCCCTGCTGTCGGATGACGCGTCGTTCCTGTTGCTGAATGCGTATGCGGCGCGGATTTCGGGGCTGTCGCTGGCGCATCTGATGGCTGAGGCGACGTACGACCGCGGCGGCGTCATCGACTGGGGCGAGCTGGCGCTGGCCGAAGACGGGGCGGATGGACGGGCCATCGGGCTGAGCTTCTTCGCGCGTTGGAGCGCCTGATGGCGGACCGGCTGATCACTTCGCTGACCAATGAGACGGTCAAGGCGGTGCGCGCCCTGCACATGCGCAAGGAGCGCGAGGCGACGGGACGGTTCCTGGCCGAGGGGCTGAAATTCATCGGCGAGGCGCTGGACCAGGGGCGGACGCCGAAGCTGCTGCTGGTCGGCGAGGATGCGCGGCCGCATCCGCTGCTGGAGCGGGCGCGGGCGGAGACGCGGGCGGCTGGCGGCGAGGTGGTGGCGGTGACCCACGCCATCCTCGAGAAGATCAGCCGGCGGGAGAACCCGCAGACCGTGCTGGGCGTGTTCGAGCAGGTCTATACGCCGCTGTCGGCCATCACGCCGGGGGCGGCTCCTTGCTGGGTGGCGCTGGAGCAGGTGCGGGACCCGGGCAATCTGGGGACCATCATCCGCACGGCGGACGCGGCGGGCTGCGGCGGGGTGGTGCTGATCGGGGACTGCGTGGACCCCTATTCGGTCGAGGCGGTCAGGGCGACCATGGGGTCGGTCTTCGCGGTGGCTATCGCCCGGTCGACGCCGGCGGAGTTTCTGGCCTGGCGGCAGAGCTGGCCGGGGAGCGTCATCGGGACCCGGCTGGACGCCTCGACGGGGTACCGCGAGGCCTCGATCCAGACCCCCGCCCTGATCCTGATGGGCAACGAGCAGGCCGGGCTGACCGACGCTCTCGCCGCCGCTTGCGACGTCAACGTCAAGATCCCGATGCGCGGCCGGGCCGACAGCCTGAACCTCGCTATCGCGACGGGGATCATGGTCTATGCGGTGACGGACGCGGCCTAGAAGCTCCGTCCGTCGACGCGCTGGGCGGTCCAGCTGAAGGGCTCGATGTCGGTCAGCGTGCGGACGTTGACGGCGACCATCTCCGACCCGTCGGGAGCCACGCCCCGGGCAAAGGTCTGGACGCCGCAGGTCTCGCAGAAGCGGTGATGAATCTTGTGGTTGTTGAACCGGTAGTGGGTCTGCGGACCCTCGACCGAGAGGCGGAAGGCGTCCGGGCCGACGAAGCCGAGCACGAAGCCCTTGCGGTAGCAGTGCGAGCAGTTGCACTCGATCAGGCCGTCGAGGCTCATGTCGACCTCGAAGGCCACCGCGCCGCAGTGGCAGGAGCCAGTGTGGGTCTTCACATCGGTCATCACGCATCCTCCAGCAGCACCACCCCGGGGGCGGACTTGAGCGCGCCGCGCAGGGCGCCGTCGAGGCGGTAGCGGCCGGGCAGTTTCAGCTCGACCTCGCGCCGGCCGTCGAGGGAGGCGACCAGCGACACCTCCCCACCCTTGCCGTCCGCCTTCGCCCGGTCGAGGCGGGCCTTGAGGGCGGCAGGGTCGGCGGCCTTCGACGAGACGTGGATGCGCAGACCCATCTGGCCGTCGTCGATCAGCGTATCCAGGCGACTGGCGTCGTCGCCGAAGAAGCGCACCTCGCCGTCCGAGGACTTGGCGCGGACGCGGACCATGATCGAGGCCCCGACCTCGAGCACCTCGCGGCATTTGCGCAGCTGTTCCGGCGGGAACAGGCATTCGAACTCGCCGGTCGGATCGGAGAAGGTGACGAAGGCGAATTTCTCGCCCGTCCTGGCGCTGGCGCGTTCCTGACGGCGGCGGACGACGCCGGCCATCAGGAACGCCTCGTGGCCGCTTTCGGCCAGGGCGGTGGCCTCGGCGACGAAGGTGACACGCTTGCGCTTGAGGGCGGGCGCCATGTCCTCCAGCGGGTGCCCGGACAGGTAGAACCCGACCGCGGCCAGTTCCTGATCCAGCTTCTCGGGCCCGACCCAGGGCTCGACCGGCTTGAGACGCGGGCGGGCGGCCGCGGCCTGATCCCCGCCAAACAGCGACACCTGCGACGAGGCGCGTTCGGCGGCGACGCTCTGGCAGTAGGCCATCAGGGTGTCGGCCTGTTCGACCAGCTGGCGGCGGTTGGTGTGGAAACAGTCGAAGGCGCCGGCGCGGGCGAGGTTCTCGAGGGCGCGCTTGTTGACGTATTTCGGGTCGACCCGCTCGAGAAAATCGAAGATGTCGGTGAAGCGGCCGCCGGTCTCGCGCACCTCGACCAGATGCTTCATGGCCTCGAGACCGACGTTGCGGATGGCGCCCAGCGCATAGAGGACCGAGCCGGTCTTCTCGCCGTCGGCCCCCTCCTCCCACGCCACATCGAAGTCGGCCGAGGAGCGGTTCACGTCCGGAGCCTTCACCGTGACGTCGAACCGGCGGCAATCCTGATAGAAAACAGCCAGCTTGTCGGTGTTGCTGAGGTCGAGACTCATGGACGCGGCCATGAATTCGACCGGGTGCGTCGCCTTCAGCCAGCCGGTCTGGAAGGAGATCAGGGCGTAGGCGGCGGCGTGCGACTTGTTGAAGCCGTAGCCGGCGAACTTCGCCACCAGATCGAAGATGCCGCCGGACTGTTCTTCCGGCACGCCCTTTTCGGAGGCGCCCTTGATGAAGCGCGCCCGCTGGAAGTCCATCTCCTCCTTCTTCTTCTTGCCCATGGCGCGGCGGAGAAGATCGGCTTCACCGAGCGAATAGCCCGCCAGGATCTGGGCGATCTTCATCACCTGCTCCTGGTAGATGATGACGCCGTAGGTCTCGGTCAGGACCTCCTT
>Ga0196980_1000079_pt1 | contig 30386 bp, 36 predicted proteins | sample S3_1013CmetaG_FD_155486 | JGI IMG/M metagenome (GOLD analysis project Ga0196980, IMG submission 155486) | Soil microbial communities from Anza Borrego desert, Southern California, United States - S3_10-13C | ecosystem: Environmental > Terrestrial > Soil > Desert | place: USA: California... | reverse complement strand
CAGGCGGCGGCGAGCGAGACGATCGAGAGGGCGGCGAAGGCGGTGCGGAATCGCATGGTCATCCTCAAGCTGGTCGCAAGGTTAACGCCAGCGAACGGCGAAGGCTCCGCTTGGGCAAGCGCCGTTTGTTCAGGCTGTCAGGAGGCGCGGCAGTTTAAAGGTGACCGTCTCGCGCTGGCCGGCGTCCTCGATGACCTCGGCGTCGAAGCGGGCGCGGACGGCGTCCACCAGCGCCTCGATCAGCGGCTCGGGGGCCGAGGCGCCGGCGGTGATGCCCAGGGTGGAGACGCCTTCCAGCCATGACCAGTCGACCTGGCCGGCGTCGTCGACCAGACGGGCGTCGCGGGCCCCGGCGCGGAGGGCCACCTCGACGAGGCGGACAGAGTTGGACGAGTTCTTCGAGCCTACCACCAGCACCAGGTCGCAATCGGCGCCGAGCCGCTTGACCGCCTCCTGCCGGTTGGTGGTGGCGTAGCAGATGTCTTCCTTGTGCGGGTCGGGCAGTTCCGGGAAGCGGCGCTTGAGGACGGCGAGGATTTCGCTGGTGTCGTCCACCGACAGGGTGGTCTGGGTGGCGTAGGCTAGCGGCGCCTGGCCCGGGCGCTGGAAGGCCTCGGCGTCCTCGACCGTCTCGATCAGGCTGATGGCGCCCGGCGGCAGCTGGCCCATGGTGCCGACCACCTCGGGGTGGCCGGCGTGGCCGATCAGGATGATGTGGCGGCCGGCGGCGTGGTGGCGCTCGGCCTCGACGTGGACCTTGGAGACCAGCGGGCAGGTGGCGTCGAGGTAGAGCATCTCACGGGCGCGGGCGCCCTCGGGCACCGACTTGGGCACGCCGTGGGCCGAAAAGACCACCGGCCGGTCGTCGGGGCATTCGTCCAGCTCCCTGACGAACACCGCGCCCATGGCCTTGAGCCGGTCGACCACATGGCGGTTGTGCACGATCTCGTGGCGAACATAGACGGGCGCGCCGTATTTCTCGATGGCGCGCTCGACGATCTGTATGGCCCGGTCGACCCCGGCGCAGAAACCGCGCGGGGTGGCCAGCCGCACGGACAGCGGACGCTTTTCGGGAGCCGGGATCGGCGCGTGCAGGGTCATGCGCGGAACCTAGTCGTTCGCTTCCCCCGCCGCCACCACGGTTTGCCCCAGCGCGGGTTTGCCGCGCCTCGCTTTAGCCGCTATCAGCAACGAGCGTTGCACCCGGCGTCGGGCTGTCGCGCGCCTCCTCGTTCGTGGAAGAGCTTTCGATGCGTCGCGTCTTCAAGATTTCCCTGGCCTCGGTCGCCGCCGCCGCGGCGTTTTCGGTCCTTCTGGTTCCGCCGGCGGCGGATGCGCAGCAGCGCCCGGGCCGGCAGGAGCCGCAGGGCGGGTCCGATCGCGGCCAGAACGCCGACGGCTCGCCGCAGAACCAGCGCCAGCGCGCCCCGCGGATCGCACCGCTGCGCCGCAACGCCGCCGCCGGCCCCTGCCCCTATGTGAAGATCCTCTACGACGCCGCCCGCTACGTCGAACTGACCGGCGACCGGGTGTCGGCCTCGAACGTCGCCTACACTGGCGAGATCGAGGGACTGAACTCGGACTGCGCCTATCAGGCCGACGAGCCGATCACCGTGCACACCCGGGTGCTGTTTAACCTGGGCCGCGGACCGCAGGCCCAGGGCGAGGGCCGCACCTACCGCTACTGGATCGCGGTGACCGAGCGGAACAAGGCGGTGCTGGCCAAGGAGTATTTCGACCTGCCGGTCGTGTTCGAGAACGGGGCCCTGACCGCATCGGTGAGCCAGGATCAGGTGGTGGTCATCCCGCGCGCCGACGCGACCACCAGCGGCGACAATTTCGAGATCCTCGTCGGCTTCGACGTAACGCCGCAAATGGCCGAGTTCAACCGCACGGGCAGCCGATTCCGCGTCAACGCGGGCGTCCTGGCGCCGTCGACCGACCAGTAAATGACCGACCTCAGGACTGTTCTGGGCGAGGCGGTCGGGACCGCCTTCGCCGCCGAAGGCGTGGCGCCCGAACTCGCCCGCGTGACCCCGTCGGACCGGCCCGACCTGGCCGACTTCCAGTCGAACGGCGCGCTGGCGGCGGCCAAGGCGCTGAAGGCCAATCCGCGCGAGCTGGCCGGGCGGGTGGCCGAGCGGCTGAAGGGCGACGAGCGGCTGGCCTCGGTGGAGATCGCCGGACCGGGGTTCATCAACCTGAAGGTCGCCGACGGGGCGCTGGCCGCCCGGGCCGCCGAGGTGGCGGCTGACGGCGCGCATGCCGGGGCCTCGATGGTCGCGGAGCCGCGCAGGGTGGTGATCGACTACGCCGGGCCGAACGTGGCCAAGCCGATGCACGTCGGCCACCTGCGGTCCTCCATCATCGGCGAGAGCCTGAAGCGGCTGTTCCGCTTCCGCGGCGATCAGGTCTGGGGCGACGCCCATTTCGGCGACTGGGGCTTCCAGATGGGGCTGCTGATCGTCGCGGTGGCGGACGAGGGCAAGGGCGACGCCTTCCTCGCCGGGGGCGACGGACCGTTCCCGGCGGAGAGCCCGGTGACGCTGGAAGACCTCGAGCGGCTGTATCCGGCCGCCGCCGCCCGGGCCAGGGAAGACGCGGAGTTCCGCGACCGGGCCCGCAAGGCGACGGCGGAGCTGCAGGCGGGACGGCCGGGCTACCGCGCCCTGTGGCGGCACATGCACGACGTGTCGATGAGCGGGCTGCAGCGGGAGTTCGGGGCGCTGGGCGTGACCTTCGACCTGTGGAACGGCGAGAGCGACGCCGACCCGCTGATGCCCGAGATGATCGCGCATCTGGAGACGAGCGGCCTGCTGGTCGAGGACGCCGGCGCGCGGGTGGTGCATGTGGCGCGGCCGGGCGAGACGCGGAAGCGGAAACTGGCCGACGGCAGCGTCGTCGAGGCCCCGAGCCCGCCGCCGCTGCTGGTCATCTCGTCCGAAGGCTCGGCCATGTACGGCACGACCGATCTGGCGACCATTCTCGACCGGCGCAAGGCCATCGACCCCGACCTGATCCTCTATGTCGTCGACGAGCGGCAGGCGGAGCATTTCGAACAGGTGTTCCGGGCGGCCTATCTCGCCGGCTATGCGGCGGAAGGGTCGCTGGAGCACCTCGGCTTCGGGACCATGAACGGGCCGGACGGCAAGCCCTTCAAGACCCGCGCCGGCGGGGTGCTGAAGCTGCACGACCTGATCAGCATGGCCACGGGCAAGGCGCGGGAGCGGCTGCGCGAGGCGAAGCTGGGGGCCGACCTGCCCGAGGCGGAGTTCGAGGACATCGCCCGCAAGGTGGCGGTGGCGGCGCTGAAGTTCGCCGACCTGTCGAACAGCCGGACCACCAGCTACATCTTCGACCTCGACCGGTTCATGAGCTTCGAGGGCAAGACCGGGCCGTATCTGCTGTACCAGGCGGTGCGGATCAAATCGCTGCTGCGACGGGCGGCGGAGCAGGGCGCGACGGCGGGCCCGGTGGCGATCGGGGAGCCGGCGGAGCGCGATCTGGCGCTCACGCTGGACGCCTTCTCGCAGGCCGTGGCCGAGGCCTACGACAAGCGGATGCCGCATCTGATCTCGGAGCACGCCTACCGGCTGGCCCAGTCGTTCTCGAAATTCTACGCCGCCTGCCCGGTGCTGGCCGCGCCGGACGAGGCGACGAAGGGTTCGCGGCTGACGCTGTCGAAGGCGGTGCTGGACCAGCTGGAGCGGGCGCTGGACCTGCTCGGCATCGACACGCCGGAGCGGATGTAGGCTCAGGCCTCGTCCGGCAGGCTGCGCTGGGCGAGGGCGGCGACGATGCTCCAGGCGCCGGCTACGACGACCACCGCCAGCACACTGTGCACATCCGCGCCCCAGGTCCCGGTCGCCAGCCAGACCAGGAAGCCCGCGGCGGCCAGCACGCCGCCCCACTTCAGGCCGGAGTCCGACGGCCGGTTCGGCCATGCGAGGGCGAACAGGCCGATGCCGATCATCAGCAGCACATAGTGGACGGCGGCGAAGCCCTGGTTCAGCGCGAAGACGACGTCGCGCATGGCGTGGAGGGTCTCCGGCGGAAACTCGTCGCCCGCCCCGGCCACCCCGGCCATGACGAGGCCGCTCATGGTCGCGGCGGCCATCCCGGCGAACAGGCTGGCGATCACGGCGCAGACGGCCAGCAGCACCAGCGGCCGGCGCAGGTCGAGGCGGCGCCCGAGCTCGACGTAGGCGTACATCAGGACCGGCAGGAGCAGCAGACCGGTCCAGTGCACCGCGTCGTTCAGGCTGACGTGCCCGAGCGCCGGTCCGCCGAGGCGGGTGGGGTGGACCGCCATCAGGGCGATGTAGCCGGCCCATCCGGCGATGAGCGCGGCGGCGCAGGCGTTGCGGCTGGTCATGATGCGATCTCCCCTCGTTGCGCTTGTCGTGGCCGCGGTTCGGGTGGAAAACCAGTGCTCCTCCCGCACGTCGCGGCGTTGCGGGACACGGAGGCGGGGAATGTCCGGAAACAGTCCGGGACGGGAAGGCATGGACCAGCGCGTGGCCCGCACGCGCGGCCGGCTCGGTCACGCCCTGATGCAGCTGGGCCGGACGCAGGACCTCGATTCGATCCGCATCGGCGATCTGGTGCGGACGGCGGGCGTCGGCCGGTCGACCTTCTATGCCCACTTCCAGGACCGGGACGATTTCCTCGGCCGGTCGTTCTGCGGGATGATCGACATCTGCGACGCCCTGGCGCGGCGCGAGGGGCTGGCGGAGGAGATCCTGCCCGTCGCCCATGTGACGCATCACATCGCCGGCAATCTGGCCTTCGCGCGCAGCGCCGGACGGTCGCGGGCGATGGAAGTGATGCTGGCGGCCGGGGAGCGGCGGCTGCGGCTGATCGCGGAAACCAACCTCGACGCCGCCCTGCCCCACCTCCCGCCGGAGGAGCGCCGGCAGGTCGCGGCCTTCCTCGCCGGGGCCTTCGTCGGGCAGCTGCGCCTGTGGGTGCAGAACGACCTGCGCACCATGCCCGGGAGCCTGATCGCCGCCAACCGGCGGCTGACCGCCGGCGTGCTCGACGCCCTCAAGACCGCACCACTCCCGCTTCACGACCGGAGACCCGTCCATGTCCCTTGACGCCTATATCGCCGGCCTGCCCAAGGCGGAGCTTCATCTGCACATCGAGGGGTCGCTGGAGCCGGAGCTGATGTTCGAGCTGGCCCGGCGCAACGGCGTGGCCATTCCGTTCGACACGGTCGAGGCGGTGCGGGCGGCCTACGACTTCTCCAACCTGCAGGACTTCCTCGACATCTATTACGCCGGGGCCGCGGTGCTGCAGACGGAGGAGGACTTCCACGACCTGGCGGTGGCCTATTTCCGGCGGGCCGCGGCCGACACTGTGCGTCACGCCGAGATCTTCTTCGACCCCCAGACCCACACCGACCGCGGCATTCCGTTCGGGGTCGTGGCCGAGGGCCTGCTGGCCGGGATGAAGCGGGCGGAGAGCGAGCTGGGGGTCAGTTCGAAGCTGATCCTGTGCTTCCTGCGCCATCTCGACGAGCACGCGGCCTTCGACACGCTGCATCAGGCGGAGCCGTGGCTGGGCCGGATCGAGGGAGTCGGGCTGGATTCATCCGAAGTCGGGCACCCGCCGTCGAAATTCCAGCGGGTGTTCGAACGCGCCGGCCAGATGGGGCTGAAGCGCGTCGCCCACGCCGGCGAGGAAGGACCACCGGAGTATGTGCGCGAGGCGCTGGACCTGCTGCACATCGACCGGATGGATCACGGCAACCGCTCGATGGAGGACGAGGCCCTGATTGAGCGGCTGGCGGCGTCGCAGATGACGCTGACGGTTTGCCCGCTGTCGAACCTGAAGCTCTGCGTGGTCAAGGATTTGAAGGACCACCCCGTGCCGGAGATGCTGCGCCGGGGGCTGCATGTGACGCTGAACTCGGACGACCCGGCCTATTTCGGCGGCTATGTGAACGACAACTACCGCCGGCTGGCCGTGGCGGTGGGGCTGACCCGGGAGCAGGTGACGCGGATCGCCCGGAACAGCTTCGAGGGATCGTTCCTGGACGAGGCGGAGCAGGCCCGGCTGCTGGCCGAGGTGGACGCCTATGCGGCGGCGTGAGCCTGTACGGCCCCGCGCTTCGTCAGGGAGCGTGGGCCGGGACGGAGGCGTGGCCGGCGTGGGCGCCGCCGTTGCGGTGATGCTCGCAGGTCACGGCCGGATTGAACGGGGCGAACACCCCGTTTGGGTTCTCCCGATAGATCCAGACATGCCGGTCATGGTGAGGCTCGAACAGGTGAGCCTCGTCCACCGGAGTCGAAGGGTCATCAGCCATGGTGTCGTAGGCCACGCCGTGGAACATCGGGGGCGCATCATGTCCGGCCGCCCTCCAGCTGTCGGCGAAAACCAGATTCTCGACCGCGACGAGCTCGAGCGAGCCATCCGCCTGCGGCTCATAGATCAGGATGGCGGGTTTGAGGAAGTCCGTATGGGTCCCGGAGCCGCTCACCCGCGGGTTCGGCGGCCCCGAGATGCCGAGTAGATCGGGCCGGGCGAAATGGATGCCCATCGCGCCCAGCTCCGCGGGACGTCCCATCATCTCCGCGGTGTCGCACAGGTTCAGCGGGTCCCGCATATAGCCCTCGGCCAAGGCCACATTGACGTCCCGGAAGCGCTCGGTCGCCGCGCGGACCTGGTCCAGCGTCGGTTCGCCCGCCCCGGGGTCGACCATCGCGAGAGCGACGACCGTTTTGAGGAGTGCAATGCTGATAGCCATGATGGCTCCGTTCCATGGCGCGCGCATCGGCCAGTCGATCGGGTCCGGAGGCTGACTTGCGCTTTCGGAGGTGAAGCTAGATTTCGCCTGAATTCCCGGCAATCAACGTTATTGCGCGCCGGCTATTCGCCGTTGAATAACGAAGGACCATGTTCGACTGGGACGATCTCAAGGTCTTCGCGGCAGTGGCGCGAGCCGGGACCACACTGGCGGCGGCGCGGCGGCTGGGCGTCAGCCAGCCCACCGTCGTCCGCAGGATCGCCGGGCTGGAACAGGCGACCGGGGTCGCTCTCTTCGAGCGTGGTCGGACTGGTTACAGGCTGACGGACGCCGGCCAGGAAATCCTCCCCCTTGCGGAACAGGTTGCACGCGAGATGGCGGCGATCGCCGACGTGATGGCGTCCCGCTCGAGGCGTCTCACCGGAACGATCCGGGTCACCGCCGCCGAACCGGTCGCGAATTTGCTCCTGGCCCCCGCCGTGCTCGCCTTCCAGCGGACCCACCCGGACGTCGAGATTCAGCTGCTGCTTTCGGACCGGTTCCTCGACCTGACGCGTGGTGAGGCCGACGTCGCGCTGCGGGCCACGATCAATGGCCTCGAGGACTCCGACCTCATAGGCCGACGGCTCGCCGACGCGCCGTGGGCGGTCTACTGCAGCCGCGGCTATGCGGATACCAAGGGACGGCCCTCCAGCCTTCCCGAATGCGAGGGACACGCGATCCTCAGCAGCGAGCGGTCGACGGGCGGTTTTCCGGCCATGCTCTGGCTCGAGGAGGCGGCGCCCAACGCCAAGGTCGTCTGGCGCAGCAATTCGCTGGCCAGCCTGCAATCCGCCGTCCGTGCGGGGCTGGGGCTTTCGTCCCTGCCCTGTCTTTTGGGTCGCAACGACCCCGAACTGGTCAAGTGCTTCGACGCCGGCGGCGCGAACTGCCCCGACATCTGGATTCTGTCCCATGCGGGCGCGCGGCGACAGCCGCACGTCCGCTCGTTCATCGAGGCCCTCGGCGAACATGTGATCGCTCATGCCGATCAACTTCGCGACGAGTCGCGGTAGCGAGCGCCGGAGAAATCCATGGAGCCACGACTTGCCACTCGCCTCGCCCCCGCTTGACTTCACACCGGAGTCGGGGCCTAGGTCGCGGCGCTCTCGCGGGAGAGATCGGAGCCCTTTCGAGGGGTCCGGAGCCGAAGGCGCAACCGCCCCGGAAACGCTCAGGCAAACGGACCGCGAGGACATACGGACGCTGGAAAGTCGCTCTTGCGGGCGCGCCGACGGAGCAAGGCGGGAACCCGCCGGAATCTCTCAGGCTTCAGGACAGCGGGGGCGCGAGGACGGCGGAGCCTTCCGCTTCAAAACGCGACCGTGAAAGTCTGACCATGACCGACGAGACCCTGAAGACCACACCCCTCAACGCCGCGCATCGCGCGCTGGGCGCGCGTATGGTCGGCTTCGGCGGCTATGACATGCCGGTGCAGTACGAAGGCGTGCTGGCCGAGCACCGCTGGACCCGCGAGCACGCCGGCCTGTTCGACGTTTCGCACATGGGCCAGTGCAAGATCACCGGCGCCGACGCGGTGGCCCAGTTCGAACGCTTCGTGCCCGGCGACTATGCGAGCCTGAAGGCCGGGCGGCAGAAATACAGCCTGCTGCTGAACGCCGAGGGCGGCATCATGGACGACCTGATGGCCGGGCGTCCCGACCATGACGGCCTCTATGTCGTAGTCAACGCCGGCAACAAGGACGCGGACTTCGCCTTCCTCGAGGGCAACCTGGAGGGCGACGCCCGGCTGACTGTGCTGGCCGACCGGGCGCTGATCGCGATCCAGGGGCCTGAGGCGGCCGAGGTGATGGCGAAGCACGAGCCGGTGCTGGCCGAGTTCGGCTTCATGGATTGCGCCCGGCTGGTGCTGTTCGGGGTCGACTGCTTCGTGTCGCGTTCCGGCTACACCGGCGAGGACGGCTACGAGATCTCCGTACCGGCCGATCACGCCGGGCGCATCTGGAACACCCTGCTGGAGGACGCCCGGGTCAAGCCGATCGGCCTCGGCGCCCGCGACAGCCTTCGGTTGGAAGCCGGCCTGCCGCTGCACGGCCACGACATCGACGCCACGACCAGCCCGGTCGAGGCGGCGCTGACCTTCGCCCTGTCGAAGTCGCGCAAGGAGCGGGCCGACTTCAACGGCGCCGGCCGCATCCTGAAGGAGCTGGCCGAGGGCCCGGCGCAGGTCCGCGTGGGTCTCAGCGTCAAGGAAGGCGCTCCGGCCCGCGAGGGCGCCGAGATCGCCGACATGGACGGGAACGTCATCGGCAACGTCACCTCGGGCGGGCCCTCGCCGACGCTGGGCCGCAACATCGCCATGGGCTATGTGCCGCCGGCCTTCGCCGAACTGGGCGCCGAACTGAAGGTCGTCGTGCGCGGCAAGGCCGCCGCCGCCGAGGTCGTCGCCATGCCCTTCGTCGCCCAACGCTACTACAGGAAGCCGAAATAACCCGCCGTCGCCCTCGGACTTGATCCGAGGGCCAGATTATCCGTGGCACGGTCCTGGCCGTGTTTCGTCAGTCAGCCCCGCCCAACGTCTGATCCTCGGGTCAAACCCGAGGATGACGAGAAGAGAGAACCGAGAATGCATTTCACCAAGGATCACGAGTGGGTTCGCCTCGACGGCGACATCGCCACCGTCGGCATCAGCAAGCATGCCGCCGAGGCTCTGGGCGACGTGGTGTTCGTCGAGACGCCGGACGCCGGCAAGACCGTCAGCCAGGGCGACAGCTTCGCCGTGGTCGAGAGCGTCAAGGCGGCCTCGGACGTCTACGCCCCGGTGTCGGGCGAGATCGTCGAGGGCAACGCCGCCCTGGCCTCGGCCCCCGAGACGGTCAACGCCGATCCGGAAGGCGAAGGCTGGTTCGCGAAGATCCGCGTGTCGGATGCCTCGCAGGTTGACGCCCTGATGGACCGGGCGGCCTACGACCAGTACCTGACCACCCTTTGAACTTTCTCCCCGCCCATCCCGGCGAAAGCCGGGACCCAGTGCCTTGGGTGATCGGTGGAGATCGTGGGCCGCTACTGTTGTCCTGAAACGCCAGCACCTCGCTGGACAGAACTGGGTCCCGGCTTTGGCCGGGATGAGCGGATTCAAGAATGCGCTATTTGCCTCTCACGCCCGACGACCGGTCCGCCATGCTGGCGGCGATCGGGGCCAAGTCGATCGACGACCTGTTCGTGGACGTGCCGCAGGCGGCGCGGCGGGCGGGGTTCGTGGACCTGCCTCGCGTGGCGGGGGAGCTGGAGGTCGAGCGGGCGCTCGGGGCGCTGGCGGCGAAGAACACCGCGGCCGGCTCGGTTCCGTTCTTCTGCGGCGCGGGAGCCTATCGCCACCATGTGCCGGCGACGGTGGATCACGTGATCCAGCGGTCGGAGTTCCTGACCAGCTATACGCCCTACCAGCCCGAAATCGCCCAGGGCACGCTGCAGTATCTGTACGAGTTCCAGACCCAGGTCGCGAATCTGACCGGCATGCCGGTGGCCAACGCCTCGCTCTACGATGGATCGACGGCGATGGCCGAGGGCGTGCTGATGGCGACGCGGGTGACCCGTCGCAACACGGCGGTGATCTCGGGCGGGGTGCATCCGCACTATGTCGCCGCGACCGAGACGGTGGTGCACGCGGTCGGCGTCGAGACCCAGGTTCTGCCGGCGGCGGTCGACGCCGAGGCCGATGTGATCGCTCAGATCGGGCCGGACACCGCCTGCGTCGTGGTCCAGACCCCGAACGTGTTCGGCACGGCGACCGACGTGACGAAGATCGCCGAGGCCGCCCATGCCGCCGGCGCGCTGCTGATCGTGGTGGTCACCGAGGCCGTGTCGATGGGCCTGCTCAAGTCGCCGGGCGAGATGGGGGCGGACATCGTCGCCGCCGAGGGCCAGTCGATCGGCAATGCGCTGAATTTCGGCGGGCCCTACGTCGGCCTGTTCGCCTGCCGTGAGAAGCTGATCCGGCAGATGCCGGGCCGCCTGACCGGCGAGACAGTGGACGCCGACGGGACGCGCGGCTTCGTGCTGACGCTGTCGACGCGGGAGCAGCACATCCGCCGTGACAAGGCGACGTCCAACATCTGCACCAACTCGGGCCTGTGCACCCTGGCCTTCACCATCCACATGAGCCTGCTGGGCGAGACGGGGCTGCGGAAGTTGGCCCTGCTGAACCACGAGACGGCGGTGGGGACGCGGGAAGCACTGGCGTCGATCCCGGGTGTGGAGGTGCTGACGCCGCGGTTCTTCAACGAGTTCGCGGTGCGGCTGCCGAAGAGCGCATCGGAAGTGGTCGACGCGCTGGCCGCCAGGGGCGTGCTGGCCGGCGTGCCCTTCGGCCGCCTCGCCCCCGCCGCCGGCATGGACGACGTCCTGCTGGTCGCCGCCACCGAGACCACGACGCAGGCGCATATCGCCGCCCTGAAGACCGCCCTGGCGGAGGTTCTGTAATGAGCACCATGAACACGGTCGGCCGGCCGACCACCCCGAACCGGGTCGAGAGCAAACCCGCCACCCTGACCGGCGGGCGCGGCCTGCTGCAGGACGAGCACCTGATCTTCGAGAGCGACGGCTGGGGAAAGACCGGCGTCGACCTGCCGGAACCGAAGGGCGATGGTTCCGATCTCGGCGATCTGGTGCGCAAGGATCCGATCGGCCTGCCCGGCCTGAGCGAGCCCGAGGCGATGCGCCACTATGTGCGGCTGAGCCAGAAGAACCACGCCATCGATCTGGCCATCTATCCGCTGGGCTCGTGCACGATGAAGCACAACCCGCGCCTCAACGAGAAGATGGCGCGTCTGCCGGGCTTCTCGGACATCCATCCGCTGCAGCCGCAGTCGACGGTGCAGGGCGCGCTGGAGCTGATGGACCAGCTGGCCCACTGGCTGAAGACCCTGACCGGCATGCCGGCGGTGGCGCTTTCACCCAAGGCGGGCGCGCACGGCGAGCTGTGCGGCCTGATGGCGATCCGCGCCGCGCATGAGGCCGAGGGCGAGCACGAGCAGCGCCGCAAGGTGCTGGTCCCGACCTCGGCCCACGGCACCAACCCGGCCACCGCCGCCTTCGTCGGCTATACGGTGGTGGAAGTGGCCCAGACCGCCGACGGGCGTGTCGACGTGGCCGATCTGGCGTCGAAGCTGGGGCCGGACGTGGCCGCCATCATGGTGACCAATCCGAACACCTGCGGCCTGTTCGAACGCGACATCCTCGAGATCAGCCGGCTGACGCACGAGGCGGGGGCGTATTTCTACTGCGACGGGGCGAACTTCAACGCCATCGTCGGGCGGGTGCGGCCGGGCGATCTCGGTGTCGACGCCATGCACATCAACCTGCACAAGACCTTCTCAACGCCGCACGGCGGCGGCGGGCCGGGCGCGGGTCCGGTGGTGCTGTCCGAGGCCCTCGCCCCGTTCGCTCCGGTGCCGTGGGTCGTCTCGGGCGACGACGGCTTCAGACTGGTCGAGTTCGCCGAGGGCGAGGCCGGGCAGGCCTTCGGCCGGCTGTGCGCCTTCCAGGGCCAGATGGGCATGTACGTCCGGGCCCTCAGCTACATGATGAGCCACGGCTCGGACGGCCTGCGGCAGGTCGCCGAGGACGCGGTGCTGAACGCCAACTACATCAAGGCCCGGCTGCAGGACCTGATGAGCCCGGCCTTCCCCGAGGGGCCGTGCATGCACGAGGCCCTGTTCGACGACGAGTGGCTGAAGGGCACGGAGGTGACCACGCTCGATTTCGCCAAGGCGATGATCGACGAGGGCTTCCACCCGATGACCATGTATTTCCCGCTGGTCGTGCACGGGGCCATGCTGATCGAGCCGACCGAGACGGAGTCGAAGCAGGAACTGGACCGCTTCATCGAGGCTATGCGGGCGCTGGCCGAGGCGGCTAAGGCCGGCGACGTCGACCGCTTCAAGGGCGCGCCCTTCCACGCGCCGCTGAAGCGGCTGGACGAAACTCGCGCCGCGCGTCAGCCTGTCCTGCGCTGGACGGCTCCCGAAGGGTCGAACATCGCCGCGGAGTGACCCCCGATGCGCCTGATCCTCGCCGCAGCGTTCGCCGTGACACTCGGAAGCGCCGCGACAGGCGCCTCGGGCCAGTCGATCCCGCCGCCGGCGGAAAGCCGGGATCACGTGGAGGCCCGTGCCTTCATGGACGCCTATGCCCGGAACCTGCGGAACCTCGACCGCGAAGCGGTGATCGCCGGTTATGACCCGGCGGGCGTCTGGTTCTTCAGCGGCGGGCGCGGGGAGTGGCTGACGACCGACCAGATCGCCGAGATCTACCGTTCGGAGTCATGGCGGCCGCCGGCGGACTTCGCCTGGAAGGACCTGAGTTTCATTCCGGCCGGAGACGACGTCGTCACGGTGACGGGACGGTTCGACTGGCCCCGGCCGGACGGCGGGGTTCAGAATGTCGCCTATCATGGCCTGCTGGTGCGGATCGACGGCCAGTGGCGAATCCGGGTCGAGGACGAGACCCCGATCGCCGAAAGGCGCTGAGTTCCGCCAGTCGCGGCAATGTGAACGCCGGCCTCCCGAAAAGGCGTATCCTTCTCCACGCGTTATCAGAACCGGAACAGGCGTTGGGAGGCGCTCAGGTCATGATGTCACGCGTACAAAAGGGTCTTGTCGCCGGTTTCGCGGCGACGGTGGTGGTCTCGATCATCGAGGCGATCAACATGACGGTGGGCCACTGGGCCGTCGCATTTCCACAGCTGCTCGGCGTCATTCTGCAGCAGCCCGCTGATCAGCCGATCGTCGGCTGGATCGCCCACCTCGTCGCGGGCCTCGGCCTCGGCGCGGCGTTCGGGGTGCTGTGCCCGCGGCTGCCGACGGACACCCCCGAATCGAAGGGCATCCTGTTCGCGGTGGGGGCCTTCATCCTGATGGGCCTCGTCATCGCCCCGATCGGCGGGGCGGGCATGTTCTTCATGCGGGCAGGCTTCGGCACGGTGGCGTGGATGGTCGTCAGCCATGCGATCTTCGGGATCGTGCTGGGCAATGTCTACGGGCGGCTGGTGGCGCGCGAGAAGCGCCTTCGGATCCCCGTCGGCGGCGCCACGGCGCACTAGAACGAGAAACCCCCGCCGGTCGCCCGACGGGGGTTGTTCCTCTTGAGCTCTCCGGACGCCTAGTTCAGGCGCGAGCCGATCTGGGCGATGGCGGCGTCGAGCAGGGGATCGGTCTTCTGGCCGGCCAGACGGGCGGCGAGGATCTGTTCGGCGGCGCGGGCGGCGAGATCGGCGGCGGCCGCCTTGACCTCGGCGGAGGCCTGGGCCTCGGCCTGGGCGATGCGGCGCTCGGCCAGGGCCTGACGGCGAGCCAGCGTCTCTTCCAGCTTCGCCTTGGCCTCGGCCTCCATGACGCGGGCGTCGTCCTCCGCGGCCTTGAGCATGCTGGCGGCCTGCGCCTCGGCCTCGGCCTTCTCGGCGCGGATCTGGGCCAGCAGGGCCTCGGCCTCGGCGCGCAGACGGGCGGCCTCGTCGAGCTCGGACTGGATCTTGGCGGCGGCGCCGTCCAACTGGGCGGCGATGGCGCGAGGCACCTTCACCAACACGAGGATGCCGAAGAAGACGACCAAGCCGACGCCGACCCAGAACTCGGCGTTGCCTAGATCATAGAAGTGTCCGAAGTCCAGAAAGGCGGGCATCAGGCGGCTCCCTTGACGGCGGCGTCGGCCTCGGCGGCCGTCGCGGCCTGGCCGGTCAGCTTCTCGACGATGGCGCGAGCCGTGTCGGAGGCGATCGCGGAAACATTGGTCATGGCGGCGTCGCGGGTCTTGCCGATCGCGGCCTCGGCCTCGGCGATGCGGGCGTTGACCACGGCTTCCTCAGCGACGGCGCGGGCGTTGGCTTCGTCGGTGACGCGCGCCTTGGCGGCCGCGGCGGTGGCCCGCGAGGCGGCCCGGGCCTGTTCGACCTCCGCCTTGGCGATCTCGGCCTGGCCGGCCGCTTCCGCCTGAACCTGACGGGCGGCTTCCACCGCCGTGGCGATAGTGGCGGCCCGTTCGTCCTTCACCCCGCGCAGACGCGGCAGGAAGACCTTCGACAGCAGCAGGTAGAGGACGGCGAAGATCAGCAGGAGCCAGACGATCTGGCCGGCCCACCACTCGAATTCGAACTGAGGCAGTCCGCCGCCGGATTCATGTCCGGCTTCCGTGCCCGTGGCATGGGCGTCGCCGTGCGCCGCCGCCGGCGCAGCGGCGGAAACGTCATGGATCGGAGGGGCGTCGCTGGGATGCACAGCCATGGTCAGTCCGGTTCGTCAGAAAATGCGTCGGGCGGCGCGCGGCCCGCAGGGACCGCCGCCGCCCGAAAGGGTCGTCTGGCTTAGCTGAAGAGGATCAGCAGGCCGAGCACGAAGGCCAGGATGCCCAGCGCTTCGGTCAGGGCGAAGCCCAGAACCAGGTTGGTGAACTGGCTGCCAGCGGCCGACGGGTTGCGCAGCGCACCTTGCAGGAAGCCCGAGAAGATCGTGCCAACGCCGATGCCGGCGCCGATCATGCCCAGGGTGGCGAGGCCAGCACCGATGTATTTCGCGGCTTCAGCTTCCATGATTTTCGTCCTTTGAATGAAGCGATTGAAGGTTGGGTGGAGGGGTCAGTGGTCCCCGGCGTGGACGGCGTCGTTGAGATAGACGCAGGCCAGAACCGCGAACACAAAGGCTTGCAGGAAGGCGACCAGAAACTCCAGCGCGGTCAGCGCCAGCACGCCGCCGAACGCGAGAGCCGCGGCGACATAGGCCAGGTAGGCGACGCCGCCGGCCGAGGCCACAGCGCCGAGCGAGACGATGAAGCCGGCGAACACCTTCATGGCCACATGGCCGCCCAGCATGTTGCCGAACAATCGGAGCGACAGGGTGACGGGGCGCAGGAAGAAGGAGATCACCTCGATGGGCACCACGAACAGCAGCATGTACCAAGGCACGCCGGACGGGGCGAACAGCTTGAGGAAGCCGAGACCGTTCTTCGCGAAGCCGACCACGATGACCAGCAGGAAGGTCATCAGGGCGAAGGTCAGCGCCACGGCCAGCTGGGCCGTCGCGGTAAACACGGTGAACATGCCGAGCATGTTCATCGCCAGGATGAAGATGAAGAGGGTGAAGACGAACGGGAAGAAGGCGCGGCCCTGCGAGCCGATGATTCCCGTCGCGAGATCGTCGATGAAGCTGAACATGCCCTCGCCGACCACCTGCAGCCGCCCGGGAACGACCTTGGGCGAGGCGGTGACGATGGCGAAGAACAGCACGACCAGCGTCGCCGCGACCAGCATGGCCACGGTCGAGTTCGTGATCGAAAGGTCGATCAGCCCGAGACCCGGCACCGAGACGGGCGGGATGTCCAGAACCTTCTGGACCTCGAACTGATGCATCGGATCGGCCATGCCGCCGTGTCTCCCAAGTCAAATATCCGAAACGCCCTGAGGCGATCCGGTCAGCGGTCCTGTTCGTCCACGTCCGCGTCGTCCGGAAGGTCCCGGGGGGGACCGAATTCCTTCAGCGCGCGTGCGCTCAACTTCTTGGCGGAATGCACCGCCAGCCAGATAGAGACCGCGAAACCCAGCAGGGTCCCGACGATCGTCCCCCACGGCGCGGTTCCGACGAACATGTCGAAACCCCAACCGAGCCCCAGACCCACCAGCACACCGCCGATCATCTCGGCCATGATCCGGTAGCCGTAGCCGACCGCCGCTCCGCCGTACTCGGGCGGTTCGGGCGTAGCCCGCGCCTTGAGCGAGTCGGCCTGGGCGTTGAGACGTCTGATCGTCTCTTCGCGGGTTTCCTCGATCGGGGGCATTGGCCTGCTCAGCGCCTCGATGCTGGCGCCGGAAGGCGGGCGTCGGAGGGGGTCTGAATTCGGCGCGGAACCTATAGGCGCGACCCCCGCAGGTCAAGGCGGTGCAGAACACCATTAGGCCGTTGAATTCCCGCACGTTTATTTCGCCGTTTCCGAGGCGTGGCGAACGGTCGCTGGCGGAAGCGCGGATTCATGGCATGAGTCTTCGTTCCTCGGCGCCTGGCGCCGGGCGGAGTTCGGCCGCGTTGCCTGTCAGCGGCCGCCCTGGAGGCAGTTGCGGGCGGTGTAGAGGCCGTTGAGGTAGTGCCAGCGGTTCTCATCGGCCTCCCGACGCGCTCGCTCGGGGGCGTTGAGGGCGTTGACCCCCGCCATGACGAGACCGGCGCCCGGGATCAACGCCGCCGCGCCCGCCTTGGCCACTGTCGTGGCCGTGCCCAGGGCGCTTCCGGTCGGGGTTCCGCCCATCCGCTCGCTGAGGGTCGCCGCCTCGTCGGCGATCTGGCGGCAAGTCAGCCGGTCGTCCCCGGCCCGGACCACCGGGGCGCTGGACGTCTGCTGCGTCGCGCAGCCGCCGCAGATCAGGGCCGCGGCCACGAAGAGATGAGCTTTCACAATCGGTACTCCACCTTGCCTGTCCCGGGACAGAACGGGGTCGGCGGAGTCCGGTTGCCAAGGCGCGATCAGGCCCGCACGGCGCGCGAGGCCTCGACGCCCAGGGCCTGCAGGGCGGCGGCGGCGATGTGCCCGGCGTTCAGTCCCGCCTGTTCGTACATTTCGTGGGGCGCATCCTGGTCCTGGAACACGTCGGGCAGGCAAAGGGTGCGGACCTTGAGGCCGGCGTCGAGCGCGCCCTTTTCGGCCAGCATCTGGAGCACGAAGGCGCCGAAACCGCCCATGGCTCCCTCCTCCACGGTGATCAGGCATTCGTGTTCGCGGGCGAGGCGCAGGATCAGGTCGGCGTCGAGCGGCTTGGCGAAGCGGGCGTCGGCGACGGTGGCGGAGACGCCGCGCGCCGCGAGCGCGTCGGCGGCCTTGAGCGATTCCTGAAGGCGCGTTCCCAGCGACAGGATGGCGACGGTCGTGCCCTCGCGGACGACGCGGCCCTTGCCGATCTCGAGCGGGGCGGCGAGTTCGGGGATCTCGACGCCGACGCCGTCGCCGCGCGGATAGCGGAAGGCGGAGGGGCGGTCGTCGATCTCGAGCGAGGTGGCGATCATGGCGGCCAGATCGGCCTCGTCGGCAGCGGCCATCAGCACCATGCCCGGCAGGGCGCCCATGAAGCCGATGTCGAAGCTGCCGGCGTGCGTGGCCCCGTCGGCGCCGACCAGTCCGGCGCGATCCATGGCGAAGCGGACCGGCAGTTTCTGGATGGCGACGTCGTGGACGACCTGGTCGTAGCCGCGCTGGAGGAAGGTGGAATAGATGGCGCAGACCGGCTTCATGCCGTCGGCGGCGAGGCCGGCGGCGAAGGTGACGGCGTGCTGTTCGGCGATGCCGACGTCATAGGTGCGCTCGGGGAAGGCCTGGCCGAACAGGTCCAGCCCGGTGCCCGACGGCATGGCGGCGGTGATGGCGACGATGGACGGATCGCGTTCGGCCCGCTTGATCAGCTCGGTCCCGAACACCTTGGTGTAGCTGGGGGCGTTGGAAACGCTCTTCGACTGCTGGCCGGAGACGACGTCGAACTTGACCACGGCGTGGAGCTTGTCGGCGCTGGTCTCGGCCGGAGCGTAGCCCTTCCCCTTCTGCGTGACGACGTGGACGATCACCGGCCGGTCGTCGACGGCGGCTGCGTTCCTCAGGATGGGCACGAGGTTGTCCATGTCGTGCCCGTCCACCGGGCCGATGTAGTAGAAGCCGAGCTCCTCGAAGAAGGTGCCGCCGACGATCATGCCGCGGGCGTATTCCTCGGCCTTGCGGGCGGCATTGCGGAACGGGCGTGGCAGGTGTTCGGCGACCGACTTCCCGAAGCGACGGAAATTGCGATAGGCGCCGCCCGAGACCTGTTTGGCCAGATAGGCGCTCATGCCGCCAACCGGCGGGGCGATCGACATGTCGTTGTCGTTGAGGATGACGACCAGCTGTTTGGTAGTCTCGGCGGCGTTGTTCATCGCCTCATAGGCCATGCCGGCGGACATCGAGCCGTCGCCGATAACGGCCACGACCTTGTTCGACTCGCCCTTCTGGTCGCGGGCGGCGCAGAAGCCGAGGGCGGCGCTGATCGAGGTCGAGGCGTGGGCGGCGCCGAACGGATCGTACTCGCTCTCGCTGCGCTTGGTGAAGCCGCTTAGGCCACCGGGCTGGCGCAGGGTGCGGATGCGGTCGCGCCGTCCGGTGAGAATCTTGTGCGGGTAGCACTGGTGACCGACATCCCAGATCAGGATGTCCTTCGGCGTCTCGAAGACGTGGTGCAGCGCCACGGTCAGCTCGACCACGCCGAGACCGGCCCCGAGGTGGCCGCCGGTCACCGAGACGGCGTCGATGGTCTCGGCGCGCAGTTCCTGGGCCAGCTGCTTCAGCTGCGGGATGTCGAGGCTCCGCGTGTCGGCGGGGAGCTTGACCTGGTCGAGCAGCGGGGTGTCGGGCATGAAACTCACGTGTTCCTTACGAGCCCCTCTCTACTCGTCATCCTCGGCCTTCGCCGCGACCGCATGCGATCGCGAACGCTACTACCCGGGGATCAGACGTTCCGGTGCTCAGTCGTCGAGGGTTATCGCAGTCAGAGAAGCCTTTGGATACCGGGCTGTTCCCAACCTCTGACCCTCGGGTCAACCCCGAGGGTGACGGCGAAGAAGGATCACGAACGGCGCTGGAGAACGTAGTCCACGCTGGCCTTGAGGATTTCGGCGTCGGAGCCGAAGGGATCAAGGTGGGCGCGGGCCTGATCGGCCAGATGCGCGACGCGATGCCGCGCCGCCTCTATGCCCAGCAGGGTGACGAAATTGGTCTTGCCCTGGGCGTGGTCCTTGCGCGCGGCCTTGCCGAGGATGTCCTCGTCGCCCTCGACATCGAGCAGGTCGTCGACGATCTGGTAGGCCAGGCCGATGTCGTGGGCGAAGCTGATCAGGGCCTGGCGGTGCGCCTCGCGGGCGTCGGCGATGATCAGCGGGATCTCGAAGGCGTAGGTGAACAGGGCCCCGGTCTTGAGCCGCTGCATGCGGGCGACGCCGCCGAGGTCGTCGCGCACGCCCAGCAGGTCGATCATCTGGCCGCCGGCCATGCCCCGCGCGCCGGAGGCCAGCGACAGCCGGGCGGCGAGCTCGCAGCGCACGGCGGGATTCTCGTGGGTGTCGGGGTGGAGCAGGATGTCGAAGGCGGCGGTCTGCAGGGCGTCGCCGGCGAGGACGGCGGTCGCCTCGTCATAGGCGCGGTGGACAGTGGGACGGCCGCGGCGGACGTCGTCGTCGTCCATGCAGGGTAGGTCGTCGTGGACCAGGCTGTAGGCGTGGACGCATTCGAGGGCGCAGGCGGCGCGCAGCACAGGCCGCTCCTCGATGTCGAACAGATTGGCCGCCTCGAGCGCGAAGAAGGGGCGCAGCCGTTTGCCGGGGCCCAGGGCCGCATAGCGCATGGCCTCGGTCAGGCGCGATTCGGGCCCGTCGGCGCGGGGCAGAAGCTCGTCGAGGGCGACGGTGACGAGATCTGCGGTCTCGGCCACCCGGTCGATGACGCCCTGCTCCGGGGAATTGGCGGCGACAACGTTCAGAACAGCCTCCCGCCCACCGGAACCTCGCGGTCGACCCCGACCAGCACGACCTCGCCGGCGGCGTCGGGGAAGCCGAGGGTCAGGACCTCGGACATGAACGGGCCGATCTGGCGCGGCGGGAAATTGACCACCGCGGCGACCTTGCGGCCGACCAGCTGGTCCGGCGTGTAGTGTACGGTGATCTGGGCCGAGGATTTCTTCACGCCGATCCCGGGGCCGAAGTCGATGGCCAGCCTGTAGGCGGGCTTGCGCGCCTGCGGGAAGGGCTCGGCGGAGATCACCTGGCCGACGCGGATGTCGACCTTGAGGAAGTCGTCGAACGAAACGGTTGGCGAGACGCTCCCGGCCGGCGAGCCCGACATCAGTCGAACCCGGCCGGCTCGACGGCCTTGGCCTGACCGTCGGCGCCGACGACGATCTTCTCGACGCGGAGCTGGGCGGCCTTGAGGCGGTCCTCGCAGTGGGCCTTGAGGCGCGCGCCCTCCTCGTAGAGGGTGATCGACTCCTCGAGCGGTGCCTGGCCGGATTCGAGGCGGGAGACGATCTGCTCGAGGCGCTGCAGGGCGTCCTCGAAGCTGAGGTCGGCGGGGATGGGGGCGGCGTCAGTCATCGGCGGCGACCCTAGAGGGGCGAGCGCAAGGCTTCAACGACAAGCATCAAGCGGAACGGTTTTCCGCGGTCAGCGGCGTTCGTAGCGGCGCTGGGACCAGTATTTGTAGCCCTGGTTGTGGACCAGCTTCCAGCCGTCGGCCTTCAGCCGCTTGCCGACCATGTGGTTGAAATAGCCGTGGGCGAGGACCAGCACGTCCTGACCCGACTCGGCGCGGGCGATCAGGGCCTGGGCGGCCTGTTCGGCGCGGACCTCGGCCTGGGCGCGGGTCTCCTGACCCTCGTGGTGGTTGAAGGCGTGCCACCAGATGCGGGCCACGGCGCCCCAATATTTCGGCGGCAGCTTGAACCACGAGGGGAAATGCGGCGGCGGCAGGGGCGCCTCGATGAACAGGGCGTCGGACATCACCTCGCGGCCAGCGGCGATGGCGGCGGCGGTTTCCTGGGCGCGCGGGCGGGTCGAGGCGTAGATGGCCCCGGCGCCCTCGGCGGTGGCGAGCAGCTCGGGCGGCGGGGTCTGGCCGGCGCGCAGGCCGCCGACTTCGTACTTCGCCCACCAGTCGCGGTACTGATCGGAGGTGAGAAGGCATTTGCGCGACAGGGCCGGCTCGCCGTGGCGGGCGAGGATGATGGCCCCGGGACGGACGGAGACGAGCGCGGCCGGGCGCGGAACGGGCGCCGGGGCGGGGTGATCTGCGGTGGGTTCTCGGGCGGGAGCTGACATGAGCGACGGGCGGAACAGCGATTGCGAACCGGCCCCCTAGTCCTCCCCCAAAGCCTGGACATGGGCGGCCGCCGAACGACCAAGCCCTTCGAGGTCGTAGCCGCCCTCGAGCGAGGAAACAACCTTGCCCGCACAGCACGATCGCGCGACCTCGACGACGGCGCGGGTCGCCCAGGCGAAATCCTCGGCCTCGAGGCTCTGGTGGGCCAGCGGGTCGCGGCGGTGGGCGTCGAAGCCGGCGGAAATCAGGATCAGGTCGGGACGGAAGGCTTCCAGCGCCGGCATCAGGGCGCCGGAGAAGAGGGCCCGCCATGCCTCGCGAGGGGCGTGAGGCGGCGCCGGGGCGTTGACGATATTGCCGACGCCGGTCTCTGAGGCCGCGCCGGTGCCGGGATAGAGCGGCGACTGGTGGATCGAGCCGAGGAACAGGCTCTGGTCGGCCTCGAAGGCGGCCTGGGTGCCGTTGCCGTGGTGGACGTCGAAATCGATCACCGCGACGCGGGCGAGACCTTCGGACTGGGCGACGCGGGCGGCGACGGCGACATTGGAGAACAGGCAGAAGCCCATGGCGCGGTTGGGCTCGGCGTGGTGGCCGGGCGGGCGGACGGCGGCGAAGGCGCGGCCGGTCTCGCCCCGGGCGACGGCGCGGACGGCGTCGACCACCGCCCCGGCGGCGAGGCGGGCGGCGCGGACGCTGCCAGGCGACAGCAGGGTGTCGGCGTCGATGGCGTTCAGCCCCTCGGCGGGCGCCGCATTGAGCAGGTTGGCGACATAGGCGACCGGGTGCAGCCGCTCGAGGTCGGCGATGGCGGCTTCCGTGGCGCCGCGCCGGTCGCCGGACAGGCCGGCGTCGTCCAGCGCGTCGAGCACGGCCCGCAGCCGCTCGGGCCGCTCCGGATGCCCGGCCCCGGGCCGGTGCTCGATCATGTCGGGATGGGTGAAGAGGGCGACGCTCACGCGGCCTCCCGGGTCGCGGGGACGCGCAGGTGGTCCTCGCCCCACGCCTTGAGGGCGGCGATCACCGGGGCGAGCGCCGCGCCGCCGGCAGTCAGCCGGTACTCCACGCGCGGCGGCACCTCGGCATAGACCGTGCGGGACACCAACCCGTCGTCCTCGAGTTCGCGCAGTTGCTTGGTCAGCATGCGCTGGGTGATGTCGCCGACCTCCCGGCGAAGCGCGTTGAATCGCAGGGGGCCCGCATCGAGCAGCTGATAGACGATCATCCCCTTCCACTTGCCGCCGATGACGTCGAGAGCGGCGTCGACGACGCATTCGCCGCCGCGCACGCGACGGCGGATCGGGTTCTGATGAAGACTGGATGCGGTATCCATTTAGGTACTACCTGCACAGAATTGGCGTACTTGTAGGCGGCAAGACGATGCATCAGCTGAGCGGGACCCGCAATGGAGTCACCGCATGAAAGCCATCGTAACCCCCGGTCCGCGCCCCGTCACCGACCCGGCCGCCCTTGTCGCCATCGACGCCCCGGAGCCCGAGCTGCGCCCCCGTGACCTGCTGGTCGAGATCAAGGGCGTCGGGCTGAACCCGGTCGATTTCAAGGTGCGGCTCAGCCGTACGCCGGGCGACGGGGCGCCGGACATCCTGGGCTATGACGCGGCGGGTATCGTGACCGCGGTCGGTCCAGAGGTCAGCCTGTTCAAGGTCGGCGACGAGGTGTTCTACGCCGGACAGATCAACCGCCCCGGATCGAATGCCGAGCGGCAAGCGGTGGACGAACGGATCGTCGGTCCGAAGCCGCGGTCGCTGGACTTCACCCAGGCGGCGGCCCTGCCGCTGACGTCCCTGACGGCGTGGGAGCTGCTGTTCGACCGGATGCGGGCGGACGCGGACGAGGACCAGACGCTGCTGGTCGTCGGAGGCGCCGGCGGCGTCGGTTCGGCCCTGATTCAAATCGCCCGGGCCAGAACCCGGCTGCGCGTGGTGGCCACGGCCTCCAGGCCCGAGACGCGGGACTGGAGCCTCGCCCTCGGCGCCCATGCGGTGATCGACCACTCCGGGCCGCTGGACGAGGCCCTGGCCGCCGCCGGAGAACGCGCTCCGAAATATATCGCCTCCCTGACGCAGACGCCCCGGCATTTCGACGCCCTGGCGCGCCGTCGCCCCGCAAGGCATGATCGGCATGATCGACGAACTTCCGACGGGGCCGTTCGACAGTCTGAAGACGAAGTCGGTGGGTCTGGCCCTCGAAAGCATGTTCACCCGCTCGGTGCAGGGCACGCCCGACATGATCCGGCAGAACGAGATCCTCACGGAAGTGGCCGCGCTGGTCGACGCCGGCCGCATCCGCACCACCCTGACCGAAGTGCTGGGGCCCATGTCCGCCGAGACCCTGCGCGAGGGTCATCGGCGGCTGGAGAGCGGATCGACCATCGGCAAGCTCGCCCTGACAAGCTTCTGACGTTAAGGGGCGGATCATGACAGAGCCCGTGATCCGTCCCGCCGTTGAAGACGACGCCGCCGCCTTGGGCGAACTGGGGCGGCAGACCTTCATCGACACCTTCGTGGCGGGGTTCGGCATCCCCTACCCGGCCGACGACCTGACGGCGTTTCTGGACGCCAGCTTCAGCCCGGAGGCGGTTCGCACCAAGCTGAAGGAGGCGGGGGCGGCGTGGTGGGTGGCCGAACGGGATGGGGAACTGCTGGCCTTCGCCAACACCGGGCCGAACACCCTGCCCCATCCGGAGGCGCGGGCCAGCCACGCGGAGCTGCGGCGCCTGTATGTGGCGAAGTCGGCGCAGGGGCTGGGGCTGGGCACCAGGCTGCTGGCCCTCGCGCTGGAGTGGATGGAGGCCCACAGCGACGGGCCGCTGTGGATCGGCGTCTGGAGCGGCAACCTGAAGGCGCAGAAACTATATGCCGCCTACGGGTTCGAGAAGGCCGGGGAGTATCAGTATCCGGTCGGCCGCTGGCTGGACGACGAGTTCATCCTGCGACGGGGATAGACAGCCAGCGGATAGACGGGGCGGCGGAAGCGTGCCTACATCTTCTCATTGTGGGAGGGTGTTTCATGATCGCGAAAATGGTGTTCGTTGCGGCGCTGCTCGCCTCAACGGCGGCTGTGGCCCAGGAGGCCGACAAGGACGCGGCGCCCGAGCAGATCGCAGCCGCCAAGGCGATCGCTGACCGGATCATCGCCGCGGCCGGCGCCGAGGGCATCTTCGTGAATACGACCGACGGCGTCCTCGCGGAGGTCACGCATGTGCCGAGCGGCATGGTCTGCGTGTTCGACGGAGGCCCCGAAGACCGCATCAGCATCTTCCCGGTCCAGGGCGGCGACATTCCGCACGGCGAGGACGTCGGCTGCGTCTCGCGCGACGAGGCGGTCGACATCGACATCACCCTCTACGCCACCCGCTACCGGCCGCTTCCGTCCGAAGAGATGATCCTGGCCACCGCGCGCCGGGCCATCGAGAACCGATGGCCCGACGCCAAGGTCTATGACGGCGACCTGACGAGAATGAATTTCGAAGGCCAGAGCCCGGCCCTGCTCGCCGCCTACCGGGTGCGCCTCGAAGGCGAGGACAAGCTGACCATGGCGCTTGTGAGCCATCGCGACGGCTGGGGGTTCAAGGCCCGGGCGACGGGCCCCTTCGAAGACGCCATGGTCGTCAGCCTGTACACCGGCGTCGTCTTCGAGGGCGCTCTGGCGGATCGCGAGGACGAGGCGACCCGGAACCGCTGAGACGCCGCCCGCGCTTCGGGTCCATGCGCGACGTTCGGATCGGCACCTCCGGCTGGGCCTACAGGGACTGGAACGGGCCGTTCTATCCGGAGGAGGTCAAGGCCGCCGGGCGGCTGGAGTATATCTCGCGCCGGTTCCGGACGCTGGAGATCAACGCCAGCTTCTACCGCATGCCGACAGATCAGGCCGTGGCGGGCTGGCGCGACCAGACGCCGGACGACTTCCTGTTCGCCTGGAAGGCTTCGCGCTTCATCACCCACAACAAGAAGCTGAAAGACCCGGTCGAGCCACTGGCGTACATGTTCAGCCGCATTCAAGGTCTCGGCGACAAGATCGGGCCGATCCTGTTCCAGCTGCCGCCGAACCTGCACCGCAACGACGAGCGGCTGGAGAGCTTCCTCGACGCCCTGCCCGCCGGTCACCGCTACAGCGTCGAATTCCGGCATCCCGGCTGGTACGCGGACGAGGTGCTGGAGAGGCTCCGTCGGCGGAACGTCGCCCTGTGCATTTCGGACCACCACCACGCCCCGGCGCCGTGGGAGGCGACGGCGGACTTCGTCTATCTGCGCGGGCACGGGCCCGGCGGACGCTACCACGGCCGCTACGGCGAGGCGGCGCTGAAGGACTGGGCGAAGGCGATCCGGGCGTGGCGCAAGGAGCGCGAGGTGTTCGTCTACTTCGACAACGACATCAAAAGCGCCGCGCCCAAGGATGCTGAACAGCTGATTGGGCTGCTGAAGAAGGCCTGATAGAGTCGAGCCATGCTCCTCCCCTTCTTCACAGCCCTGCGCGAAGCGAAAGTGCCCGTGTCGATGAAGGAATGGCTCCATCTGATGGAGGCCATGGACCGGGATGTGGCCGGACGGAAGGTGGACGATTTCTACCACCTGTCGCGGGCGGTGCTGGTCAAGGACGAGAAACACTACGACCGCTTCGATCAGGTGTTCGGCAAGGTGTTCGCGGGGGTCGAGACGGTCGGGGCGGGCGAGAACCTGATCACCGACATCCCGGAGGACTGGCTGCGGCTGCTGACCGAGAAATACCTCACCGATGAAGAGAAGGCGCAGATCGAGGCACTTGGGGGCTTCGACAAGCTGATGGAGACGCTGAAGCAGCGGCTCGAGGAACAGAAGGGCCGGCACGAGGGCGGCTCGAAATGGATCGGCACCGGCGGAACCAGCCCATTCGGACACGGCGGCTACAATCCCGAGGGCGTGCGCATCGGCGGGCCGGGACGGCAGGGCCGCGCGGTCAAGGTGTGGGAGAAGCGCGAGTACCGGAACCTCGACGACCAGGTCGAGCTGGGCACCCGCAACATCAAGGTGGCGCTGCGCCGGCTGAGGCGGTTCGCCCGACAGGGCGCGCCGGACGAACTGGACATGGACGCCACGATCGACGGCACGGCGCGGCAAGGCTGGCTGGACATCCACATGCGGCCCGAGCGGCGCAACACGATCAAGGTGCTGCTGTTCCTCGACATCGGCGGTTCGATGGATGCCCATGTGAAGATGTGCGAGGAGCTGTTCTCGGCCGCGAGGAGCGAGTTCAGGCACCTGGAGTTCTTCTACTTCCACAACTGCCTCTACGAGGGGGTGTGGAAGGACAATCGGCGCCGGCACAGCGAGAAGATCCCGACCTGGGACCTGCTGCACAAATACCCGGCCGACTGGCGGGCCATCTTCGTCGGCGACGCCACCATGAGTCCCTATGAGGTGACCATGCCCGGCGGTTCGGTCGAGCACTGGAACGAGGAGGCAGGGGCGGTGTGGCTGAAACGCGCGACGCAGCAGTGGGACAAGGTCGCGTGGCTGAACCCGTCGCAGGAACGCTACTGGAGCTATTCGGCCTCGGTCGGGATGATCCGCGAACTGGTCGACGAGCGGATGTATCCGCTGACGCTGGCCGGATTGGAGAAGGCGATGCGGGCGCTCGCCAAATAGGCTAGTTTCGGACGCTACGTTCCAGGAGGTCTGTCATGCTCGCCATCGTCGCCGCCGCCGTCCTGCAACAGGCCGCCACGGGCCAGGTGGTGTGGCAGGAACCGGCTGCCCCCGCGCCGGTCGCCGCCGCGACGCCCGCGCCTGCCGGGCCCGCCCTGCCCGATTGGGCCCGGGCCGATCCCTATGGCTATGAGCGGTCGGAGTGCAGCCCGCTGATGCGCAAGGCCAACGAGAGCCTGGAGGCCTGTCAGGCGCGGGTCCGCGCCGCGCTGGCGCTCGACGCCGCCCTGCCCGGAGGAATGGCGACCGCCGAGGCCGCCGACCGATGCCGGCAGGAGGCGGCGGGCGACCGCTACGCCCTGCAGTGCGGCGCGCCCGGGCGAGCCGCTCCGAGCGGACCCCGGCTGGTCGACCGGACCTGCGAAACCCGTCCGCGGGCGCAGCGCGAAGGCGGCGTGACCTGGGTTGAGGAATGCCGGCCGGCCGACGGCAGCGAGCCCGCCGAGGAGGGGCTGAGGTTCCGGCTGGGCGGGGACGACGACTAGCGGGCACGCGAACGCCGCGCCCCGTGAGGAGCGCGGCGCTGGATGGTCAGGACCGGATCAGTGACGCTTGTCGTCTCGCAGGGAGTCCTTCATCCCGCCGACCGCGTTCTGGACCTTGCCGGACATCTGGTCGGCCTTGCCCTCCGCCTTCAGCTTCTCGTCGCCGGTGACCTTGCCGGCCGCTTCCTTGGCCTTGCCGCCCATGTTCCTGGCGGCGCCTTCAACTCGATCATGATCGGGCATTGTCGAACTCCTTGCTGACGCGGCCGAAACCGCCGCGCATGGAGTCCGAACCACCAGGACAGCGGCGCCGTTCCCGTACTGCGCGTCAAAGGATTCAGCCCTGGGCGTGCCGACGAAGCCAGACGGCGACGGCCCATGCGTGGGCGTCGTGGCGGAGTTCGTTGAGCGCCGTGTGCGGGTGAAGCCAGACCAGTTCGTGGTCGGCCTCCACCTTGGCGGACGGATCGAGCGACAGCTGCTCGGCGATCCAGAAGGCGCCGATGTTGTTGACGGGGGTCCCATCCGACTTGCGGAAATACTGGGCGGCCTCGGCGATGGGGGCGAAGGGCCGGACGGCCATGCCGGTCTCCTCGACGAATTCGCGGATGAGGGCCTGTTCGCCGGTCTCGTCGCCGTCGATGGCGCCGCCGGGCAGGTCGAAATAGCTGGCGTCGCCGCGGTCGACGCGGACGCAGGCCAGCTTGCCGCCCTGGAAGACGAGCCCGAACGCCGTCGGCCGCGGCGCATAGTCGAGGGACGGGTCGGGTTGGCCGAACTGGAGCATGGAGCGAGCCTGGCGCATCAGGGCTGGAGATCGAAAGCCAGCCGGGCGCGCACGCCCGGGTGGTCCGGGTCGTATTCGACCTTCGAACGCAGGCCGGAGGCCATGGCCGAAACGATCCTGCCGCCGAGGCCCGTGCCGCGGGGCTTGCCGTCGCCGAGGCCCGGGCCGTCGTCCTCGACCGTCAGCCAGGCGCGGCCCTTGCTCCCGGGTTCGAGAATGATGCGGATCTCGCCAGCCTGGCCGGGACCGTAGGCGTATTTGACGGCGTTGGTGACGAGTTCGGTGACGATGACCCCGAGCGACACAGCCTGGTCGGTCGAGACGCTCAGCGGCGCGGCCTCGAGCGTCAGGGTTGGTGAACCCTTGCCGGGCGCCAGCGACTTGCCGAGCTCGGCGATCAGGCCTTCGAGATATTCGTCCATGGCCACCGAGGACATGTCGTCGGAGGTGTAGAGGCGGCGGTGCACGTGAGCCACGGCCTCGATACGCGCCTGGGACTCCTTCAGGGCCGCGCGGGCGCCGTCGTCGGCGAGATGGCGCAGTTGCAGCGACATGAAGCTGGAGACCAGCTGCAGCGAGTTGCCGACGCGGTGGTTGACCTCGCGCAGCATGGCCTCGGCGCGATCGCGGGCGCGGGTCAGTTCGGCGGTGCGGTCGCGGACCTGGCCTTCCAGTCCGGCGTTCATGCGGTCGAGGGTGTCGCGCGCGGTCTGGATCTCGGCGACGTAGCGGCGGACCAGCCAGATCATGATCCCGGCCAGCACCAGCACCAGCATCCCGCCGAGCGCATTGGCCCACAGCGTGAGGGTCAGGCCGAGCTCGGACTGTCTGGTGCGGACGGTGAACCGCTCGTTCTCGACCTCGTCGATGGTCGCCATCCGCTCGCGGATCGATTCCATCAGCGCCCGGCCCGATCCCGAACGGACCATTTGCACGGCCTCGCCGGTGCGGCCGGTTCGCGACAGGGCCACCGAGCGGTCGAGTTCGGCGAGCTTGTCGCGGACGGCCTCGAGCATGGCGGCGACATGCGCCTCGAGTTGGGGGTCGCCGGCGGCGAGCCGCTCGAGTTCGTCCATCTGCTCCGGAACGGTGATCTCGGCGCGATTGTAGGGGACAAGGAATTCGGGACTGCCGGAGAGCAAATAGCCTCGCTGGCTGGTTTCGGCGTCGACCAGCGAAAGCAACAGGTTGCCGGCGGCGCGACGGACCTGCTGCGAACGCTCGACCTGGTCGTTGAAGGCCGCCGTGCGCTGGATCATGACGAAGGTCGCCATGTTCACCGCCAGCAGCAGCAGGATGGCCCCGGCCAGCAGGGCGACGATTGATCGACCGATGCTCGGCGTCCGCGCAAACCGGAGCAGGGCGGGCAGGGACGGGCGGAGGGCCGAAAACATCAGGCGCGAGCATTAGCGGCGCGTTTTGGCCTGTCCAGTCGCCCGCGGAGGGAAACCGTCCCCGTTCTGCGGATTTAGGGTAAAGATCGTTCGGTCAGGGGCGGGAGTGAGAACATGGTTTGGTGGTGGTGGATCGCGCCGGCGCTGGTCGGACTCATCGGGCTGGTGCTGCTGTTCAAGGGTCTGGGCGCGCTGATCAGGGGCCGGTTCTTCAGCGGTCTGCTGGGCGGGGTCGGCGGCGCGGGCTTCATCGCCGCGGCCATGGTCGCGGCCCTGCTAGGTCTGGACATACAGACTTATTCCCGCCTGACCTATGAGCGGCCGGTGGCGACGATCGAGACCCGCCAGCTGGGCCCGCAGTATTTCGAGGCCACCGTGATGCAGCCGGCGCGCGGCGAAAAC
>Ga0196980_1000076_pt1 | contig 31252 bp, 35 predicted proteins | sample S3_1013CmetaG_FD_155486 | JGI IMG/M metagenome (GOLD analysis project Ga0196980, IMG submission 155486) | Soil microbial communities from Anza Borrego desert, Southern California, United States - S3_10-13C | ecosystem: Environmental > Terrestrial > Soil > Desert | place: USA: California... | reverse complement strand
AAACTGAATGGGATTCCCCGTTTAGCCCAAGTCATCGAGGGAGTCGTGTTCAAGGATGGAGTTCAGGAAGACGTCGAGAAAGTCGCCGCCTGAGCCCACCCCCGTACACAACATTTGACCATTACTCCCTAATCTCTGTATCTCACGAGTACATCGTATGTTATGCAAGAGATAAAGGCTATTTGACCGAGCAAAAGATTGAATGGCGTCAACGCAAGAAAGGCTTGGATGATATTTATGCACAGCACGAAAAACTTAAGCGTGAGTATGGCACTGACTATGCTGCGATGACCGCGGGAATGAAGGCATGGTACAAGGGTCTAGCAGACAGCCATCCAGCTAAAGCACATAAACATTATGCACATATCGATGCGCGTGGCGTTTATTTTCCCGACAATATTTCATGGCCAGGTGGGGGTGGGCCAAAATATGAGGTACTCCACCCGCGAACAGGAAAACCTGTCACGGTACCTTCGAGGGGGTGGATGACGAGTGACCCGGACAAAATGAAGCAATGGATTGCAGAAGACCGCGTTCATTTTGGAGAGGACGAGAGGGCTGTGCCTTGCATCAAGTCCTATTTAAAAGATCGGGAGTATCAGGCTCCATATAGCGTGTTTTACCAAGATGGACGAGCAGCCACGAAACGTCTTCGGGAACTCATGAGCGAAGATTGCTTCGATTTTCCAAAGGATGAAACAGTTCTACAAGAAATCATTTCCATGATGACATCAGGAGATGAGGTGATTATTGATTTTTTCGCGGGATCAGGAACAACTGGCCACGCTGTGATGGCCCAGAACGCTGTCGACGGCGGAAATCGTCGATACATCCTCGTTCAGCTTCCTGAACCGCTTGACCCAGAAAATAAGGATCAGAAGGTAGCCGCCGACTACTGTGACCAACTCGGTAAGCCCCGTACGATTGCCGAGTTGACCAAAGAACGCCTGAGGCGCGCTGCTAGAAAGATTAAAACCGAGAATCCTATGTTCGCTGGTGATACTGGTTTCCGTGTCTTTAAGCTGGATTCCTCCAATATCCAAGCATGGGAGCCAGATCGGGACAATCTCGGTCAATCCCTGTTCGACGCTGCCGAGCATCTGAAGACCGATCGTACGGAACAGGACATCTTGTTCGAGCTGCTGCTGAAGCTGGGTCTGGACCTGACGGTCCCCATTGAGCAGAAGGCTATCGCGGGCAAAACCGTTCACAGCATCGGTGCAGGCGTGTTGATGGTCTGTCTGGCTCCGCAGATCAGTCACAACGAAGTCGAGCCGTTGGCTCTGGGTCTGGTGGAGTGGCATAGGCAATTGGCCCCGGCCGGCGATACTCAGCTCGTATTTCGCGACAGCGCCTTTGCCGATGACGTGGCCAAAACCAATCTGACAGCGATCCTCCAGCAACATGGGCTGGAAAACGTGCGCAGCTTGTGAGGTGGGGAAGATGAAACTTCATTTCGAACCCAACCTCGACTACCAGCACGCCGCCATTGAGTCCGTCTGTGACGTGTTTCGTGGGCAGGAAATTTGCCGCACCGAATTTACCGTCACCCACAGCGCCGCTGGTCCCCAGCTAGACGCATTCGCCCAGAACGAGCTCGGCATCGGCAACCGCCTGCATCTGCTGGACGATGAGCTGCTTGCCAATCTCAGCGACATCCAACTCCGCAACGGCCTCAAGCCATCCGCCGCACTTGCTTCTGGCGACTTCACCGTGGAGATGGAAACCGGCACGGGCAAGACTTATGTGTATCTGCGCACGGCGTTCGAGCTGAACAAGCGCTATGGATTCACCAAGTTCGTCGTGGTGGTTCCCTCCGTTGCGATCAAGGAAGGCACGATCAAAACCTTGGAAATCACCCGCGACCATTTCGAAAGCCTGTATCCGGGGGCCAAGGGTTACGAGTTCTTCCAGTACGACTCCAACAAGCTCGGCCAGGTGCGCAACTTCGCCACCAGTCCGAATATCCAGATCATGGTGGTGACCGTCGGCGCCATTAACAAAAAGGACGTGAACAACCTTTACAAGGACAGCGAGAAGACCGGCGGGGAGAAGCCGATCGACCTGATCAAGTCCACACGCCCGATCGTCATCGTCGATGAGCCGCAAAGTGTGGATGGTGGTCTGGAAGGCCGCGGGAAAGAGGCTCTGGGGGCGATGGACCCTCTTTGCACTCTGCGCTACTCCGCAACCCATGTGGACAAACACCACATGGTTTTCCGGCTCGATGCCGTGGACGCCTACGAACGCAAGCTGGTGAAGCAGATTGAGGTGGCTTCCCTCCAGGTGGACGGTGGATACAACAAGGCCTATGTGAAGCTGCTGTCTGTCAGCAACAAACGCAACGTCATTTCCGCCAGGGTCGAACTGGACGTGCAGCGCGGAGCGCGCATCAGTCGTGAGGAGGTCACCGTTCTGGACGGAGATGATCTTGAACAGACCACGGGGCGGGCCATCTATGCCAACTGCCGTATCGGTGAAATTCGCTGCGAGAAAGGCAATGAGCTGGTCGAGGTCAAGATACCCGGTGGTGAGCACTGGTTACGGATCGGCCAGGCCATTGGCGATGTGGATGCCGATGCCCTCAAACGATTGATGATCCGCCGGACTATCAAAGAGCACCTGGACAAGGAGCTCCGCCTTCGCCCACAGGGGATCAAGGTGTTGAGCTTGTTCTTCATCGATGTGGTGGAACACTACCGGCGCTATGCCGATGACGGGACGCCCGAAAAAGGCAAATACGCGCTGATGTTCGAAGAGGAATATCGGCGTTGGGCGGCCCACCCGGATTATCAAAGCCTGTTTCAGGAAGTGGATTTCAGCACCGATGCCTCAGAGGTCCATGGCGGCTATTTCTCGATCGACAAGAAGAAGGTTGGGAATAAGACCGTAGAGGTTTTCAAGGATACGCGAGGCGATACCAAGGCGGATGACGATACCTACAACCTGATCATGCGCGACAAGGAGAAGCTCCTGAGCTTTGAATCGCCGCTCAAGTTCATCTTCTCTCACTCCGCGCTGCGCGAAGGTTGGGATAACCCCAATGTCTTCCAGATTTGCGCGCTTCGCGAGATCGGTACGGAACGCGAACGTCGGCAGACCATTGGGCGCGGGCTACGCCTTTGCGTCAACCAGAAAGGCGAGCGGCTGCGCGGTTTCGACATCAATACGCTGACCGTCATTGCCACCGAGAGCTACGAGCAATTTGCTGAAAATCTCCAGAAGGAGATCGAGGCCGACACCGGCATTCGGTTCGGCATCGTGGAGAAACACCAGTTTGCGGCGATTACGGTGACGGACGAAGCCGGGAAAACCCAGCCTTTGGGCGTAAGTCAGTCTGAAGCACTCTGGAATCATCTCAAGGAAGCAGGATACCTGGATGCCAAGGGTAAGGTACAGAATTCGCTGCGCAAGGCGATCCAGGAAAACACGCTGTCTGTGCCGGAGGCTTTTGCTACCCAGCTGCCGCAAGTGAAGGAAATCTTGCGCAAGCTTGCCGGAAAATTGGAGATCAAGGACGCCAACGAGCGTGAGAAGATTAAGACTCGGCAGGCCATCTTGCACAGTGAGCAGTTCCAAGCTCTCTGGAACCGCATCAAGCATAAGACCACCTATCGGGTGAAGTTCGATAACGACAAGCTGCTGGCCGACTGCGCGAAAGCCATTCGGGACTGCCCGCCTATCACCAAAACACGGGTGAATATCCGCAAGGCCGACCTCGCAATTGGCCGCGGAGGAGTTATCGCTGAAGAGACCGCTACTGCGGCATCCGTGACGCTCGACGAGCGCGATATTGAGCTGCCGGATATCCTGACCGACCTGCAGGACAAGACCCACCTTACCCGCCGCAGCCTGGTGACCATCCTGAACGAGAGCCACCGGCTGAATGATTTTGCGCGAAACCCCCAGCAGTTTATCGAACTGGCGGCCGAAGCCATCAATCGTACGAAGCGTATGGCCTTGGTGGACGGTATCAAATATCAGCGCATTGGTGACGAACACTACTACGCCCAGGAGCTCTTTGAGCAGGAGGAGCTGACCGGCTATCTCAAGAATATGCTGGCGGTCGAGAAGTCAGCCCATGAGTACGTCGTCTACGATTCCGGCGGGATCGAACGCAGTTTCGCTGAACAACTGGAAAAGAATGAGGCGGTAAAGGTCTACGCCAAGCTTCCAGGCTGGTTCAAGGTTCCGACGCCTCTTGGCAGCTATAACCCGGACTGGGCGGTATTGGTGGAGCAGGACGGCGCTGAACGGCTGTATTTCGTCGTGGAGACCAAGGGCAGCCTCTTCGCCGGCGACCTTCGCGACAAGGAAAGCGCCAAGATCAAATGCGGTGAAGCGCATTTCGAAGCGCTGGCCGTGGGCGAGAATCCGGCTCGTTTCGTGAAAGCCACCAAGCTTGACGACGTGATGGCATACAGCGACTAAATAAGTCGCATGGGTAGCTAGACATCAGGCTGTGCTGGCACCCGTTTTCCTGAAAGAAGGGAAGAAGGCATGCCGCATACCTACGAAGAGCTACGAGCCGCGGCGCTCGACATCCTCGCCGGCCGTGAGGGAGTGCCGCATGAACCCAATCAGTATGAGAGCCTTAGCCTCGGCCTTGGCCATGTTTTTGCCCGCCGAGAGGGGCGTATTCAGCCTGCCCACTACGGTGCGACTTATCCACTAGACTCTCAAGACAAAGAGCTATTTCTTGAATTGTTCTGGGACCTGTTCCGTCAGGGAATCATCAGCCTCGGGCTCAACGACGCCAATCGCCAGTTTCCGTTCTTTCATCTCACGCGGCTTGGCCGGCAGCTTGCCGCTGGGCAGGAAGCCTACTTTTTCCATGACGTATCGTCCTACGAGACGGCCATTCGGAGAGAAATTCCTGCGGTCGACGACACCACATTGATCTATCTGAAGGAAGCGATGCAGGCCTTCCGATCCGGCTGCATGCTTTCAGCGACGGTCATGCTCGGCGTTTCCATCGAACACACCTTAGAACTGCTATTAGAGCATCTCGAAAGCCATACCACACATAAGTCAACATTCCGGTCTGTTTTTAAGGAACGTGGTCTGCTCCGCAGATTTAACAAATTCCGCGCGGTGCTTGAGTCGCTGTCAGGGAGCCTCCCAGCAGCAATCAATGAGGACCTCGATACTCACTTCGCAGGCATTCTCTCCGTGATCCGTACCTACCGTAATGAGTCAGGCCACCCAACAGGCAGGATCATCGGACGCGAGCAGACCTTCGTGCTCCTGCAGCTGTTCATACCGTATTGCAAGAAGCTCTATCAACTGCGTGATCACTTCAACTGAGGGCCACCCAAATTGGTCGAGTGCTATCTTAGAGTTGCGTATCCCCGTCGCTGTTTCTGTCCTCTCAATTTAGATGCGGCTTGACCAGCAAGGTCGGCCGTATCGAACCATTCCTCCCTCACCGTCCCCGGTGATCCAATCCTCCCCCACTCCCGGATCAGCGCCCACTCGCCGAACAGGGTTTCGGTGACGACCACCTTATAGAACCGGTTCATGTTCTTGTCCGGGTCCTTCCTTTCCAGATAGAAACCGTTCATGTCCCCTCCCCTCGTCCGAGGCTGTCACTCATTGCGAAATCTTGCGGTTAATATAACATAGATAAAGTGACTTATTAAGTGACATCTTTCCGGGGGTTACCGGAATCCGAAAAACGTTGTCACTTAAATGAACGTTTAAATTACAGAATTAAGAGACGAGAAAGATGCGGATCGGGTACATGCGAGTGTCGAAAGCGGATGGCAGTCAGGTTCTCGACTTGCAGCGGGACGCCCTGCTCGCCGCCGGCGTCGAGGCTGGACATCTTTATGAGGACATGGCTTCCGGGAAGCGTGACGATCGTCCGGGGCTGGCCTCGTGTCTCAAGGCGCTCCGGACTGGGGACACCCTGGTGGTGTGGAAGCTCGATCGGTTGGGCCGTGATCTTCGACACTTGGTCAACCTGATCCATGAGCTCACCGAGAAGGGGATCGGGCTCAAGGTCCTGACCGGCCACGGCGCGGCGATCGACACCACGACCGCGGCCGGCAAGCTGGTGTTCGGAATCTTCGCGGCCCTGGCGGAGTTCGAGCGGGAGCTGATCTCAGAGCGGACGCGGGCCGGCCTTGCCGCTGCTCGCGCTCGGGGGCGCAGCGGCGGCCGTCCGTACAAAATGACGCCAGCCAAGCTCCGTCTGGCCATGGCCGCTATGGGGAAACCGGAGACAAATGTCGGTGAGTTGTGCGAAGAGCTCTCCATTACACGACAGACTCTCTACCGGCATGTAGGTCCGGATGGGTCCCTTCGAGAGGACGGAAGAAAACTCCTAGAGCGCAAGCGCACTTGATAGCTGCTATCTGTTCTATGTTAAAAAACACCGCATGCATTCATGTAAACATGAAAACACAAATGCGAGTGGGTATAGTGGCAAACGGTGTCTGCCCCGGATATCCGATGCGACTATCCTTCGTACCTCTTCCCAAGATCGCTAAACACTTTAGCTAGGTCAGCAGGCTCCATGGGCCATAGGTCTTGCATCTGGGCAGGCTGAGTGTCTGCCAAGTAGTAGGCTAGCAGGATCGTAGGTTGACCAAAGAAGTGCCGTACCCCCAGCTGTTCCTTGATCTTGTCAAAGATGAAACTCTTGGAGGACAGATACTCACGGATTTTCTCTGAGGGCTCCGTGGGGAGCAGGTCGATGTAGGTGTCTATAAATAGTTGGTTGGAACGCTCAGTACCGGCTCTATAACCTGTGCCATTCTGATAAATCTCGGTGAGGAAATCTAAGAGCTGCTGTTGGGTACGCGAAGCTTCATCGAGATTCTTCATAGCTTGTTCAAAGAACTCATCGGTAGCTTCGATCAGGGCCATGCTCTTGGCCACTGTCCGCTTGACCTCAGGCTTGGCCGTAGTCTTAGGCTTGTAAAGTGTATCGTGCGTCAGCTCACTGTGGGCGTGCTGTAAAAGGGTGCGAATCTGCACCTCGCAGGGCGTGCCGCTCGGGATTTCGACTCCACTTTGCTCAATACCCTCTTTGGCACGTAGGACGTAGTGCACCGACTGGTACGAGAATTCCAAGGGCTTCGCGAGTCTCTCTTGCTCGTAGTCTCGGTCTTTGGATGCGTCCCACCAACCAGCATCTATCCCACCATCGATGGCATCGCAGACTTTTTTGATGTCAGAGGTAAGAAGCACTACAAACCGCATGCCGACCTTGTCGGTCAGGTCGTCGTAAGGATTTTCGTACTTCTTCCGATGAAGGGCTTTATCGATCAATGTGCTATCAGATTTGAGCCTGTACTTGACGGGTACTTTGAGGAAATAGTCCAGGGGAGCCTGAGCTATTAGGGTGGCAAGTCGCTCGCAGACCTTTAGGCGAATGAAGTCAGCCCATGCTTCGTAGATGGGTTTTTCTCTCTGCCACCGTTCGAGGATTTGAGCCTCGTTCATTCCTGATCTCGAATGTGATCACGGACAGTGATCTGGGTCCACTTGGGAATCTGGCCACTGTCGTCGGGTTCCCCGTCGATAGATTGAATGCGCACGTAGTCTTCGAACTGGTCGGCAGGAGCCGTCAGCTTGATGTTATGGCTAAATACAAGTTTGCGCTGCTTTAAGGCTGACGCTACCTCGGATAGGTCTTTGAATATGGCCTGCTGCGGGAAATGCTTTTGCACCATGTAGTGCGTATAGGCGTCTCGCAGTTCGGGCGTATCGAGATAAGTGTCTGAGAAAGCCGACACCTCAACCGTGGCCGTTTGATCGGCTTTGAGATACGTGGTCAGGGCGTTCAGCAAATCGCTCTTCTTTTCCTCGCTCACAGTGGATGTACGGATGAATTCTTTAGTTAGCGTGTGGAACTGCTTGGTCTGAAAAGCGCTGTTGGATGGGAAAGCCAGACCCAAAAATGTCTCGTAAAAATACTGGGCGGCCCCTAATTTGTTGCCTTGGGTGATTAGGTCATCAAAGAGAAATGCCCGCCAGCCTACCGTCGGTTGGTGGGCATTGGCCGCAGCAGGGTCATGCTTTATGAAAGCGCCGATCTTGTAGAGCTTAGCTTGAGGCGTGAGGATCAGGTCTTTGAGGTATTCGAGGAGCAGTTGGCCATCATCTTCACGCTTGGTGAAGCCGCCATGGGGCTCGGCCTTGATTACACACATAAACGAGCGGGCAGGGTGTCCAGATGTTCCATCGATCACCACCACGATGCCTCCAGGCACGCCCTTACTGGTCTGAGCCGCTGCCATTCTCGCTGTTATGGCTTGCGAAATCTGGATGAACTCAGCATCGTTTCCCGCCGATTCAATCGTACGTTTAGCTAGGTTCCAAGCACTTGAGTCATCCCAGAGTTGGATGGCCATTTCGACGCCGTGCGAGGACCGGCCAAGGGCATTAGTGATACGCTCTTGCAGAGCATCTCTGGCCTCCACATCGAGCTGGATCAATCGATTGCCATAACGCGGCTCACGCATCGAGCGGTCTTCGTTGCGTTTAAAGACTTCATGAATGATGATTCGACTGATGTTGAGGTTCTGAAATGGCATCGTTCAACCCTGTATTGTCTCTTCCAGCCTGCATCACGCGTATATCGGCCGCATGCCCATTCTACGGGGATGTTGTTCTCGGTTATTAAATGGCTTACATAGTCACTTGGCCTCTCCGGGTGACCGATTTGGTCACAAAGCAGGCGACCAAGGCGGCGCTCAGGTTTGGCGCTTAGGTCAATATCATCGATAGCACTTACCCAGCTTTCCGTCCACTTTCTATACAAACTACTAAGTGCGGCTTGTAGGCTAGCAGTACATGAAGACATGTAAACATGAAATCATGTTGCTGTTGGGGCATTAGGCCACGCTAGAAAGTGTCAGCTATGTGTTCCCCTCATCGCTAGGTTTGGTGCGCCCCACCATCCTACTATCTGCCATGTTTCCGCCACTCCCAAGGCGGTATCGGTTCCGGATCGGATCATAGGCCACTCCGTGCGGCGCGGGCCTCCTCCTCGATCGCATAGAGCGCGGGATCGCGCGCGTATTTCCGGTACACCCAGGCCATGCTCCGCCGTACCTGTTCGGCGTTGGCGATGAGTTCCCCCGCATAGAGTGTCGCGATGGTTCGGCCGTAGCGGTCTTCTCCTTGGGTGACGGCCCGCACGGTCTTCCCGAACACCAGGCCCGAAAGGCTCTGCCTTGAGCGATCCCCGAATGTCTGCTCCTTCTCCGGCGCGTCGATCTGATCGAGCCGGACCCAGATTTCCTGCCGATCCACCAGTAGCAGCACCGTATCTCCATCCGAAATACCGACCACCTGCCCGGTGATTTCCCCTGCCCACGCCGCGCCCGCCATGACGATGGCCACCAACAAGGCACCGATCTAGGTTCCCAGTCGCTTCATGTTTTCCGTTGCCCCCGTTCGTCTCCATTTCCCCGTTGCTGCTTAAGGGTAGTTCCGCCCGGTTCCTCTTTTGGCGGTGAATGGTCCTCAAGGCTGACTCCGATAGTCCAGCCCCCGGCCGCCGTGTCAACAGCCTGCCCGCTCCGGTTCCGTGTTGGCTATGTGACGCGGCGGCCTGATGGGGGCTGGCCCTGGTTCTCCGTCCCTTCGGGGACATTCACCTCAAACCCAAAGGAGAACCGACCATGAAACTTCTAACGCAAGAGCAACGGGGAAAGATGCTGGAGAACGGGCGCAAGCAACAGGAAGCTGAAGAGCGGGGAACCAGTATCGACTTCGAGCCGGTGGTCAAGCTCTTCACGCCGGATGCGGGGGCGATGTGGCTGCTCACCGAGCTGCACCCGGATGATCCGGACATCGCATTCGGGCTCTGCGACCTGGGGCTCGGCTTCCCGGAACTGGGGAGCGTCAGCCTCTCCGAGATCGAGGAGGTGCGCGGCCATCTGGGGCTTCCGGTCGAGCGGGACCTCTCCTTCAAGGCGACGAAGACCTTGAGCCAATACGCCGAGGAAGCCCACCGTGCCCGGAGGATCACGGCCTAGATGCAAAAGACCGGCTCGGGGAAACCCGGGCCGGTCATCTTGCTTTGTGGAATTATCCGGCGCTACCCGAATGCTTTTCCTCACGCAACGATCAGCGTGCCATCGACTAACAAGGCGCTTTCATCGGTCAGTCCTGTGACGCCGTTCAGTCGTGCGATCTGCTGGAATCCGCTGCCATCGCCGTTGGTGTCGACACTGAGATAACTGTTTCCGGAGTGGCTCTGGGTAATGCGAACGAAGTCGGTGATCAGATCGCTGAGCGGATCGAATCCTTCCAGCAATCCTTCCAGCCGCAACGTATCCCCTTGCGCTAGGCTGAAATCGGAAATCGTATCCCAGCCGCCGGACAGGGCATCGGCTCCAAACACGAACGCATCCGCGCCCTCGCCACCAAAGAGCTTATCGCCCGCCGCACCGCCGTTCAGAACGTCATTGCCGGCCCCGCCCTTCAGCGTATCAATCCCCGATCCACCGAACAGCCGATCATCGCCGTTCTCGCCATAGAGAACGTCGATACCGGCATCGCCATACAGAAGATCGCTCCCCTCGCCGCCACGAAGGTTATCATCCCCGCTGCCGCCATACAGGGTGTCGTCGCCGAGGTCGCCGCGCATCAGGTCATTTCCGCTGGCCCCGCTCAGCCAGTCATTACCATCATCCCCGCCAAGGCTGTCATTACCCTCGTTGCCATAGATGACGTCAGTCCCGGAGCCACCGCGCACATCGTCATCGCCGAGACCTCCGGACAGACGGTCATCTCCGTCACCACCCCGGACCCGGTCATCGCCATCTTCACCCCACACGGAATCATTTCCGGCCCCGCCGCCCAGCAGATCGTTGCCAGTGCCGCCGCGTACATTATCGTTCCCTGCATCGCCGAAGACGGTATCGTCCCCGTCATCCCCACGCATTACATCGTTATCGTCCCCGCCAAACAGGGTGTCATTGCCGTCGCCGCCATAGACCACATCATTACCAGCCCCTCCATAGAAGGTGTCCGGTGCTGCGCCACCGTGGAAAGTGGTGGATTGATCGTCTTGGAGGTGAACAATGAAAATATCCCCCGCGCCATTTGTATCACCAGACACGAAGTTCGAGGCAGAACTCACGAAAGCGATCTTAGTTCCATCCAACGAAAATACAGGTTCAGAGCTGAAGCCGTTGCCCTGATGACCTGTTTCATTAATGGAGACAAGCGTGATGGCTCCGGTGGTCAGGTCTTTGACGAAAATATCTCCTCGGGCGTTGGTGTCGCCCGGCGCGAGGTTTGACGCATTGCTCTCGAAAGCGATCTTTGTTCCATCTGACGAAAATACAGGTTGAGAGCTGGTACTGTTACCTTGATTGCCGGTTTCATTAGTAGAGACGAGCGTAATAGCTCCTGTGTTCAGGTCTTTGATGAAAATATCCGTCTGGTTATTGGTATCCCCCGGCACAAGGTTTGAGGCGGAGCTCATAAAAGCGATCTTAGTTCCATCCGGTGAAAAGACGGCGCGGACACCACCGCCGCTATGATTGTCACCCTCATTTCCTGCGACATCAGAGGAAACGAGAGCGATGTCCCCAGTCGCCAAATTCTTGACGAAGACATCCACCCGGTTATTGGTATCCCCCGGCACGAGGTTCGAGGAAAGGCTCGCAAAAGCGATCTTGGTGCCATCCGGAGAAAAGGTGTAGGGAAGGGCATCGTCACTATTTCCTTGAACGCCTGCTGCATTAGTGGAAACGAGTGTAATGACCCCAGTCGTTAAGTCCTTGACGAAAATATCTCTATCGTTGTCAGTGTCGCCGGGTGTGAGGTTCGATGCGGAACTCGAGAATGCGATCTTAGTACCATCCGGCGAAAACACAGGGTCAGTGCTAGTGCTGTTCCCTTGATTACTGACCGCATCAGTGGAGACGAGTGTAATGGCTCCGGTGGCCAGATCCTTAACAAAAACATCCCCCCAAGTATTGGTGTCGCCTAGCACGAGATTTGAGGCATAGCTCGCAAAAGCGATCTTGCTACCATCTGGTGAGAAGACGGCACCAAAGCTATTGTGATTACTTTGATCGCCTGCCACATCGGTGGAGACGCGCGTGACGGTTCCGGTGGTCAGGTCCTTGACGAAAATATCCAAAGAGCCATTGGTATCGCCAGGTACGAGGTTCGAGGAAAGGCTCGCAAAAGCGACCTTGGTTCCGTCCGGAGAAAGTGCAGGGGCGTAGCTACCGCTATTTCCCTGCCCTCCCGCGAAATCCGTAGAAACCCGCTCGATCTTCGCAACCGTCAGCGTCATCTCATATCCTCCTTGAGAGCTCTAATCCTAAATCGCTGATAGCCTTTTTCGATAACCCCGGCAAGAGGCAATCCAACTATCGCGCTTCCTGGTTACGATGCCTTCCGCTCTATTACCATTCGCGCTTCCACCACTCCCAAAGCGGGACCGGCTCTGGATCGGACCAGAGCCTCCCCTCCCCTTTCCGTCTTGGATCGTGTTGTGTGATCACGCCCTTTTCCGGTTTATGCCGCGCTCCCATGCGGGCCTTTCTTCCTGCGGGCACTCCTAACCCGCCGGCGGTCCCGGCAACTGCCGTCCGTCACTTTCTTCCCTTGCCTTTCGGCATTCCTCGCGCAACAACAAAGTGACGGTCTTGCAGTCTTCCGCCACGGCTCCAGCCACAAGGGTGCCGGGCTCCGTCCTGAAGAGCGGGTTTGTAGGGTGCCATCGAAAGGCCACGATGGACGCGGCCTCGATCAACCAGAAAGGAGCACTGACCATGACTGATACCCACGATAACCAGACCGGCCAAAAGGGAGGCAAGGCCCCTTCCCACATCGTCTGGTTCGTCCCCGAGCGGGAAAACGCCCCCTGGACCCGGATCGGGGCGCAATGGCCGACGAAGACCGGCAAGGGCTTCAACCAGGTCCTGGAGCTGATGCCGCTTGGTGATGGACACATCCTCGTCCTGCCGAACGAGCCCAAGGAAACGGAGGCGGGCGCGTAAGCGCCCCCTCTTTCCCTAGCGACTTCCTCCCCTTCCCCCCTCCCCTGTTTGCGAAAGGACCTTTGCCATGACGAAGCCGATCCCCTTCGATGCCTACGAAATCCATCCCGTTACCGAGCAGGTCTCTTCCGACGGCTCGCGCTTCTGCGAAGTTACAGACGATCCTGCCGAAGCCAGCTTCTGGAGCCTCTATGGCCACATTCCCGGACAGGGCGTGATGTGCATCGGCGACTTTGCCAGCTTCGCGGAAGCCGCCGACATCTACGCCCGCATCACCGGCCATGTCTGGGGCGAGGCTCCTTAACCGAAATCTCTTTCCTGCCTTTCGTCTTCACCCTCACCGGCGTGCCTGCCGATGGGGGCTTTTACTGTCTGGGGACTTGCGCTTTTCGTAAAGTAAAATAAGATATTATGTAATTATTTTATCTTTTTACTTTACGCATAGGAGGCCGCCATGGGCCGGAAAGCGCTTCACACACGGGAACAGGTCTTTGCCGCTGCTGACCAGCTCGCCGAGAGCGGTCAGGACGTAACCGCGAGCGCCTTACTCGCCGCTCTGGGGGGCGGGAGTCTGACCACCATCTACAAACACCTGGAAGCATGGGAGGCAAGCCGGAAGGATGCCCCTCGCCCCGTGGTGATCGAGATGCCGGAGGCGGTGAATGCGGCCTTCTCGCAAGCATGGCAGGCCGCTTCGCGCGAAGCCGGGAAAGAAATCGCCGCCATCCGGGAGAAAGCCGATGCGGAGATCAGGGAAATCCGCCGGCGCTACGAGGAGGCTCTTGCCAACATCGAGCGACTGGAATCCGAATCCAACGCCGACGCCGAGCGGATTGACAGCTTGACCGCCCAGCTGGCCGAGAAGGACAAGGCCTTGCGCGAGGCCGCGACCGAAAGAGCTGCCCTGACGGCCACGGTCGAACAGATGCGGCAGCAGATTGAGGCGCAACAGGCGGAGCTTGAGCGCGTCCATGCGGAGGCCGAAGCCGATCGGCAGGAACGGCAACGGGAAATCGACCGGCTCACCGCCGAGCTTGAGCGCGCGCGGGCCGAGGAAGAGGCTGTGCGCCGGAAGGCTGCCGAGGATGGCGAGCGGCAGCGCAAGGAGATTGAGCAGCAAGGGGCTGAACTGGCCCGCCTCACCGCTACGCTGGACGCTGAGCGGCAAGAGGTGCAGCGGGAAACAAAACGGCTCAATACCGAGCTAGAACAAACGCGGTCGGAAATGGAATCCGCAAGGCGGCGAGCCGCGGAAGAAGCGGATCGGTTACGGCAGGAGATTGAGCGGCAAGGCGCGGAATTGGCTCGCCTCGCCGCTTCACTGGAGGTGGAGCGGCAGGAAGCCCAGAGAACAGCGCAACGGGCCGATAAAGCCGAGTCGGAGCGGGACGCCGCCAGGCAAGAGGCAGGCGCGGCACGGGAAGAGGCTGCCCGTTGCCGGGGGCTGGTGGAATCCTTACAGGCGCAGCAAACGGAATTGATGCGCGCCCTTGCCCCCGCCGAGGCCAAGCCGGAAAAACCAGAGAAGCCGAAGCGGGGCGGGTAAGGCTCCTGCCCTTCGGAGGGCGTTCTGACCGCATGACGCCCTCCGAGCTATGCGGCGTTTCTGTTATCCCTGCTGGCGGCTTCTACCCACCGGCCAAAATTGGTTTCGCCGTTGTCGTTCACCCAGTCATAGGTGAGAACGCGCTCGGAAAGCCGCACCTCTCTCCCGCCCTCGATCACGATGTGTTGGTCAAAGGGATTCGCGCCCCGAGGACAGGTTTTCCCAGTCTGGTCTTTCAGATTGTGGATGTAGATGCCCAGCAGTCCTTTACCGGACTCCCGGCTTCGTTTGATTTCGTAATGAACGAAGAACCGCTTTGCGGTTTCCTGCCCGATCAGGACCGCGGTGACCGCGGTCCCCCGTAACTGACGATCGATCCAGTACCTCATGGACGTTTCGGTCGTCCGCTTCATGGTTTCCCACGCGGTGCCATCCCAGTCCCAGAGCAGTCTTCGAATGTGTCTGACCCGCCAAAGGTCTTTCTCATAGTGAAAGCTGAAGAACACTTGCGGCTTCATACGGCATGCACGCCTCCACGGTCAGGCCCAGGTGATAAGGGTCACCAGAACCAAGGCCCCCAGAATTCCGCCGTGAAACACGAGGATGGTGGGGGATAGCAGGACACGGCGCCAGGGCGGTACAGCCGACCAGACCGGACCGAGATGCATCGCATAATCGATGTCCTTCTCGTCCAGGACCCTGACGTGGTCGTAGAGCGCGCGGAAAAGCCGTTCGCGGTGCAGGTAATAGCCGTCCAGACACCAACAACTCAGAGCCGGGAAATAGGCCACCCAGACCAGCGGCTGGTTTCCGTTCCCGATGGCAAAACTCAGGATCGCGGAGACGATGGCGATGCTCCAGCTCTTCAGCAGAAACGAGTTCTGCGAAAGCCGATCGACAATCCCCTTGATCATTCCGAGGTGCGTTTCCTTGCACGCCATGTGTGCCGCTCCCTGCTCTCTCTTTTCCATTAGCATTGAGCGGTGGCCCCGGCAAGCTTGGCTATGCCGGTATTCGTCCGGCAGATTCGCGCGCACTTTGTATACGTGTATACAGGTATATTTGTAGCACGCGCATTTCCTTCCTGGCAAGGGGGCGCCTTCCAAGAGATCGCGGAGGGTTTGCGGTGATGGGGGATGCTGAGAGGGAAAGACGGCCGCGGAGCCGGTCTTTACAGGAGCTGTATGCAATAATACATGTCTACGCGTATACGCGATTTACGGACACATTCCATGACACGTCGCCGCCCTCCTTCAGATGCCTTGAATCCCGAAACATCGGTTGACCAGGCCAGTTCCGCCGGCTCGGATAAGGCCAAGGGCCGGGTGGGTACGAAGTTGCTTGGCTTTCACGTCCAGGAGCCCGTGCAGCGTCAATTCAAGATTCTTGCGGCCGAACAGGGAAAAACCGTTCAGGCTCTGTTGCAGGAAGCCGTCAACGATCTGTTCCGGAAGTACAAGAAGGACCCTATCGCCTGAGGAGAGATGCGGACCTTGTCCGTCGGCCAGAGGGTTAGACCGCCTCCAGACACTCCAGGACATCGTTGCGGGGACTGTTGACCCGCGTGCTGACCGGCCGGGCGGTCAGCGCCTCGGCCGGGAACGGCCTCAGGAGGCCTTGCAGCACGCCCAGGTCTCCGGCATCCGGAGCCAGCCAGGCATCCCAGTCGGCCGGGTCCAGGATGACCGGCATGCGGTCATGGATCGGCCGCATCAGATCGTTCGCGCCGGTCACGATGATGGAACAGGATTCCAGCTCGTCCCCTTCAGGGCTTCGCCACCGCTCCCACAGACCGGCCAGGGCCATCGGCTCCTGATCCCGCAGCCCGATGAAATACGGCTGCTTGACCTTCGAGCCGGGCACCGCCTGCCATTCATAAAACCCATCTGCGGGTACGATGCAGCGCCGGTGACGGAAGGCCGAACGGAACGCCGGCTTGGTGGCTACGGTCTCGGCACGCGCGTTGATCGTGCTGTAGCCGGTGTCCATCTCCTTCGCCCAGTGCGGGATCAGCCCCCAGCGGGCTAGGGCAAAACGCCTGCCCTCCCCTTCCTGCCGCACGATCGGAATGGTCTGCGTCGGCGCGACGTTATAGCGGGCCTTGAGGTCCGTAGGCACTTGCGCGCCGAAGCGCCGGGCCAGTGTCTGGGGATTGGAATAGAGCGCAAACCGTCCGCACATGATCTTGTCCTGTTCGGGGTGTTTGATTATCGTACGATAATCAAAAGACCAAGAATAAAGGAGCCCACCATGACCGACTCTACCACTTCCGGACGCGGCGGCTCACGCTTCGGATCGGGACGCCGGCATGGAACCGGGCATTACGGCGAGCCGACACAGCCCATCCGGGTACCGGTCACCCTGCTGCCTTCGGTGCGGGCGCTGCTCTCCGGGAAGAAGCGTCGGTCGGGCGACCTCCACGTCCTGAGCGTTCCGGATCGCCCGACGGCGCTTCCCCTGCCGCTCTATGGCTCGCGCATTGCGGCCGGCTTCCCCTCCCCGGCCGATGATCATCTGGAAGATACCCTCGACCTCAATGAGCACCTGATCTGCCATCCCGCTGCGACCTTCTTCGTCAAGGTCCAAGGGGATTCCATGATCAAGGCCGGCATCCACCACGGGGATACCCTAGTGGTGGATCGCTCCCAGGAGGCCAAATCCGGTTCCGTCGTCATCGCCGTGGTCAATGGCGAGCTCACCGTCAAACGCCTCAAGATCGAGGGCGGCCGGGTCTGGCTGATGCCGGAGAACCCGGACTATGCTCCCCTCGAAATCAAGGACGGCATGGAGCTGGTGATCTGGGGCGTGGTCATGCATGTGATCCACTCCCTGTAAGCGAGGCGCTCCTCATGTTCTCCCTGGTGGACTGCAACAACTTCTACGCCTCCTGTGAGCGGGTTTTTCAGCCCCGCCTAGAGGGTCAGCCGATCGTCGTCCTCTCGAACAATGACGGCTGTGTCATCGCGCGGAGCAACGAGGCCAAGGTGCTCGGCATTCCCATGGGCGCGCCCTACTTCAAGTTCGAGAAGATGATGCGGGAGAACGGGGTCCGGGTCTTTTCCTCGAATTACGCCCTCTATGGCGACCTGTCCCGGCGCGTGGTTCAGGTGCTCGCTCGTTTCTCGCCGGCCTATGAGGTCTATTCCATCGACGAATGTTTCCTGGATTTCTCCAACCTGCCCCAGGACCTCACGGCCTACGCCTTGGAGATCGCCCGAACCACTCGCCAATGGACCGGGATTCCGGTGTCCATCGGCATTGCACCGACCAAGACACTCGCCAAGATCGCCAACCGCATGGCCAAGAAGGGCCTCTCCCCCACAGGCCCCGTGCTGGACTGGAATCACATCGCCGACCCCGGCGCGAGCCTGGCGGCCGTGCCGGTCGAGGATGTCTGGGGGATCGCCGGCCGGTGGGGCGAGCGGCTGCGCGCACTCGGCATCGCCCATGCCGGTGCCTTGCGCGAAGCCGATCCCAAGCGCATGCGGGGGGAATTCGGGGTGGTGATGGAGCGGATCGTTCTGGAACTGCGCGGACTGTCCTGTCTGCCTTTGGAGACCGTTCCCCCGCCGCGCAAGCAAATCCTGACCTCGCGCAGCTTCGGCGAGAAGCTCGCCCGCCTCGTTGACCTGCGCGCCGCGGTCACTCGCTTTGCCGCCCGCGCCGGCGAGAAGCTTCGCGCCCAGGGGCTTTCCGCCCAGGCGCTGTGCGTGTTCATCCATACCAGCCCGTTCGACCCGACCGGACCGCATTATTCCAACGCGGTGACCTTGGCCTTCGACAGTCCGAGCCAGGATTCCGGGCTCCTGATCCGTATGGCGGGGCGTGGATTGGAGCGGATATACCGTGAAGGCTACACCTACCAGAAGGCGGGGGTCATGCTGCTCGACCTGGTTCCGGTCGGCATGGAACAGATCAGCCTGTTCACGCCGGAGGACTCCGACCCGATTCGCTCATCGCGCCTGATGCAGGCCCTCGATCAGATCAACCGGCGGCACGGTCGGCAATCCGTGCGCTTTGCGGGCGAAGGCCTCAGCAATCGGTGGCACATGCGTACCCGGCTGAAATCGCCCAACTACACCACCCGCTGGGAGGAACTGCCGACGGTGGGCGCGGTTTGAGGTCAGCACGCCTTACCAGACGTGCGGTCTGTCCCCAGCTTCATGGTGAGGCCGGACAGTCACATGCACGTCAACATCCTGATCGAGACGGCTCAGGATGGTCATGAGCCGATCGATGGTGAAGCGGTCGAGCTTGGTCTTGCGGATGCGGGAAAAGTCGGCGGCGGCAATTCCGGTCAGGTCTTCGGCCTTGCGTACCGTCAGCTCGCGATCATCGAGCACGCCGATGATTTCGGACGCCAGCAAGGCCTTGAGCTGTTCGACCGCCGCATTGGGGTGGCCGAAATCCGCGAAGACGTTCCCGCTGCCGCGGACAATTTCAAAAGCTTCGTCGTTCATCGCAGCACCTCTTTCAGTCGTTTCAGCCGCTCATGCACAAGGTCAATTTCGTGTTTGGGCGTTTTGATGCCTTGCGTCGATTTCTTCTGGAAGGCATGGAGCACCCATATTTCTTCCCCAATCTGCACCGCGTAAATGACGCGGAACGCATCTCCTCGATGTCGCAGGACGATTTCCATCACGCCATTATCGAAGCCCTTGAGCGGTTTCACATGGTCCGCCATTCGGCCTTCGGCCGCGACGGTCAGTGCGCGTAAGGCGTCCATCTGCACCGGCATGGGGAACTCTTCAAAGTCCTTCCGTGCCGCCTTGATCCAGGAGATCGGTCGTGTCGTTGTTGTCATCTGTCCATCCCGCTTCTTAATGTAGTCAGATATGACAACATTTTGCAAGGGGTATCATGTGCCCACCGCGCAGGCATGAAAAACCCCGAGTTCGTCGCCGGCTCTAGGCAGGGAACGGATCGCGCGTAGCCGATAGATACGGTCGGATATACAACATGCTGACATGTACGCATGAAGCAATGTTGCTATGTAATCCTGTGTTCTTGCAGGCTTCTCATAGCTGGCTCACGGACTGGGACGGTGGTCGCCATACAAGAGATGAACCGTCCAGATGCTCCTGGTCAGGCGGTCATACTCGTCAAAGGAAATCACGGTGGCCAGCTTGGCGACAAACGGGGCGATGCGATCCGGCTTGACGGTCACTTCGGCAGCTCCGGACCGGAAGGTGCCGGGGTAGGTGAAGTACACCGGGTGGTTCTGGGCCACGCGGAGGAATTCCTTCTGGGTGGATTTCCGGTAATGCGGCTCCGTCATTCCATGCCGGACATTGCAGGGTGATCCTCATCGAATCCTTATCCCCTCCCTGCCCTGCCGGGCAACAAAAAATCTCCAACCCCTCCCCCACTGGTCCGGGAATGGCGGGTTCAACCGGCTCTCCTGTTTTCGTCGGTGTCTCCCCAAGGCTGACTCCGTTCTGCCAGCCCCTGCCTGGCCGTCAACCGCCTGCCCGCTCCTTTTCCGTGTTGGCGGTATGACGCCCAGCCCCCAACGGGGCCGGCCCGAGGTTCTCCGTCCCTTCGGGGATTCACTCAAGACGAAAAGGAGAACCCGCGATGAACGCTCAAGCTCAATCCCATCCCACGCAATTCCGGGATCAGGACGATCCGATTGCCGCCAGCTATTGGGAGGAGCTGGAATCCGCGATGATGGCCGAGACGATCGCCGCCAGCGCCGACCTGCCCCCGGCCCGCCGGAAAGCCCTCCTAAAGCTCTGGGCTCCGGCCGTCTTCAACGCCGCCGCCTTCGGTCTGGACCGCATGACGGCCGGCAGTGGGACCCTCGAATGGGATGCCACCGACCGGAATAACTACGTCCTCACCTACCGGGCCGCCTATGGCATGGCCTATCCTCTCGCCAAGATTTACCACCAGCCCAACGACACCTGGGCCGCCCTGGTCGTCGCCGGCGTCAAGGACGATTTGTACGAGGCCATGGCTCAGTGCGAATGGGCCGTCTCTCGGCTGACCGCTCCCTAGAATTGCAGTGCCCGTCCGGCACAGCACCGGGCGGGCTCTTCAACATGTGGCAATGAAGGAGCACACGGAAGTCGAGGCCGCGCTAGCGGCCGAGCGGTGTGCGACGACCCCCGCGTAGGCGTAGGGCCGGATGTTTTGTCGGAGTCCGTGCGATAGCACGGGTGGAGACAAAATAGAAGGCCTCCGAAACGCCGTAAAGTCAGTGTGGGAGCCATCGCGCGGTGCGTAGCGCAGCGGAGTACCGGGCGGTGGCGGACGCAGGACGAACGCGGGCCGCCGCAGGCAATAACCTGTCGCCCCTTTTTCGCTCCTGAAATCGGACGGACCCATTTCAGGTTTTGCGAAAAATGGGCGACGCTCCGGGTATGTCTGTAGTCATGCATACATGTTGCTATTGCTACAGGAAATCATGAAGTGTCGGCGCACCCTCCGGGCCGGGCTGTTGCCGGGCGCTTTGCAGTCCCTGCCGCGCCCGGCGCTATCCTCCCGGATACGCGCCTTGCGGCTGCCATCCCTTGCGCGGATTTGCCCTTTGCGAAGGTCGGAACGGACTGCTGTCGCAGACCGTTCCCGCTCTCCCCTCCTCCGCCGGCTTCGCCCGCTCCGAAAAATTTCTCAGGGCTGACGCCCCCTCGTCGTCAAGACCAAGCCCCATGGGCGCCGGGCAGGGCCTCCCCAGCCTTCCGCGCTTGCGCTTTGTGCAGGCCGGGTGATTCCCCTCCCCTGCCCCGCGGTCCTGACGCCGCGTCCCCGCTCATTGGCGCGGGCCTAGTCAGGGTTGCAAGCGCAACCCTGAAAGGCTAGAAAGGAAAAGCCATGACAACGGATGTCTACACCCGCGTTACGGATAAGATCGTTGCCGACCTCGAACACGGCGAGCGCCCATGGATGAAACCATGGAATGCCGAACACGCCGCCGGGAAAATCACGCGCCCCTTGCGCTTCAATGGCCTGCCCTACTCCGGAATTAATATCCTGATGCTTTGGGCCGAGGCCATGGAGAAGGGCTATACCGCCCCCATCTGGATGACCTTCAAGCAAGCTTTAGAATTGGGCGGCCACGTCCGCAAAGGCGAACACGGAAGCTTGGTGGTGTATGCCAACAAAATCACCAAGACCGAGCACGACGAGGACACCGGCGAGGACGTGGAACAGGTCATTCCCTTCATGAAGGGCTATACCGTTTTCAACGTCGAGCAGATCGACGGCCTGCCCGCCCATTACTACGCCAAGGCGCAGGCCCCTCAGCTGGAGGCCGCGCAGCGCCTCGATCCGATCGAGCGGTTTTTCGCCTCCACCGGAGCCGATATCCGCCATGGCGGCAATGAGGCCAGCTATTCCATTCTGACCGACATCGTGAAAATGCCGTCGTTCGAGTTTTTCCAAGACCCGGAGAGCTACTACGCCACCCTCGCCCATGAATGCACCCACTGGACCCGCCACCCTTCCCGGCTCAATCGGGATTTTGGCCGCAAGAAATGGGGCGATGAAGGTTATGCCATGGAAGAGCTGGTCGCCGAACTGGGATCGGCGTTTCTGTGCGCCGATCTCGGGCTGACCCCGGAAGTGCGGGACGATCATGCTCCCTACATCGCGAGCTGGCTGAAAGTGCTCAAGCAGGACAAGCGCGCCATCTTCAGCGCGGCCGCCCATGCGCAAAAGGCCGCTGAATTCCTGCACAGCCTGCAACCGGCCCCGGCTCCCGAACCGGAGCCGGATAATCTCTCCCCTACCCCGATGGACGCCCATGAACAGCGACTGGAGCCTTGAGCAGAACCCGGCGGGGCTGGGCATGGTGAGACACCATGCCCAGCCCCGCTTTACCGCTTCATGGATGAGCGGTGATGCCGATCTTGCCGACATCGAAGGCCCTTGCTGGACCTGTGATGGCAGCGGCAACGGTGAGGACAGTCTCCATGTCTTCGGCTTCAACTGGATCGATACTCCACCCAACCAGGCTGCCTTCGAACGCTTGATGAGCGAGGCGTCCAAGGTCATCGATGATTGGATCGTCAGCCGTATGTGAGTGCCAGCTTGCAGGCGCTCCTACATGTATCCATGACATCATGAATACATGAAGAACGAGCGGGCAGGCACACTACCAAGAGAGTCGCCGTTAACGCCCAATGGTGTGCATGAATACATGTATACACATCATCAGGTAATCAGTTCTTCATGTTGACGATGCAACCCGACAGCATGTAGATTTTCCCACATGAAAACACTCGCCATCCTTTCCCAAAAAGGCGGGGCCGGGAAAACCACCCTTGCCATCAACCTTGCCGTCGCCGCCGATAAATCGACGCGCGGCAAGGCCGCCCTGATCGATCTTGACCCGCAGGCCAGCGCTGCGAGCTGGGGGGACAGCCGCGAATCGGATACCCCCCCGGTGGTATCCGCTCAGGCCAGCCGTTTGGGCCAGTGCCTCGATGCTGCAAGGGAGGCCGGGGCAAAACTGGTCATCATCGACACGGCACCGCACTCCGAGAGCGCATCCCTGGCCGCGGCGCGCGCTGCTGATTTCGTCATCATTCCTTGCCGCCCGGCCATCCTCGATCTGCGCGCCATTAACACGACGATCGACCTGGCTAGGCTTGCCGGGACCCCCGCGGCCGTAGTGCTGAATGCCGTGCCACCGCGAGGCTCCATTGCCGAGGAAGCCGCCGCCGCCGTTGAGGGCTATGCAACTGTTCTGGCACCCGTGCGCATCACGCAGCGTGCTCCATTCGTTCATTGCCTGACACTTGGCAAGGCGATCCAGGAGTATGAGCCAGCAGGGAAGGGGGCCGACGAAATTAAACAACTCTACAAGTGGATTTGTAAGCAGATAGGCATGTAGGCATGTTTACATGATTTATAATCTGCATATAATCAGGCTGAGTTGTATACATGTTGAGGTGAAACCATGGCTGCCCGTAAAAAGATGGACCTAGCGACTGCCCTGCATAGCGCGTCTGGCAAAGCACAGCCTGCTCCAGCCGCTCCGCCCGAAGAGCCGAAACTGGCACCGAAGCCGGTGGCGAACAAACCTTCCGCCACCGTGCAAGCTGTCCCCTCCATCGTGGCTCCAAGCCGAAAGGGGAAAAAGGCGATAACCGGCTTCTTTGACCCGGCTGTTTCGCGTGAACTCAAGCAAATTGGCCTCAATCAGGATGTGACCGTTCAGGCCTTGCTCACCGAGGCGATCAATGATTTGTTGGTCAAGTACGGGCGTAGCCCGATCGCCTAGGCCAAAAGAGCGTCTAAGGAGGCATTGACGAATGGCGCAAACCCCGAAAAAGAAGGGACCGCACTTACCGTCCAAAGAGGCCTTCTTGGACCCTCAACTCGACCTGTTTCAGAAATTCCTCTGCAACACGGACGAAGAGCGCGATCAGCTCTCCAACACGATAGAGCTGTGGGACAGCATGCCCAAGTACGCGATTTCCGCCAAAGCCATGACCAAGATGCGCACGGCGGAAGGGCATTTGCCGCGTCAGGAACTGTCGTTCCGGCACAAGGGAAGGGAATATACCGTCCGGATCACGCCGTGCCTCGTTGAGGACGAGAACGGACAGGAGAAGGCTTATTACCCTGGCGCGACCGAAGAGCTGGTCGAAGACGCCTTGCGCAAGATCGCTGTGGAACAGTATTCCGGCTTTTTCGACCGCCCCAACTTCAGGAGCGGGGTCGTCTTCTCGCTCTATATGCTGCGCAACGAGCTGCAGAAGAGGGGGCACACGCGCTCTTACCAGGAGATCAAGCGTAGCCTCGACATCCTTTCATCCAGCATCATTGAAATCCGCATGCCGGAGGATCAGGGGTTCATTCGCTCCACGTATCTGCCGACTGTCGCCGCGGTCTCCCGAACCCGCCTTGCCGAGGACCCCAACGCCAAGTGGATCGTCCATTTTCATTCCCTGGTGACCCAGGGAATCGATACGCTGACCTACCGGCAGTTCAATTATCACAAGATGATGGCCCTGAAGACCCAGCTTTCTCGCTGGCTCTTCAAGCAGCTCGTGCACAAGTTCACCTTCGCCAGCCTGCTCAATTCCTTCGATATCCTCTACAGTACGGTCAAACGGGACAGCGGTCTGCTGAGCAACTACCGGCAGGAGAAAGAGGGAGTGCGCGCGCTCGCCAATGCCTTTGAAGAGCTACGGGAAATGGGGGTGCTCTTCGAGGTCACGCGCGAGGACAGCTTGGGCCGGCGCGGCAAGATCGAGGACGTGAAGTTTCACCTGAAACCGAGCGCCGAATTCATCAAAGAAATGAAGGCCGCCAACAAGCGGCTCTCCGACTCCGTCGTGCCTGTGGATAAGTCGGGCCTGAGACTGACAGGGCGGTAGGTTTAACACGCGGGTCAGGTCTTTTTTCGGTAGGTTCTACACGCGGGTCTCGGTAGGTTTGACACGCAGGTCGCAGTTTTTCGGTAGGTTTAACACGCAGGTCGTGACCCTCTCCGACCGATTTTCGGTAGGTTCTACACGCGGGTTGTCGATTTTCGGTAGGTTCTACACGCGGGTCTCGGTAGGTTTGACACGCAGGTCAGCGGTTTTTCGGTAGGTTTGACACGCGGGTCGATCACCAGCCCCTCAAGAGAGGCTGTTTTTGCCCCCCGAATCGGTAGGTTCTACACGCGGGTTCAGGGTTTTTCCTTTTGTGAATCAGCGACTTCCTGAGCCCTTATTCTTCTTAATCTTTTATATATCCTTCTTTTTATTCTTGTCTTCGATCCTGTGGATAGGTAACGCTGGCTCCGCCATACGTGCACAAACTGCAAGATCAAAGACCGCCTACCCTCCTACATCCCTGTAGTCGCCCCGCTTCGCGGCCTTGCGGGCGCATCCATGCGCCCTCACCATAAGGAGCGCTACGCGAACCAATTTACACGGGGGCCTTTGCCGGCCCCCAAATCCATTCCCCCTGCAAGACGGTTTAAGGAGGGCGGCATCCATGCCGCCAGTTATTCAGATAACGGCGCTCTCGCTAACGCTGTGCGCCTAAACGGTTTTTTAGAAGGGAAGGGGCCGATCCACTTCGACGAATGAGGGCCAAACGATGCAAACCAGACACAACAAACACCGCATATACGACCCCCACACCGGGAAAACCAGATGGTTCACAGACCGTCAGCTCAAAAAGCGCCAGACCTTCCCAAACCTTCGTGAACTGGAACCGAGGACGAAGATCAAGAATCCTTTGCCCGGTAACGGCTTATTCGAGGCTAGCCGGGGAGAAATCGAGGTGATGCTTTCCAGGATTGGCGCAAAGCTTTAAGGCCGGGGCAAGTTGATAGACCCCTTTTGCTTGGCGAGGGGAGCTCGTGGTATGGGTCGCGGCATCATTCCTATACCACCCTACCTGAAACATCGTCAGGCCACTGTACGACCTTCCTAGACGAAAAGAGAGGTATCCCCTTATGACTGCGGAAAGTTGGAAAGCCATCGTTTCCGAATTGACCTCCCGACACTGGGCCGACTACTGCTCTTGGCGGGACCTCCCCAACGAGGAGGAAACCGCAGGGGCCATCAAATCAGGCTACCACGCGGTCCGCCATCGACTGGAGAATCTATCCCTGGACCAGCCGGACGCTGACCTCTACCGGCAGGGGATCAACAGTCTTTCCGAGGCACTGGAGCGCTGCCGGAACAGCGACCGTGACCGGAACGGCTTCGAATGCGCGGTCTACAAGAATATGATCGAGCGATTGCAAGCCCACCTAGCATTGCTGGACGACTTGCCGAAAGGGTGATGTGAGGTTCAGTTGCGACCTAAACCTACCGAGTCGCGTGTAGAACCTACCGAATGATCCGGGACCAAATCCCCAAACATCCGGGAGAAGGCGAAGATGGCCAGCTACGGGAACCAGCCATCCTCGCCGAATGGAAAGGGTAGGGGAGGTCGGCAGTTGCGACCTAAACCTACCGACCTGCGTGTAGAACCTACCGAGCCGACTGCCTTGAGCGTTCCATCGCCCTTTGGACAGCTCCCTCGATGAAGGCCTCCATGGCCTCCCAGGACTTGCCGGGCTCAGCGGCGAACTGATCCTTCAGGTGCAAGGGCAAGAGGAGCCGGATCGGCATCCGCCCCATGCAGCGCTCCGCCACATCGTCGACGGCGCGGTCGACCGCCCAGCGGACAAAATCCCCCCAGTCTGTCCAATGCCACTCGCCGAGGCCTGCGGCGAGCTTCTGGACGTGAAGCGCGCCCTCCCACAGGGTAATCGCCACTTCCTGCGGCCCGCCGTCCGGTGGCAAGGAATCATTCGCGGGTTTGAGGTTCGGATCGGCGCTCATGTCCGCACCTCCCGCGCCTGATGCCGCTTCCCGTGGGTTTTCGGCAGGGCCTTGAGGCCCTGCTGTTTCATGGGAACGCGCTGCACGCCGGGGACTTCCAGATGCTCCTGATCCTCGATGATCCGGCCTGGGAAGGCGGGGACCAACCCAAAGCCGGCCAGCAGGATTACGGCCGCAACCGCGGGCCGAAGCAGCACCGTGACCCCGTCGAGCGGTCGTTTTCGCTCGCCGCGGTCGATGTCCGCATGGCCGGGTTCGAGCAGGGCGGAGCGCTGCGGCCGGACGTGGTAGGGGTTCACGTCGGCCTTCCCCAGGAACAGCCCATCCCGCCGGTAATTGCCCTTGCCGGCCAGCACCGGGCGGAGATTGGCGTAGATCATCAACTGCCGGTCCGCGGACAAACGGCGCACCTCGTCCGGCGGGATCAGCCGCCGTCCGGCTTCGCCGACGTTCATGCCGGACTGGTTGACCGACGGTGCCTTGACCGTTTCCGTGCCGCACAGCTCGGAGACCAGGTTCAGGAGATCGGGCTCGCTCACCCCGAAAAACTGCTTCACCTCGCAGCCGGCGACGATGCTCTTCCAGTCCTCCGGGTAGACCCGCTGCAACTGGTTGAGATACTGGAGGATGAACCAGAACCGCAGTTTCTGCCCGCGGAACTCCCCCAGCGCCAGGGGGATGGTCGGCATCCGGCCCATGTTGCCGAACTCGTCCATGACGAACCACACCTCGTTGGTCCCGGAGGCCTTGGCAATGGTCTGGATGGCGACCGTGGTCACCAGGTCCAGCCAGGCGCCGTGGCTTTTGCGGCGATCGCCGGGGATGACCAGATACACCGTCACCTTGCCTGCCTTCAGCCGTCCGAAATCCACTTCGGAGGGCCGCGAGACATGCGTCCCTAGGGGTCCGTGGGCGTCGTAGATTTCCAGGGCGAGCTGGGCCTCGTCGTGCCCGCCGAGGAACTGCTTGGGCGCTTCCTCCAGAACGCTCAGGAGGCTCTTGCCGAATTGCGCCAGGACCCCGCCGTAGAAGGTGATCCGGGACATTTCCTTGAAGGCTTTTTTAAGCTCGTCCAGATCATTGAGCAGGAACTCGCGCAACTCCGGCAGGGTAGGGGAGCGCTGTCGCCGCCAGGTCAGCCACATCATCGAGCCGGCGAGGATTTTCCGGCCGAGCGTGGTGAAGTACTGGTCCCCGCTACTTTTGCCGGGCAGCAGGGTGTCCGCCAGCATCGCCGCATCATCCTTGAGGGTGAGGGAGTCCGGCTCCAGGAGCGAGAGCGGATTGAAAGGCGTGTCCCCGACATCGAGGCCGGTGCGCGCCCTGATGTCTTCCTGCCAAGGGTTGAGGATCACGATGTCATGCCCGAGGCTCTTCCGGTGCCGGGCAGTCACGGCCGCGATTTCGCCCTTGGGGTCGGTGATGAACAGACTGCCCTCGTAGGTCAGGCAGGCCGGGATCACCAGCCCAGAGGTCTTGCCCGATCCTTGCGGGGCGATCGTCAGGATCGAACTCTCCCCGCCATAGCGCAGCGCCGTCCGCCGGCCGGTCAGCAGCCAGATGAGCCTGGCGAGCTTGCCCGTGGCCCAGCCCAGAAACAGTCCCCGTTGTCGGATCAGGCCGCCGCGCGCGAGCTCCAGAAGACTGGCAAAGCGCGCCGAACCGTGGGAGCCGGATGGGAAGAACCGGTTCCACCACGACGCCGCGGTCAGCACCGTGCCCCAGACTAGGTTCAGGGCGCTGATCGATGCGAGGACGCCAAAGCCATAAGCAGCGATCCGGAGGGGCCGCTCGTAGGCCGGATAGGCGTCTTCGGCCACGAAGCAGCCATAGGCGATCCCGCCGAGCAGGGAGCAGATTACGGCGTGACCCAGGAGGGTCGGGCCGTACACACTCCACAGGGGGAGGTTGACCAACCGCAGCAGGGAGAGGCCCAGATGGATCGCATTGACGGACGCCAGGGCCGCAAAGCCGTAAAGGCCGATCCGCCAATACTCCCAGTAGGCCGGGAACATCCCGGCCCCGGCGTAGCAGGCCCAGGCCAGCGCGCCGAACATCGACCCGAAGACGATATGGCCCAGCCAGGAGGGGCCATTCATGTTCATGAGGCCGAGCCCAGCCAGCCGCAGCGCCCCAAAGAGCAGGGTGAACGGCCAGAGCAGGAAACGGAACGCCCAGAAGAAGGCCTGCACGCCGTCGACCAGCCGCGAGAGCGCCATGACCAGCAAAAGGCCGACGATGCCGAGCGTGACCGGATGTTGCGGGTTGAGCACGCCCCCGTAGAGGAACAGAGCGATGCCGGCCCAGAAGATTGCCGCGATGAGGGAGCCGATCATGACACCCTCCTTTGGCTCGTGCCGGCCTCCGTCTGGCCCATGACCAGCTTGTTGCGGTAGGCATTGAGCTGCGTATCCAGACCTTCCCGCCAATCCCCGGCTTCTGGTTCAGGCGGCATGATGGCCAGCTGTATGACATCCTCTGCCGGAATTCCGGTATGGACGCTGACCACCTGTTTCACCTGCGCGAGAAACCGCTGCTCGATCGCGTTCGCGCGGTCATGGCTCTCCATGATTTTCAGAACAGTCCAGAACAGGAACAGTGTTAAGGTGGCTTCCGGACACTCATGGATTAGAACCTCTTCAAAGGAATCGATCGTCCGAGCGGCTTCAAAATCCGGATCGCCTGGGCTGCTCGATAAATCGCCCTGGCTGCCCGTGATCTGGTAGAGCTCTATCGCCACGAACAGCCGCGTCCCATCTCTTTCACCGAAACGCGCAATCAGCAGACGGTAGGAGCTCTGCAGCAAGGCAGTGGACAGGGCTTCCGGGCTCGCCGGGTCCCGTGGATGTTTCATCGCCCAGGCGATCGCGTCCTTCACGAACCAGCCGATGGATGCGTCGAGGTAAACCCTGAGTCTGCGGAACGACAAATCGAAGTCGTCGCCCCTTTGGAAGAGCTCTCCGGCAATGTTTGCCAACGCATTGCGACTGCTCTCAATCGCTGCATCGAGAGTCGTCCGCCAATCGCCGGGCTCGGGTTTTTGGACAAATGCGCTCAGATCGAACCCCGTCAGGTCGCGAATACCAGCATTGGCCACCTGCCGCGCTTGCGAGAGGAGTCTATCGGCATGCTCTTCGGGTGTGTCGGTGTGGCGTTCCAGAAGGCGCAAGGCCTTGCAGAACAGCCAGTACGACAGCGAGTGGTTTGGACAGGGGTAATTCCAACTCTCGATCACGCGCAAGGGTTTGACCCGCAACTTGCCGTGGCGGGCATGGCCGAAAACGACACGGACGCGATCGATAAACAACCAGATGCCTCTTCCTGGGCTGTACTCCTTCAGCAAGAGCTGGAGGGCATTTTCAAGCAGCGCCTCGGACAGTTCAGGCAGGCTGACCGCGCGCGCTTCTTTCCGGATGACCTTCTGGAGTATCGGGTTGCACCGGTGTTTTAGCAGCCATTCCAGTTCGTCGTGCGTCCATTCGTCGTCCGGTCTGGGGCTCAGGGACACGTCCGCAAACACGTCCCGGCAATCCTGTACGGCCGCGCGGATGGCGGCCCGCCAGGAGAGGGGAGGGCGTTGATCGAATGTCGAGAGGATGGCGCTCATAACGCACCTCGATCCGGGTAGCCGAGAACCCGGTTGATGCGATGAGCAGGAAAACCGGCGGTCAGGCCGGGCCGATTACTCCTTTCGGGGAGGAGCGCCCCCAAATAGATAGCACGCATAAAGAACAGACATCTGAGTGATTGATTGGTATAGGCATGACAAATTGCGTGATACGTCAGGTTCTCGGCTTTTCAACGTGGTGTCCTCGACTGCTCGATTACTCAAAATCCGGGGCCGGCTTACGAAAGCGACAAGCTCCGAAGGAAGGTGAGCCCTTCGGTTCGTCGCCCCGTTTTCCTGCCTCGGGCCAAAATTTGGGCAAAAAAAAAGGACATATCCCTTACGGGTGTCCTATTTTCTGCACCTATAGCCCGGCGCATGTGTGGGCGGTATGTGGTTCTTAAAATACCGTAGCGACTTCAGGTTTGCCAATAGATGGACCGCAAAAATTTCTTGTCTTCGCTCATCAAACCCGATTTAGGATGATCTTCAGGTTGTCGTGCCCAAGGAGGAGGAACATGTCTGCTCAGGAGCCGCAAGACATCCCGCTTGATCCGGAGATCGAGCGCTTGGGCGGGGAGTTTCTGAAACTGGCCGCCGGCTTCATCGGGCGAGGGCTACCCGCCCGAACCATCCGCTGGGCGCTGATCGCCGCTGCACACCAGTTGTCTCGGGAGAGCAGCGTTGCCGTTTCCGATCATCTCTACTTGTAGCGGCCTGAAATCATAAATCGCCGGGACTGCAATCCACGCGATTTCTGGACCGCATTAACTGCAACTATCCGTGTGACCGGGACCGAATTGGTTGCCACTGAGCCTGCCATCATCGGTGCGGG
>Ga0196980_1000075_pt1 | contig 31617 bp, 62 predicted proteins | sample S3_1013CmetaG_FD_155486 | JGI IMG/M metagenome (GOLD analysis project Ga0196980, IMG submission 155486) | Soil microbial communities from Anza Borrego desert, Southern California, United States - S3_10-13C | ecosystem: Environmental > Terrestrial > Soil > Desert | place: USA: California... | reverse complement strand
GCCATAGCCCCCGCCTGAGAACTCGTAGTCATCGAAGGCGATCTGCACCACGGCGCCGGCTTTCCAGGAGCTGGTGATGTGGGCGACGGCCTTGAACTGGATGTAGGATGGATCGTTGCCATTGCCACCGACGCTCCAGTCGGAGGCCCCCGGGCCGGCGTCGTAATAGAGCACCGCCTTGTTGATCACCCCGGAGACTTCGAGAGAGACCTTGCGGTTGCCCTTGCGGGCGACGGTTGTTTCCAGCTCGGCGATGCGCTCCTCAAGATCGGAGCAGCAGTTGCCGCCAAGGTCGGCAGCGGCGGCCGGCGCCGGGCCGATCGCCCATTGCGCGGCGAGTAGCAGGATGGCGCCGACCACGGCCCCCATCCAGAAATTCTTGTCTTTCCAAGCGAGCATCGCAGCCCTCCGTTGATGAAAAGGTTTGTCATTTCGGATACGCTGGAGTTACTCGGTCGCAATGCCCCGGTGGGCTCCTCAAGCCTTCAGGGGCATAATATGATTCGGGGCTCCCCCCGTGATTTTTGTGTCACTGCTCCTTTGGCTTTGCACCCAATGCACCATCAACTGACTTTTTTCGCCGCGCCGCAATAAGCTGCAGGATTCCCTTGGCAAGGTTTTCCGCCAGCGCTTCGTTGAGAATGACCATGGTGCGGTAGGAGACCTTGCCGCTGTAGACTGTGGCGAGCAGCAGCTGCAGCATTTCGTCGGTCTCGCCGGCGGCGACGTGTGCCACGTTGACGAACAGCGGCGGGAGTCCGGCCGCCAGCTCGTCGATGCTGACGGACTTAGTCACCTTCTCACTCATCGGGCTTCTCCCATTTCGCGCACGCCGGCGAGGAGGCCTTGATGTCGGAGCCCGGCCCGTGCGTCCAAAGCCCCTTTGCCATCCCGCACTTCAGATAGACTTTCGACCAGCGGTGGCGGCAGATGTGCTTGCACGTCTTGCAGGTCTCTCCGGCGGGGCCGGTGCCGGGGCGCGCCGCGTAACCGTTCGGCACGGTCGAGCGGCGCTTGCCGCCGGGCGGCAGCGCTTTTGGCTCCTCGACCTCGTCGCCGAACAGGTCCTTCATCGCGGGCCGCTCTCTTTGTAGAGCGCGTCGAAGAACGCCTGCCGGGCGATGTCGTCGAGCAGACTGTCTTCCATGCCGCGTACCGAGCGGTCGAGCATGCGCTCGACCTGCATGCGGCACTTGGCCCCGAGGGACACGGAGACGAGCCCAGCGATGTCGGGCTCGATACCGGCCATGTTGTAGGACAGATTGCGCGTCTGCTCGCGGCGGAACCATCCCGGCAGCAGCCCGAGTTTATGCAGCGCCAGCAGCTTTTTCGAGTGCTCGGCGCCATAATACAAGCCGGGCACGCCAGCCGCGCTCATGCCCGCCTTAGCGGTATCGGCGACGCCGCCAAGAACCGCTGCCGCCCCCTGCTTGCCGAGCGCCTCGGCGGCCGCGCGCGTCGCCTGCTGGACCGCAAGCGGGGCCAGCAGGGCGAGCTTCATGAAGGTGCGCCGGCCGCCCCCAGCGCTATCGGCGGGCCCGTTCACGCCTCGTCGCCTTCCTCGGCTTCGCCGTCTTCCTCGTCCTCGCTGTGCGCCCACAGCTGCACCTTGCCGTCGTTCTCGATGATGTCGTTGATGACCAGCGTCTCCTCCGACTCGATCTCCTCCGGCTCGACGCCGGGCGTATAGACTTCGATCCGCACCTTGAGGTCCGGCTGGTTCAACTCCTGCAACTTGGTTATCAGCTCAGCTACGGTCATCGGGCTTTCTCCTTTTCAAAATGTCGCTCGGAGCGCCCTTGCGCACCAAGTCGGCGTGCGAATAGCCTGTCGTCGTGTCGAGTGAGGCGTGCCCTAACAGCACCTGCACATCCTTGGGCGGCACGCCGTGGTCCTGCAGATGCGTGCACACCGAATGCCGAAACCAGTGGGGGCTCACTGCCCGGTTGATTCCCGCCCGCCGCGCCGCCTCGCGCACGATCCAACGTAGCGCCGATTCGGAGATCGCCGGCCAGGGGTGCAGGCCTTCCTCCACCGCCGGGAACATGGCGTCGTCGTCGTCGGCGCTCGCCGGCCGGTCGACCTCGGCCCACAGCGGCACCGGCACGTCGCGCAGGACGCCGCGCTTGCCGATGACGGTGACCACCTGCAGCTGCTTGTTGCCGATCACGGCGAGGGCCGAGTCCTTCCAGGTGAGCATGCGGAACTCGGAAATGCGCACGCCCGTCCCGTAGAGGAAGGCCAGCATCATGGCGTTGCGGTGCGAGCCGGCGTGATCGATCAGCGCCCATACCTCGTCCTCGGATAGGATGCGCTGGCGCTTGCGGTCGGCGGGGCGGCGATTGGCGTGCACGTGCGCCGGGCTCTTGACGATGTAGTTGGTGCGCTCGGCAAAGCGGAACAGCGAGCGCACGGCGCTCATCTCGGTATGCTTCGACAGCATCTTCAGCTTGCGCAGGGAAATCTCGAAGGCCGAGATGTCGAGCACGGTGGCGCCCTTGATGCCCTTCGGCAGCCACTTCAAGAGCTTCATGGCGACGCGCGAATAAAGCCGCACCGTGTGGGCGGAGAGATTCGACTGCGACAGCCAGATGGAGATCAGCTGCTCGTCACTGGAGGCGCCCGAGATGTCGGGGCGCTCGGACGGGACCGGCAGCGACGGCTCGATGCGCGCCAGATGACCGCCCCCCGGCGGGATGATCTCCCCCTCGCCCATCAGAACGGAATTTCCTGATCGGCGTGGCGGCCTTCGGGCGCCTCATCGGGCGGCGGCGGGCCGCCGGTGCCGGCGGTGTGTGATTCCATCTTGGTGACGATCTTGATGCTGCCGCCCATGCCCTGGACGATGACCTCGGTGACGTAGCGGGTATCGCCGTCCTTCTCGTACTTGCGGGTCTCGATCTTGCCCTCGACAACGAGCTTCGAGCCCTTCTTGGCGTAGTCGGCGAGGTACTTGGAGATGCCGTCGCCCCAGCAGACGACCTTGTGCCACTGCACCTTTTCCTTGCGCTCGCCGGTCGACTTGTCCTTCCAGCTCTCGGAGGTGGCGAGCGACAGGCGGGCGTAGCCCTTGCCGTCGTTGGTTTTGCCGATCTCCGGGTCCTGCCCCAGGTTACCGACGAGAATGACCTTGTTCATGACGTTTCTCCTAGATGACACGCGGCTCGATGCGCCATTCGTTGCGGGCGACCAGCTCGGCCTCCGGCTTGCGCAGCTTGGTGGAAAAGAAGTCGAGATGCTCGCGGTTGCGCTCCATCCACCAGCGGGCATAAATGCCGATGTAGTCATTGCAGATGGTGAACTCGGAGGACGGGTCGTCGGCCTTGAGGTAGGCCTCCCAGCGCAGGCCGTTGACGACGTGCCACGCCGAGCCCTGCAGCTTGCCGACGTCGATAGCTTTATGGGTGTAGGTATTGAACCATGCGAAGACGTGCGGATTGGCTCGGTGGTAGTCGACGAAATCCCGCTCGACCTCGTCACGCGGCTGGCGCGCGCCGCTCATCAGCTTGTCGATCTGCCAGATGATGTCCGGCAACTGCGCCCGCTTCAGGAGCGCCCCCCGCTGCGGCATGAAGTGCGCCGCGTAGGCCATGAGATCGAGTGCGTCTCCCATCAGTTCGGTCGCTCCCCTACCTGCGCGCCGTGCACAATCTGGAATACGGCGCGGGCGATGGCCTCGATACCGTTGGCCATGTTCTCCGCCGTGTCACAGCTCAGCTTGAGGCGCACGTCGCGACCTTCGTCGTCCGTCGGGTTGGGGTCGACGAGCACGTGGCGGCACCGGCAGTTATTGACGCACTCCTCGGAGATCATGAAGGCGAAGGTGTCGACGTTGTGCCCATCACGCTCCAGCCGCTCCTCGATCAGCTCCAGCAGATCATGCGCTCTCAAAGCACGCTCCCTAGTCCGGTATCTTGTGGTGCGGCCAGTTGTGCATGGCCTCGGCGATGCGCTTGGCTCCCTGCCACTTTTCGGCGGGAGCCCCGTTGTGCTTCGCCAGATCGGCCCACTGATGCACCAGCTCACTCGCCATCATGTCCTGCGCCCGCAACAGGAACACCGGCTCGTCGACGCCGGCCTTGTGCAGGCAGCTCTTGGAGTCGAGGAGCAATGCTCGCTTGGTGCCGGGCGGGACGGGCACGCCCTTCTCGACGACATCGATCCAGCTGAAGCGCTCGGCCTCCCGCAGGTCAGCGCGCAGCATCATCAGCTCCTGATTGCGGCTGATCATCTCGCAGTTGCGCTTGATCAGCTCCGCCTGGACGTCGAGGAGCTGCTTCTGCAGGGCGATGACCTGCACCGCCAGATCGCGGTTGTGATCGCGCAGGATGTCGTGCTGCTCTCTGTTCATTCGTGTAGCTCCAATTCGGCGATACGGATAATGCAGTGTTTCCAGCCGCGCAGGGTCCTCGCCTTTTCGCCGAACTCGGTGATCGCTTCACCTTCCGGCCGCACCACATAGATCGCCTTGGAGCGGACGGGCTGCAGTCGCCGGGTGTCGTCGGCGTCGTAGGCGACAAACTGGTAGACCGGCCGCGGCGCCGGCGCCCCGCGGCAGCGGAAAATCGCCTGGAAGTCATGGTAGTCGAAGCGGTAGTCGACCAGCACCGCGTCGTCGGCCTTGCGCACGCCGACGACGTAGTGACAGTCCTCGGCATTGAACAGCACCAGCCAGTTGGCCTTGTTGGCGATTGCCGCCTCGGCCGCCTTGTGGCTGTCCGGCCCGGTGCGGTACAGCAGGAGGGTGCGGACGCCCAACTCGATGAGCGCCGCCTTCTCCTCTTTGCTGATCTCGGCGTTCACGGGATGAGCCTCTCGATGCCGGCCGTGGCATCCTTGCCGTTGCGGCGCTTACGGGCCGCGACCCGCTTGGTGATCCGCTTGTTGACCGACCGCTTGGCAGCCGCCTTCTGCCGGGCCAAAATTTTGTAGCCCGGCTGCCCCGGGTAGACGAGCGAGCGGTCAGGGGCGCGGATGCCGCCCGGCTTCGGTCCACGCCCGCGCCGCTTAGGGGTCGTGGGAGCCGGCGCGATGCCGACCTTGACCGCCGCCTTGGCGACATCGCCCGGGCGCATCTTGGAGATCATTGGCATGATGACCTCTTTCAGGTCCTTGTCGGAGATGCCGGCAGCGCCCTCGCCGATGCTGTCGTGGGCGTAGACGTCCTTGCCGTCTTCGGTGCGCTCCACGTGGCGCCAGTGCTCGCGGATGGCGTCGACCGCCGGCATGCCGACGTTGGCATCGGCGCCCTTGGCCTCGCCGCCGGCATAGCCCTTATCGGCAGCACTGGCCTTCTCCCGCACCAGCGGCTCGTTGGTGGCCAGCAGCGCCCCATACTTGTTCCAGTACTGGGTGATCTTGAGCGGGCGGTCGGGAGGGCCGGTGACGAAGGTGACGGCCGTTAACGTGACCTCCTCGACGTAGCAGGGGGGCTGGGTGCGGTGCATCTCGCGGAAGGCCGATTCCTTGACCTTCAGCATCAGCTTCAGGGCGACGATCGACTTGGTGGCCTCCTTGAGCTTCGCCAGCAGGTCCTGCTTGCCGCCCATCTGCAGCTGCAAATGCTGTGCCATCTCGTCAACGAGAGCCTGTAATTCCTTGACCTGTGGCTTTCTCGACACTTTTTTCGGCTTGGCCATCGAACTCGTCCTTTGCTGATTTCCTGATTGTCTATTGCGATTCGCTATCAACGATAAGTAGAATTATCCACAAGAGGGGCTAAATACCGGGCTCTACAACCTCCTTTGTGTCCTCAACGAGCACTCCGCTCACCCAAAGCGCCAGGGCGATCTTACCGGCGTGCAGCGAGCAAAAGTGCTTGCCGTCGATCTCGTATTGTGCATGGCGCTGGCAGGCCTGGGCGTTGGAGAAGCCGCGCCGCGTGTAGCGGTCCTCGCGCCAGCCGTAGAGGCGTGGGTTGTGGACGTCCTTGGGCACGGCCTCGCACTGCTTATGGACGGTCGCCGGCGGCCGGTCGGGGAGCGGCGGGTAGAGCTGCTTGATCATCACAGCCCCCAGGTCCTACAGGCGGCGACGAACTCCTCATGATTGACGAGTAGCCCGGCGCGCATCTTGAAGCGGAACTCGTCGCTGGGCGGCTCGCCCGGGCCTTGCGCGTCGCAGCCGATGCCGGAGCCGATCATCGTCAGCGCCGCCTTGCGCAGCGGCTCGACGCCCTTGATGGTGGCGCGCACCGGCGCATAGAGCTGCGGAGCAATGATCAATCCGCAACCGAACTTGCCGCCCTCGACCTCGGTGAGGGCCGGGCAGGGGCCGTCCATGTGCCCCCACGGATCACCGCCGAAGACGTGCTTGCCGAGGACGCACAGGCTATCCATGCAGCAGCCGCCGCAACCGTTGCAGGGCGAGCCGTGCGGCGGCTTCTTGGCGAGCGCGGCGTCGGAGTCGTAGATCATTTGTCCTCGTGGTGATGAATGATAAGTGTGCGGCCGAGCGCCGTAACCTCCAGATCGAAGCTGTCGTCGACGACGTCGAACTCCTGCTGACCCATCTCGCCGATGATGACGACGCGGGTCAGTTGATGGTGCTTGATGGTGATCTTCTCGTGCTCGTAGTCGTGAAGCTGATTGGCCTCCTGCAGGTCGATCCACCAGCGGCGTGGAGCGCCCAGCAGATGCCGGAGCCGCGCCAGCCCACGCGGCGGCGGCTCCGGCTGCAGACCGTCCATGAACAAGCTCATGGGTTGTGATCCAGGAAGCTGCGGCCCTCGGCGGTGATCTTGTGCCAAAGCGGGCCGCGCGCCCGCCCCTCGCAAGAGATCAGCCTCTCCTCCTCCAGCTCGGTGGTGGCGATATAGATGCAGGCGCTCGGCTCCTCGGGCATGGCATCGTGGAGGCCGGACAGCGCCCGCGGGTCGCCGTCGGCGAGCAGCTCCAGGATTTTGCGCTTCAGCCGCTTGTTGCGGCGGCGATCGGCGATGATGACGCCGGTGATGAAAATGGTCGCCAGCACGAGACCGGCCATGCCGATCCAGACGAGCATTTGATCAATGGTCATGCGTCCTCCAAAATGTACGAGCGGTTTGCCCGCGCTCCGGGGCGCAACCGCAGAATCGCCAGCAGCTTGCCTTCGCCCGTCGACAGCTGGCGCAGCGCGTAGCAGGTGACGTTGAGCGGGGCGTCGACGCGGTCGACGATGGTCGACAGCGAGCGGCGTTGACCGTCGGCCATCAGCCGCATGATCTGGCGTTTGATGCGCGCGATGCCCCAGAGCAAAAAAAACTCTCCATTTATTGACAGGTTGCATTGTAGCGACGTGCCCAAAAGTAGTCGCGCCAAGTGATGTCGCGAGCGCTGCGCATGATGCGTCCACACCGGCCGCACACGTCGGCTGTGAACCCGATGTCTGACTTGCCGGGGTAGGGGCCGGTGCCCATGCGTCGCTTCGCATGAAAGCATGGCTCACCCGGAACGCCGTCTGGCTGCTGGTAGAAGCCGTGCCACAAGGTCCATCTGATAGTAGGACACGCCGGGCTCCTATTTGTGGGTTACGCCGCGCGCCGCATCGGTTGCAGCCCACAGCACGAATTCTCTAACCGTGGCTATGCCCATGATCTTGGCCGCGGCCTTGAGCAACGCCAAATCGTCGCGCTGTAGCTCGACGCGTATTGGAGTGCCGCGCTTGCTCTTGGCCACTTGCCTCTCCTATTTGTCGGTCGCCGCGATCTTCTGCGCGGCCTCTATGCGGGCGTGCGCCACTCGGATGGCCTTCACGTCCTCTCGGTCAAGAAACTGCTTCGCGTTGACGACGACGCCTGCCGCGTTACCGCTCTCGCTTGTCTTGGCGTGCGTCGCCAGCCACTCGATGTGGCGGCACGCCTCAATGAGCGCATCGTGCAGCTTGGCGTCAAAGCTCTCGGTCAAGGCGCCTCTCCTATTCATTCATCTGCTTCAATGCTGCGACGACTTGCTCGGGCGTCAATCGCAGCACGAGCGTGCCAGCTTCGGGTAGGCGGTCGCAGAGGATCACGTTGCGCCCGCGATCCACGTAGAGGATGCGGTCAGCTTCTATCGTCACCCACATGCTGCTCCTCCTTAAAGTGTCAGGGGTTTTTCGAAAATCTCTTTGGCCACGTCGATTGCAGCGCGACACCTTTCGGCGCTTGCCCGCAGGAAGTGAGCGTCGGCATATGGGCCCTTCTCGTCGATGATGTCGGCAATATCCGCGAAACGGTCGGCGGCCATCCGAAGGGTGTCCGCGAGCATGTCGTGGGCGTTCTGTTCGCGCTGGCGAACTTCCTTCATCGCAGCGTTCAGCCGTAGCTCGCTTTTCATATGCTCAGTCGCTTCCACGGTCGGCTCCATTGCTTCTGACCCCGAAGTGCCCGGCGCGTCCGCCGTAGCGCTCGATTTCATGCGGGGCCTCGCTTTCTTTACGTTGGCTCGCGCACGTCTACGCGAGCAATTCTGCAAATCGCAAAGCGCCTGAGTTGTTTGACAGGTTGCTTCAGTGCGGCGTCGTCTTGGCGTCGAGCGCCTGCTCCAGGAAGGTGACGCGATTCTGCAGGTCGGCGACTGTCCGCAGCAGCGCCTTCACCTGCTTGTCGACGTCGAGCGGCACCGCCTTCGGCGTCTCTGCCTCGGTGCGGCCGAAGAACTCGATGCGCGCCTGCTTGACGCGCTGGGGCGTGCAGCGCTCGGAGACCAGCGGGGCAACCGTCTCATCCGACCAGCCCTCGGCGTAGACGGCAAAGCCGTGCTCGTCTTTCTTGCAGTGCTCGGTGAGCACCTGAGCCATGCGGAACATCTCGGCATGGGTGAGCTGCAGCTTCTTGTGTTTCTCGTCCTCATGTGCCGGCGCGTGATGGTTGGCTCCGTTGCCGTTCATGGCTGCTCCGTTCTTGTCCGGCGCCGCCGTCGTGTGGCGGCCGATGTGCGAGGGCGACAGTCCCGTCTTGTCGGAGATTTCAGATAGCGTCTTGCCCTCGTTGCGCAGCCGTTGCGCCTCGACCATCTTGGGGCTGACGGGATTGGTATTGACCATCGGCTTCTCCTCCTTTGGCGTCGTGTCTATTGCGTCGGCGAGGTCCTTGGCGTTGGCGTGCTGCAGATCGTGAAACGAGTGCAGGACCCTCTGTGGTGGCTGCGGGCGCATCGGCTCTTTCTCCCTTGCCGGCGTGGTGTTGATGTTGAGCGCCTCCAACGCGCGCTTGACGTCCTTGATGATGAGTTTCGGCTGGTTGGGATCGCCGCCACAGCTCACCCGAAACCGTTTCTCGCGGCCGCTTGGGGCGATGAGCAGCACCCCGACCTTGGTGCCCGAGGCCGGCTCGAAGCGGTAGATCACCGCTGGAAACGCCTTCATGAACTCGGTGATCCGATCCTTGGTCTCGCGCATGTACTTTGCGGTTCCCATGGGCGTCCTCCTATCGCGCCGGTTTGAAATCGGTGAAGCGGCCGTCGGTCAGCTCGATGATCGGCCGCACCCAGACGGAGCCGTCGCCCTCCTCGTAAACGAAGGCCGGCTCTAGCGTTGCCTCGATGCGCACTCGCCGGCCGTTCGGATCGTCAACGTATATCACCCGCACCGCCTTGCCCGTTTTCAGGTGGATGTGCGTCGGCTGGACGCGGTTACTCCAGATCGGCTTCTGCATCGTCGTCTCCGTCGTCGGCTTTCTGCGCTTCGGCGACGTCGTGGTCGTAGACCAGCGTGCCGGCGTCGTTGAGCTTGAAGGGCGGCATCACATCGCGGGTGTCTTCGGCGAGGCGCGCGAGCTGCGGGGAGATCGGCGCCACCTGCAGCGAGGCACGCTTGGCTTCGATCCATTCGCCGGGCTTGTCCTGGAAGCAGGTGGCGATGAGGCTGTGCGCGGCTGTGCGCGCCTCCTCCTGCGTGTTGCCGATGCCAAAGATGAAGTCGTCGTTATAAGCTGCGTACTGCATCACCACTCCCTGTCCGGTACGCGCTCCCCGATGACCCAGCGGCCATCGCGCGTTGCTTCGAAAAATCCCGCCATTGCCCCGCCCAACTCGCGCATGATGCGCGGCTCGTCGCGGGCAGCGACGAACTCGACGAAGGTCTTGCCGCGGTCGTAGACGAGGAGCGGCGGATCGCGCGGGTCCGTCTCCTCGTTGGGCCGCTTCTCGATCTTGACGATGCAGGTCTTCACTTCCATGGCTGCCGGTCCCGGATGCGGAAGCCCTCGGCGATGCACAGCCACACGCCGGCGACCGCCAGCCAAATGAACTCCGCGCCGCGCGTCGATTCGAGCGCCAGCGAGGCGCAGCTGACGACGACCGACACGCCGATCGCCGTCCAGAACTGTTGCGCGGCCGGGCTCATGCCGCCGCTCGAATGTTGTCGGCCACCACCGAGACGCCCATCGCGTCGCAGAACGCCAAGACGCTATCGATGTCGTAGCCGGGGTAGGCGAGGCTGCTCAGCCCCATGCCGAAGACGCCCATCACCGGGCGCAAGCCGGTCAGCTCGCGCGACTTGCGGGCCAGCCACGCGTTGTCGATGAGCGAAGCGCGCACCGCCGGCTTGAGGCGCTCGTCGCCGTCGTGCGCCGCCTGGATGACGGCATAGAGATCGCCGAACTCGGCGAGCAGCTTGGCGGCCGTCTTCTCCCCGACCTTGGGAACGCCGGGGATGTTGTCGGAGCTGTCGCCCATCAGCGCCAGCCAGTCGGCGATCTGCTCGGGGCGGACGCCGTACTTCTCCTGAACGTCGGCCTCGGTCATCAGCTTGCCGGTGGCGAGGTACTGGATGGAGATGCCGGGGCGGACCACCTGCATGATGTCCTTGTCGGTGGTGTGAATGATCGAGGCTTCGCCGCCATCCAGCGCTTCGAGGGCGAGGTGGGCGATGACGTCGTCGGCCTCATGCCCGTCGACCCGCACCGAGCGGAAGCCGAAGGCCTCGATCGCCTGGGCGCACAAATCGAACTGACACTTGAGGGCGTCCGGCACCGGCGGACGCTGCGCCTTGTAGTCGGGGTAGATGGCCTTGCGGTGCTCGTCGGGACCGCCGTCGAGCACCACGGCGACGTGGCTGGGGCCGGAACGCACCAGCTTCCACAGCTGCTCGCAGCAGCCGGAGACGGCGCCGATCGGATGCCCGTCGGCGCGCACCATGTTCTGATTGACCCAGTAGTTACGATAGACCCAATGGCTGAAGTCGATGATGTGGAACATGCTCACGCCTTTCCTTTTTACTTCTCTACGCACTCACCCTGGAGGGTCAGCCAATTGGCCTGCGCCGTCGCGATGCTTTTCTCCAGGGCCGTTCTGCAGGCCGCTTCCGAGTTGAAGTCGTGCATGGCGATCCCGCCCTTGTAGGCCCACACAATGAGCACCCACGTCGCTAGCGTCATTGCTTATCGCCCTTTCGATTGGCCACTTGGCGCGTAGCCGCTGATTGATGATCTTGACCGGCACGCCGGTCTCGCGCGCCCACTCGGCGACGGTCAGTGATTTGCCGGCGATGGTAAAGTGGCGGGTGTTGCGGCGCGTCTGCGCCTGTTGATCCCAGGTCGCCCAGTAGCAGTTGTCGGGATGATAGCCTTCGTTCACACGCGCGCGCTCAATGGAGTGGTCGGCTGAGGGACGCCGCCCCATGTCGCGATAAAAGTTGGCGAAGCTCTCCTGCCAACGCGCGCAGACGAGAATCCCGCGCCCGCCGTAGTCCTTGAAGGCCGGATGCCTGGGATTGCCGCAGCGGGCCCGCATATCGCACCATGCCTGATACTCGGGGGTGCGCGTCAGCCCGTGGATCGTCTTTGCCTCGGAGATGTGGGCGCTCTTGGCGCAACCACACGAACGCCGCGTGCCGCGGCGCAAATCGCCCTTTTGCACCGTGCGCTTGTTGCCGCAATCGCAGGCGCATATCCAGGTGGTGACCTTGCCGTTCTGCAGTGATGGGCCGCGCTCGATGACGGTGAGCAACCCGAAGCGCTGGCCGGTCAAGTCTTCGAGCGGTCGGCCCATCAGGCGCGTCTCCAGGCAAGGCGCAGACAGTTGAGCGCGGCCTCATGGCCCAGCTCGTCGTTGACGGCGCGGATGGTTTTGCGGTGCAGGCGGCAGGCGGCAAGATCGACGCCGGCGAGCGCGGCCATGACTCCGTTGATGGGGGCGGTGAGCTTGCAGCGGGAGACGCCGTAGAGGACGCCGATCGCATCCCAGCTCTTGGCGCGGATCGAATCCGGCTGGCATGGCCTGCCGGAGGCGTCGCGCGCCAGCGCCCCTTGCGTGAAGTGGGCGGCGGTGGCCAGCGTCTTGCCGGCAAGGAGCAGGATGTCCTTGGCGGCCATGCCTTCGGCGGCGGGGAACGGTCGGTCGGCGTATGGCTTCATCACACTCCCATCGGTGAGATGCGCTCGATCAGCCGGGCGATGGTGTCCTGCAGGGCTTTCTTTTCCGACTGCAGGCTCATCTCAGTGAGCGATGTCTTGACCTCGGCTTCGCTCGGCTTCCGGGTGTACTTGACCTTGCCGCTCGGCGGCGGCGCCGGCCTAGCGAGCTTGCTGATCTGCTTGTCGATGAGCTTGATCTGGTAGTGCAGATCGGCGAGCTGATCGAAGGCTTCGGCCTTTTGCACCTGTCGCAGGATTGAATAGAGCGAGGCGTCGACCGCGTGCGTGTGCAGGACGCGCTGTTGCGGCGCCGGCAGCTGTGGCTTGTCCTTCACCTCGACGGCGCTGCCCTCAATCGTTTTCATCGTCGTCCTCTTTGAACTCGGCGATGATCTGGTCGAGCATCGCTTGATCCGTTGGGCGGACGTATGAGGCCAACGTCTTCTCGACCTTGTCGGCGATGACGCTGCCGGCCTTCACCTTCGCCCGTCCCTTGGCGGTGATGTTGTTGATGTCCTCGCGGCCGCCGGTAGGCGTCGCCTTGACGAGCCCGTCCTTGATCATGCGACGCATCATGTAGTTGATGGTCGAATGATCGATGCCGGTGAGGCGGCCGATCTGCTCGCGGGTTAGCGGATGCTTGTCGAGCGCCTGCAGAACCTGCAGCTGCCGGGCGGTAATCCCGAGCCTGACCAGCCCCTGGTCGAGGGCGCGGTTGACGGAGAGGGCCGCAACCCGCAGCTGACCGGCGATACCGCTGTACGTGCTCATTCCCACTTGCCCACCTTGCCGCTCATAGCCTTGCGTTGTTTCGAAGGATGCGCCCGGGAGCCGGGCATCGGCCGCTTGCGCTTGTCGAAGGGACGTGACTGCATCTTGGGCTTCGCCTTGCCGTTGCCGTTCTGCTTGTCAAGGATGCGCTTGACGCGCGCCGCGTTCTGCGTATCGCCGCGCATCTGCATCCCGAGCGGCCCCGAGGTGCGCTGCTCGTGGCACTTCTCGGCGCTGGTTTGTGCCGAGTGCACCAGCTCGATGTATGTGTCAGCGTTGGCATGAGGAATGTAGTGGCGCGGGTTGGTGGGCTTGAACTGGTGATTGCGGGGACGAGCGGAGAGCGGTGGCCGGTGATCGAACTGCGCTTGGCTGCGATCGGCGATCGGCGCTTTGCAGATTTGGCACACGCCGCCCTCCCGGGCCCAGACGAGGTCCTTGATGCTATCCGGGATTGGAGGGCGACGTTGTCCGCCTGCCATGCTCGCTCCGTGCTTTTTTAGTGACCGAGGTAAGAGGTGATGCCGGTGTCCTTCTCGATCTTCTCGACCAGCGCCTTGAAGGCCTCATCCTCGACGACGTCGGCGCGGTCGAGCTTCAGCTGGAAGGTCACCCCGCCGCCGCCGACGCGGAAGCGGATGAACACCTCGACCGGATAGCGGGCGTCACGGAAGTAGACGGGGATGCCGATGCGCATCTTCTCCGGTAGCACAGCGACGCCCTTCTGCTTCACCTCCTCGGCGTAGTGCAGCTTGACGGTCGAGTCCGACTGGTAGGTGACGCTGTCGAACTCGACGTTCTTGTTAGCCTTGAAGGTGCGGACGATGTCGAGCAGCTGTGCCGCCTCCGGGGCGATGATGTCGGCGCGGCACTCCTCGATAAACTCGGCGAACTGCGCCTGCCCCATCGGACCCTTGCAGGCGGCGACCCAGCGGTTCCACTGATCGGAATAGCGCGGGTAGTAATTGACGCTGTGACGATTGTTGGCCGGCACGCCCTTGGCGTGATAGTCGAGCATGGCGTGCACGGTGGGCTTGCTGCCGGGAGCGAGGAAGCCGGGTGCGGCAAAGATGCGCGTATTATCGCCGCCGAACTCCTTGACGTAGGCGGCGAAGCTGTCGGCATCGTGCACGGTAACGTTGGCGGTGATGTGCTTGGAGAGCGGGCGGTCGACGGGATGGATGATCTCCGTCTCGTAACCCTCCGGCACCAGGAATGCGATCGAGCCGTCGGGAAGCGCGACCGTTGGAATTGCGCGAGCGCCCTGCGCCAGCGCCGTCTTCAGCGCGTCGTCCGTTATGCCAGTCATCTGATAGTCCCCAGGTTGAAATGCCTACGTGAAAAACTACTCGCTGCCGATGGCGCGCAGCGGCTGCTCGGCCGGCACCTCCCGCAGCTCGCGGTTGTCAGGCACGGCAGCAAGCGCCAGCTCCGGCTGGTTAGGATCGCGCCGCTGCAATGTGTTCCCGTCGTTGGAGACGAAGAACGTCGTCGTCGGCCGGTCGTGGGTCGGCACCTTGGCGGCGATGTCGGCGTCGACGTTGACGGTGCCCTTGCCGGTCGCCTTGAAGTCGAGGGAGATCGTCACCTTGCCGGGCTTGCGGGTGTCGAGCACGGCGGCGACCACCTCGTTGATCTTGTCGGTCATGTCGCCGACGAAGTGGCCATTCTCGATCTCGCGCATGAGGTCTGTCGCGGGCTTAGAGTTTTGCATGTTGGAAACTCCCCAGTTGTCTACGCAGCACGTAGCTTTTCCTTTACCAGGGATTCGGCGTTCTCAATCCCCAGAGTGATTTCTATCAACTCAAATACAGCTCGCCGTAGCTTATTGGCCACCTCCTCGGGCATTTCCTCGAAGGCCTCGGACTTGGGAGTGAACACGTAAATCTCAGGATCGCCCTTGGCGTTGATCACCGGCTCGACGAAGGAATAGCGGTCCTCGGCGCGCGTCTGGGAAATCAAATCGCACACCGTCTGGTGAAACTCCGGCGGGAACGGCCCGGCCCGCCAGCAGAACTCGGGGCCGGCTTTGTATTCGAGCCAGTAGCGCAAGAGGTCGGCATCGCCCTTCGGGAACGGCGCGCCGCGCCACTGGTTGCAGGCCTCGGCGATCACCGCATGATAGAGGTTATGGCCTTTGAGGTGCCGCGGCAGCCGCACGTCGCCGCGCAGGTTCTGATTCTTCCACTTGCGCACCGCCTCGGCGTCCTGCGGGCGCACCGGCACGAGCAGGCAATCCTCACGGCCCATGAGGAGCATGCCGGGCAGTACGCGGCGGAGGATCATCTTCGGCATCAGGTTGCTTTCGCAGCCGGCCCGGACAAAGGACCGATGTCGTCAAAGTGCTTCTCGACGATCGGCTTGAGGCACTCGACTTGCTCGCGCAGCTCGCCGATCTTGCGATGGAAGCGGGGAACCTCCTCGCTTCCGTACTGCTTCCAAGTATCGTAGGCGTTAAGGGCGTTGTGGGCGACGGCGTAGAGCCCGCGCACCTCGACGGGGCAGGCGATGCACTGGTGCCCACCCTCTAGCGGCTCGAAGTTGTCGGCGAAGTATTGCGCGGCGACGAGCCACTGGTCGGCGTGGTTCTTGGGGTTGCGAGCGACCATGTCGCCTTCCTTCGGCGATCCGGCCTCGCGGTCAGGGGCCGAGATCGAGACGCGGTCCAAGCTCTCGCCCGGCACGTAGGGCCGCAGCTCGGCGATCTGGCTGCGCCGGTATTGCTTGAACTCGCTCACTTGCTGCGCTCCGCTAGCATGGCATCGGCCTGGGCGTAGGCGTAGGCGGCGCGCGCCGCGTGGACGCTCGCGTGAAGCACTGGGCCGCCGTCAGACATCTGCGGGCACCACGTCCCCATGGCAACCAGCGTCTGCCCGGCGAAGTAGTCGCGGATGCTGAGACCAAAAGCGATCTGCGTTCCACTGACAACTGGGAAGGCCGGGCCGCCCTCGGCGTTGATGTCGCGCGCCATTACTCCTCGCCCTCCAGTTCGTTGGGCACCTGCTTCTTGCGCGCCTCGATCAACTCGATGAGGTCCTCGCGCACCTGCGGGTCGGCGGCCATGATGGCGCCGGCGTAGATTTGCTGCAGCTCGCCTATCTTGGTGTGCGTGGTCGCCTCGGCGAGCTGCTTTCTGAAGACGGTGAAATCGTCGTCGCTGTCCGCGTTGGCCACGGGCTTGCCTCCTTTGACGATGGTTGCCGGCTGATGCTGAATGACGCCCGGTTTAACTCCGCCCGCCGCCGGAGGCGGGGGAGGTGGGGCGGACAGCTTTTTGGGCGCGTCGCCGTTGCCGTTCCTCGGCGTGACGTCGCGCAGGTTATGATAGATTTCGCGCCCCTCCATTTCCTCGGCGGCATACTCGTTGCCGATCTCCTCGGGGAACGCCTTGCGCAGGGCGGCGGCCTCGGCGCACTTCTCCAGCTGCCCGGACGGGCGCTTCTGCCACATTTTGTTGGGCACGTCGGAGGCGCCGATGGTGGCGAAGGTTTCCAGCCAGTAGACCTTCGGGCCGGCAAAGCGCCGCTCGACGTTATTGAGCACGCGCACGACGGTCATCTGCGCCCACTCAGGGAACTCGACCTCGCGCTCGATCTCCGCCTTGCGGCGCTTGCCCGTCTCCTCGTCGTCCTCCCAGACCTTGTCCTTGAAGGTCATCTTTTTTGTCGGGCCGAACACCGTCGCCTCGCAACCGGAGTATTGCCCAGTGCGGAATGCCGTGGTGCGCAGCTCGGCGATCGACGGCCACACGGTCTCGACGTAGCCGCCCTTGCCATCGTTCGCCTTGCGGTCCCACATGGGGACGATGTGCACGGGGCGCTTGAACACGTCGAGCTTGCGCGTCGCGCAGTAGGCCAGCGCCATGACGATGGCATCGACCGTTTGTGCGGCGGGGAAGATCGCCTCGCACAAGACTTTCCAGTTGGCCTTGGTGCCGCCGATCTCGCCGAAGCGCGCTTCGATGGCGTCGTTCCACGGCAGCCGGGTCGGTGCGAAGCGGGCGACCTCGGTGGATTCCTCCGGCTTGGTACGGTTACTCACGCGGCTTTCTCCTGGGCAGCGACGCCCGGGCAGGTGATCCCCGCATCGACGCAGCGCTTGGCGAGCTTCTGCATCAAGGCGATGACCTCCGGGTCGTCGCGGTGAAACTGGTAGACGGCATCCTGGTCAGTGATGGTGAAGGCGACGGGGAGCGGCTTGGCCTTGACGGCGCGGCCGACGCCGGTGCCGTAGCGGGTTGGAGGCGGCGGAGCCTCGCTTACCCCAGGTTCCGCTACTGAGGGCAACGGCGGTTGCCCTCCTCCAGTCAAGGATGGCCCCGGCGTCGGTTGAGTAGCGGCGATGATCGCCGCGGCGGCTGCGGCCCGCGCCCGCTCCTCGGCATCGAACACGTCGATGCGCTGCTGCAGGAGCTTCAAGAGCGGGTCGGCTTTCTTGATGGTGGGGTTGTACTCGCCATCGATGCGCTGGCACTCTTTCCAGTGCGGCGCCTTCTCGGCCTCGCGCTCTTTGTCGGTCTTCGCGCGCAGCGCCCCGAGTGCTCCCTTGCGATTAGCGGCTTCATCCGCCTGCAGCTTGGTTTCCAGCTTGGGGAACTTGTCGAGCCATTCCTTGTCGAGGGCGATGCGCTCGGCCAGCTGCTCGATCAGCGACTGCTCGCCGGCGTTGTCGCGCGGCCGCCCGTCGGAAGTGGGGGCCTCGCCCGGCCAGCTGCCGTGCGTGAAGCAATGGCTGTAGGCGAGATAGGAGACGTCGCGCTCGGCGCATTGGCGCCAGTCGCGGTTGATATTATCGGAAAGGTCCTTGCCGACGTAGAGGGCGAAGCCGGTCGCCTCATCGAACATGATGACGACGGGCAGCCACGGCCCGTCCTTGCTGCGACGCAGCCGGTAGTAGCCGCACTGGGGCTCGTTGTCTTTCCAGGTCGGCTTCTCGCCGCGCTGGCGCGCCTCCCAGTAGGCATAGGCGTTGTGCTCGGTCATGTGCGTCCTGCTATTAAGAGCCGGGCGAGGTTTGCACGCGGAAGGAGGATCAACCTCGTGCGGAGTGTGGGGCCCTCACCTCGCCCGGCCCCGGGAGCAACGTCTACGCCCAGAACCTCACCTCGTTGACAAGAGTGACGGTCCCTGGCGCCCCGATGAGATAGCATCAGCTGCGCTCAAGTGCAACACGCTCCGAAAAATAAAACCGGGGAACCCAGCAACTTGCTGATCCCACTCGTGATCTTCCTTGCCAATGAGTCGACCGCGCGTAGAATGCTAGGCGATTCTCGCCGTGGCGCGTCAAGGGGCTTTGTGGCCCCGGCGAGGTTCTCCAGTGCTCGTGTTGAGAAAGCTGCAGTGGCGGGGTTCCCCGCCAACGGTGAAACCGCGGGCGGGAGCTAAGAGGGCATGAGCGAGGGGCATCATGAGCAAGTTCAAGGCGGCCGTGGGCCGCACGATCAAGGCCATCTTCTCGGAGCTGGGATTCAAGGTGGCCTGCATCGCCGTCTTCCTCGTCGGGGTAGCGGCAACGCTGCGGGCCGGACAGGAGGACTTTCTCTACTGGTCGCAGTACGGGCGGGCCGAGGTGGCGCTGATCTTCCAGGCGGCAGTGTTCGGTCTGGTCTGCTTGGCCGCCTGCCTTTTGCGTCGCAAGCGGCGCGCCTGGGGCTGGTCGCTCTACGCCGTCGCCATGTGCTTTGCCGCCTTCAACATGGTCTCGCTCGTCGGTTTCGGGGCCTCGGCGCGCATCGCTCCGGTGGAAGCAGCGAAGCTCGATCAGCAGCGCGCCATTGACGGCGCAGTCGAGGTCGCCGACGCTACCAACGCCAGCCTCAATTCAACGCGCGCCTCTCTGCAGCGCTCGATCGACGCCGCCACCTGCACCATGAAGGACCGGGTGCGGCGCGCCGCTTGCCTCGAATCGCGCAAGGCCCTCATCGCCTCGCTGGTGGCGCTGCCGGCGCCGGTGGCGGCCGCCCTGCCGAAGACGGACGCCAAGGCGATCGACGCCCAGGCCGAGGCCCTGAAGCGGGTGCAGCCGGCATGGCTCGGCCTGTCGGCCGAGGACATCGCCGTCGCCATCGTCATCGCCCAGTCGCTGCTGCTCTTGCTGCTGTCGAAAATCTTCCCGCCGATCGGCATCTACTTCTACCCCGAGCGCAAGGGTGCGGGCGAGATCGCGCGCCTGGAGGTAACGGCCAACGACAACGTGCCGCTGCCGGCGGTGCTGCCGGAGACGCCGGCGCTGCCCCCGGTCCTGCCGGAACCCGAGCCGCTGCTCAACGCGCTCCCGGAGCCAGAGCCGGCAGCCGAGGTCGTCAACGAGGTCGCCGCCCGCGCCGCCGGCAGGGCGGAGGCCGTGCGCCGCATGAAGGACATCGCCGCCAACACCGATGCGCACGTCGAAAGGGTGTTCAAGGCCGCCTTCCGCTCGATCAAGACGCAGACGGCGCCGTGGTCAGCCGAACTGGTCTATCAGCAGTACCGCAAGGTGGCCAAGGAGCTGGGCGAGCAGGTGCTGTCGCGCCGGACGTTCCACACCACGGTGCAGCGCTTGGTCGACCTGAAGCTGGTGCGGGTTGCGCGCCTCGACGACAACGATGGCAAGCTCACCTACTTCGGCATCGCCCCGGTGTTCGATGTCGACGAGATCGTGCCGCATGTGCGCGTCGGCGCTCTCGAAAAGAAGGCTGCCTAAGTCAAGCGCGGGGTGTTGCCGGCTAGGCACTTCCCCGCGCTCCTCCTCCTGGAGTAACGTCTGAGTCTACAAATGATGAAGCCCGCCTTGGGGGCGGGCTCATCGTGTACGGATTAGGGGTCCACAGCACCGACCCGCGGCCTTGCCGGGCCAGAGGGTCAAGAAGCGCAACCCGGGCGGATAACCCGGAAAGGCATAGCCATGTCTAATACCACGTCAGAATCTGCTGTCAAGCAAAACGGCACACAACATCTTGTGGGCCAGCTGGGGAAAAGCGACCCCGTCGTCGCCCGCAAGCCGCCGTTCAACCTGGAGGCCGAGCAGGCGCTGCTCGGCGCCCTTATCATCAGCAACGGCGTCTACGAGCGGGTCTCCGACTTTCTGCGCCCCTGGCACTTCTACGACGCCCTGCATGGGCAGATTTACGAGACGGCAACCAAGCTGCTCGACGCCGGCAAGCAGGTGACGGCGATCTCGCTGCGCACCTTTTTCGAAACGGCCGAGCCGATCACGCCGACGCTCACCGTGCCGCAGTATTTGGGCACCCTCGCCGGACGGGCAACGACGATCATCAACGCCGTCGACTACGCCCGCACCGTGGTCGACCTCGCCACACGCCGCTCGCTGATCCTGATCGGCGAGGACATGGTGAACCTCGCCTACGACAGCCCCATCGACGCCCCGCCGCAGGCGCAGCTCGACGCCGCCGAGAAGGCGCTCTGTGCGCTGGGCGAGCATGGCCCGATCGGCAACCAGGAGATCGAGTTCGCGGCCGCCATCGAGGCGGCCCTGCTGCGGGCGCAGGCGGCCTACCAGCGCAAGAGCGGGCTCATCGGCCTGTCGACGGGGCTCATCGACCTCGACGCCAAGCTCGGTGGCCTCGTTGATACCGACCTCATCATCCTCGCCGGCCGCCCGGGCATGGGCAAGACGGCGCTGGCGACGAACATCGCCGCCTCTGTCGCCCTCGACGGCCAGCCGGTGCACTTCTTTTCCCAGGAGATGAGCGCCGAGCAGCTCGCTGCCCGCGTCCTCGCCCACAAGGCCGACGTCGATTCGGAAAAGGTGCGGCGCGGCACCTTCGATGAAAAGCAGTTCCGCGAGCTGATCGAAACGGCCGAGCGCATCAAGGCGGCGCCGATCCTCATCGATCAGACGGGCGGCCTGACGCTCGCCCAGCTCCAGACCCGCGCCCGCCGCGCCAAGCGCAAGCACGGCACGGTACTGATCATCGTCGACTATCTGCAGCTGCTGTCCGGCTCCAAGAAGGAAAACCGGGTGCAGGACGTCACCGAGATCACCGTCGGCCTCAAGGCGCTGGCCAAGGAATTGTGCGTGCCGATCATCGCCCTGTCGCAGCTCAATCGCGCCGTCGAGTTGCGCGAGGACAAGCGGCCGAAGCTGTCGGACCTACGCGAATCCGGCTCGATCGAGCAGGACGCCGACGTCGTCATGTTTGTTTACCGAGAGGAATACTACCTCAAACAGGCCGAGCCGGACCCGGGCGACATCGAGAAGCACATGGCCTGGGACGTCAAGAAGCGCGCCGTCGAGGGCAAGGCCGAGGCGATCGTGGGCAAAAGCCGCCACGGGCCCGTCGGCAAGGTCGAACTAACCTTCAGCGAGCGTCTGGTGGCCTTCGCCAACGCCGCCCGCCAGGGGGCCCCTGTGGCCCAGGAAAGGGCACGGCGATGAGCACCTACAATCCCGGGGCGCCCCTCTCGGGCTTCGTGCGCACCGAGCGCGACATGCGCCAGCACTACCTTGTCGGCTTCGGCCAGCCGATGCCCCCCCATGACCCACAGCGGGGCGCCTACAGCCGCGCCGAGGCGTGGCAGGACCTCATCATGGAGGCCCGCTACAAGGACGGCTACGTCATGGACAGGGGGCGCAAGTTGCTGCTACGTCCCGGGCAGCTCCTCGGGGCCACTTCATTCCTGGCGAATCGGTGGAATTGGTCACCGAAGGCAGTTCGCGTGTTCCTTGACAAGCTCAAAGCCGACAAGATGGTGCGTTTCGCACAAGATTCTGATGGCCGCGAATCAGGCAACCACGCGGCAACCTTCTACGGCAACCAGTCTAAGGTCATAGAGGTCTGTAACTACGCGCTTTATCAGGTCGTCGAGGCGCCAGAGTGGCAACATCAGAGTAAGTCAAAACGGCAACCAAACGGCAAGCAACCGGCAACCGAGGGGCGAGACTCTAAGGAAGAACCAGGAAACAAGGAAACACATATACCCCCCCATCCCCCCGCCACGGCGGGGGGCACGCAAGCGCCTGCAGGGCAGCTGCCGCTCGGCGACGACCCGCCAGCGACCAAGCCACGCCGTCAACGGCCGAGCGAGGCGCAGTGGCAGCGCTTTTGGGCGGCCTTCCCGGTGAAGCGTGGTCGTGACGCGGCGCTGGACAACTTCCGCGAGCTGACGCCGGAGGAGGCCGAGCAGGCGATCCACGGGGCCAAGCTCTACGCCATCGAGATCGCCGAGGCGCAGAAGGCCCGGCCCGGCGACGTGCGGATCAAGTACGCCCAGGGCTGGCTCACCGACCGGCGGTGGACCGACTACGAGAGCGGCGTCTCCGGCGCCACCGGGCAGCGCTACTGGTGGCAAAACCCCGAGACGCTCGCCCGGGTCACCGACGACCACTGGCGGCGCGGCATCGCCAAGCACGCCAACGGCACGTGGCCGCCGAGCGAGTTGGGCCCAGTGCCGGGGACGCCAGGGTCCGTGGTCCCGCAGCACATCGTCGACGAGGAGCGGCTCCTCGAACGCTACGACGAGACCGGCACCGAACGGCCCACCTGGAGGGGCGGTCAATGAGCGTGGCCAAGGCGCACCGCTCGCCCGAGCACAGCACGTTCTCCCCAGCCGTCAGCTTGCCGGTTGCAGCCGAATCTGGGCGGGCTCAAGACGCCATGACGCAGCACCTCGAAATCGATCCCGAAGACGTCGCCCCGCTGCGCCGCTGGCCGTGGGAGAAGCCCGGCCGCGAGCACCTGTGGCAGAAGGTCCTGCGCGAGGCGGCGCTGCACAAGCAGGGCGGCCGCTGCGCCTACTGCCGCCAGCCGCTCAGCAAGGCCGAGATCACCGCCGACCACGCGGACCCGCTATCGCGTGGTGGTCGCACCAAGCCGAGCAACATCCGCGCCGCCTGCGATCCGTGCAATCAGGTGAAGGGCTCCCTCACCGAGTACGAGTTCCTGCGCTACCTCGCCGGCTCGCTGCCGTTCCCGCGCTGCTGGGCATTCCCCTATCGCGTCGACATGCTGCTCGCCCAATTCCGTTGGCGACTTTGGGTGCGCACCGAGCGCGCCGAGAAGCGCATCCTGCGTAGTGTTGGCCTCGAAAACTGAAAGGATATTCCCGATGCCGTTTGTCGATCTGCAGCCGGTGAGCGCCAAGGACCGGATCACCTTCAGCCAGCGCAAGGATGGCCAGCACGGCGTGACGCTGGCGTTCTCCGCCATCGCGGCGAAGCGCAACAAAATCACCAAGGACACGAAGGCGAAGGTGCAGCTCGATCTCGAATCTAACCCCCGCCAGCTGATGGTGGTCCTCGGCGACGGGCCCTTCCGCTTCACCGAGCGCAAGGGCGACGCCTACACGCTGTCGCTGCCGCGGCTGTCGGCGGACCTGCCGCTGCTGCCGGCGAAAGCGGCGGTCGAGTTTGACGAGAACGAAACGACCAACTCGATCATCATCGACCTGCCGATGGCGTGGCAGCGGCCGCGCCCTTCCTCCGGCTACGTCGAGAGCAAGGACAATGGGGCGCGCATTCCGAGTATCGCCGCCCACAAGCCCGGTGGTGCGAAAGGGCGCTTCTGATGCAGACGCAGCAACTGCAAGCGCACGAGATCGGCACCGGCGCGCCGTCCCCGGCGGTCACCAAGCTGATCAACTATTTCCGCGCCGAGATCGCCGCCGGCAAGCCCTTCCCCGACAAGGCGCAGATCATGGAGCACATGGGCTGGAAGCAATACCGCGACGAGATGATGCTGCGCCTGGAGACGGCTGGGCTCATCAAGCGCGACGGCTTCGAACGCGTCCCCGGCATGAGCCGGGTCCAGCAAAAATGGAGACTGGCATGAAGACCCTCATCGCTGACGTCAAAGCCTTTCACGAGGCGTGCGGCGTTCCCATCCGCGAGACGCTGAGCTGGCCGTCGATCGAGCGCATCGAGCTGCGGCAGGACCTTGTTGCCGAGGAGGTAAACGTCGAGCTGTTCGACGCCATCACGGCGCGCGACATGGTGAAGACGGCCGACGCCATCGGCGATTCGATCTACGTGCTCGTCGGCATGGCGGTTGAGTTCGGCATTCCGCTCGATCGCGTCTGGGCGGCGATACAAGCCGCCAACATGGCCAAGCGCGGCCCGGACGGCAAGGTCAAGTACCGCGAAGACGGCAAGGTGCTGAAGCCAGATGGATGGCGGCCACCGGACATCGCCGGCGTCCTCGGCTTGGCCGCCTGATGAGCGTTTACGTCGACGACATGAAAGCATCATTCCGGCCGAGCCACGTCGCCGGCCGGACCTATGTGATGAGCCACTTATGGGCTGACAGCCGCGAGGAGCTGCTGGCCTTCGTCGTGAAGATCGGCGTTGACCCGAAGTGGATACAGGAGCCGCCGAAGGCTTCCTGGGTGCACTTCGACATCACGCAGTCGAAAAAGAAGCTGGCGCTCAAAGCGGGCGCCATCCTCACCGACCGCTACGGCCCGATCGAGCATGTTGCGCGTCTCAAGGGTGATGAGAAGAAGCTCGCCACGATCGCCCAGCTACGGGCGCGCAACAAGGAGACCGAGCCATGTCTATTCGACGTGCACTCTACTACCTGATCCTCGGCATCATCACCGTCATCGCGACGCTGCTGATCACGCCGTTCCTGCCGGCCGAAGCCGGCTACCGCACCGTCACCCGCTGCGACGAGTTCGGCTGGCACTGCCACAAGAAGCGCATCTGGGTGGCGGGCAAGAAAAAGCGCCGCCGCATCCCCGAGCGCGACCGCGACTGGGACCGCGACGATGACGATCGCTGGGATGGCGTCAATTTCTACGCCGATCCTGGCAACCGCCGCCCGACGAGCTTCAAGTGCGAGGACAAGGTGCGCGGCCTCGGCACGCAGTGGATCGGCACCGAGGGCGCGATGGACGCCGCCAAGAAGGACTGGATGGAGCGCGTGCGCTACGACTACGGCGAGGCCTTCCTCGACATGGGCAACGCCAAGCAGTTCGTCTCCCGCTGCGGCCGCGTGTCGATCGGCGAGACGATGGGTCAGGTGATGTACCGCTGCGAGATCGTCGCCCGACCCTGCAAGGGCATCTTCACCGACACGCCGGCGACCACCAAATGAGCGAGCGTACCGAACCGCAGCCGCCGCCCGTGCATAACGATCACCCATCGTGCCACGACTTGGTGATCGCCGACATGCAGGAGCGGCGCGCTTTCGGACTGCAGAAGTACGGCACCATTCTGCAGCCCCACAACGGGCGCGACTTCCTGATCGACGTCTATCAGGAGGTGCTCGATCAGGCGGTGTACCTGCGCGGGCTGCTCTTTGAGCGAGACGGCAAATGACCAGCGCGCTGCATCGTCGCCGGCAAGGCGATGCGCTAGAAATGGTACGCGAGCGCCCCGCGGAATCGGTGGCGCTCGCGTTCTTCGATCCGCAGTACCGCAGCGTGCTCGACAAGATGAAGTACGGGAACGAGGGCAAGAAGCGCGGGCGGCGGCGCGTCGCCCTGCAGCAGATGCCCAACGGCTATATTCACTGCGTCATCGGCGCCATCGCCGACGCACTTGCCCCCTCCGGCCACCTGATGCTGTGGGTCGACAAGTTCATGCTCTGCGAGGGGCAGCACCTGGAGCTGATCGACGGTGTCGGCCTCGACCTCGTCGACATGGTGACCTGGAGCAAGGCGCGCATGGGCATGGGCTACCGCTCGCGCCGCTTCACCGAGCACCTGCTGATCTTTCAGAAGCCGCCGAAGCGCGCCAAGGGCGTGTGGACGCGCAAGAACATCCCCGACAACTGGGTGGAGCCGATCGACATCAAGCTGCGACGTGGGCACCCGCACGCCAAGCCGTTCGGGCTCATCAAGGCGATGATCGAAACGACCACCAAGCCGGGCGATCTTGTCATCGACCCGGCCGCCGGCTCCTACGTCGTCGAGCGCGCCTGCATCGAATTGGGGCGCCCGTCGTGGTGCGGTGATCTCGCCGGGGTCGACTAGATGAGCCAGAAGCTGGAGGACGAGATCGCTGACCTGAAGGACCGGCTGCAGGCGCTGCAGCAGGCCCTCGTCGGCGAGGTCACGCCCTTCATCGTCGGCCTGTCGCCGCAGCAGAACCTGATGTTTGGCTTGCTGCTGCGCCGCGATCTGTGCTCCAAGCAGCAGCTCTACGATGTGCTCTACGCTTCGCGTCCCTACGCCGACGACATGCCCGACATCAAGATCATTGATGTCAACGTCTCGCACATGCGCCACAAGCTCGACGAGATCGGCATTCGCATCGAGACCATCTGGGGGCACGGCTACCGGCTGACGCCGGAGATGAAGGACAAGGTGCGAGCGCTGCCGCCGGCGACCCGCGTCGCCAAGCGCGAGACGCTGCCGCCACGCCCGCGCAAGCCGCGCTACTACCAGCCGTCGAAGCTCGACGCTGTCGTCGCCGAGCCGCGTCCGCCGCCGGACTATGCAGCCGGGCCTTGGCCGCCCGAGCCGGAGCCCGAGATCGTCATCCCGCGTTTGCGTCAACGGAGACCGTCATGACTGGACTGCAGCTGCCGCACGGCTACCTGTCGCGCTCGCAAATGAAGGTGCTGGTGTTCATCCAGACTGAGGTGGCCGCCGGCCGCTCTTTCCCAAGTCGCCAACAAATCGCCGAGCACATGGGCTGGAAACAGATCACCGGCGTCAATGACGTGTTCAACGTGCTCGTCGGCCAAGGCTTTCTGACGCGCGAATGGATCGGCAAGGGTGGACTGCGCCGGCACGTCGTCGAGGGCGAAAACCGTCAGGGCTACGTCTACACGCTCACCAAGGATCAATACTTCGGCAAGCGCTGCAAGCACTGCGGCCATCCCTACGACTAGCTTGAAAGAACAACCCGAATCAGCCGACCACCATCCGGGGGATTCTGACCGGGGGCTCGGATGGCGTTGCGCGGCGGGGGCGAAGATCGCACACTGACGGTTCTCCCCGAGAGCGCTCCGCCTGCCGTGCGTCATGAGCCGAAGGCGCTCGACAAGGGCCGCTACGTCGCCATCTACCTCATCTGGGAGGAGGGCGGCGGGCAGACGATGATCGGCAAGACGACCTCGCCCGATCAGGTCCCGACCCTCGCCCAGCGCTACAACTGGCGGGACGTTAACTGCGAGCTGCTGTGGACCCCGTCGGACGAGATCGCCGAGCGCATCTTGTCCCTGATGCGCCGCGAGCTGGCCGGCGTGCAAATGCGGGCCGGCGCCAACTGGTACGACCTCGATCACCGGACCATCCGCAACGCCCTCGATGCCGTCGCCAAGACGGCCGGCATCCGGTTTTTTTCCACCGAGGAAAGAACCCAGCGCTTCCAGAACTTCGTGACCGACTACGTGGAATCGCGGCAAGGCGGCAAGGTCATTCCGTTCAAGCGATAGGAGGCCGCCGTGGCGCTCACCAAGGTCGGACTGCTCTTACCCAATGCGGTGATCGAGATCATGGTCGAGCACCCGCTGTCGACCACGCTGCCCGACGTCATCGAGAGCGAGGGGCAGGCCTTTGCCTATCACGACATTTCCGAGCGCGGGCTGCCGCTCTATCGCAAGGTCACCGTGGCGATCGACAACGGCGCCGGCGTCGCCGAGATGTGGCCGCCGCCCCAGGAAAAGAGGGCCGCATGATTCGCATCGGCAAGGGCTATCGGCTCGACAGGCGCGGCAAGCTGATCAAGGTGGCCATCCCACGCGACGCCTCGCATAAGCGGGCTCTCGCCAAAGGCGGGAATCGGTCTAAGGTCCGGGTCGTGAGGCGCGGAGCGTGAGGCGCAATCATGAGCTTTCGGGTGCGGGTGCGCGTGAAGCAGCGCAAGCTCACCTTTCGCGGCGTGACCAAGCCGCTCGGGGTGTGGGCGCGCGAGATCGGGCTGCGGCGCGAGCTGCTGTATGAGCGCGTGTTCCGATACGGGTGGTCGACGCGCGATGCGCTGACCGTCCCGGTTGGCGGCAAGCCGCCGGCAAGTCTCAAGTATTCGACGTGGCGCAAGCACTTAACCCCCGACGAGCAGGGGGAGTTGCTGCAGCTCGAAGACCAGTTGCTGGACACTTCGCTCACCGATGCGCAGCGCGCGCCGCTCGTCAAGGCGCGCTATCGCATCCAGCAGCGCGGCTCCAGCCGGATTAAGAAAAAGCAGCGCGCCGCGGCGCGCGAGACAGAAATGAACGCCGTTGATGTTTCACGTGAAGCATCTTGTTAATCAAATGCGACCGGGGCAGCGGGGGACGAAAGATGGCCAACTATCGGGAGCTGGATCATCAGCTTGAAGCGATGATCCGCGACGCCAAGCTGACCCTCGGGGTCACCGAGCTGGTGCAGGACTTGGCGCGGGCGCACGCGCAGCTCAACGTCGGGCAGCGCCTGGGCGCCATCGCCCAGGAGTACGTCGGCGGAGCGCCGACACTGGCGCGCCAGCCGGCGCCGGTCGACCCGGCCCTCATCGGCAAGCTGCAGGAAGCCATGTTGGAGCGTGGCAACACCGGCGCCGGCGACTGGCGCACGGCCACGGCGCGCGCCGACCAGCACCCGGAGCCCGACTATTCCGGCGCGCCGTGGCCGGTCAACGGCACCTATGGCGAGGAGAGCCCGCGTCCGAGTGGGCCCTACGCCTATGAGAACGGCCACCACGGGAGGGGCTGATGCTGAAGATCAGCCGCAACGGCCGTCCCGTCTCCCGCCCGCTCTACATTCTGACCATCCTGGCGCTGCCGGTACTGCTGGGCGTCACGGTGCTGAGTGCCATGTGGCGGCTTCTCACCGGAGCATGGCCGCCGGGCAGCAATATCGAGATACGCGACCCGAAGGCCGAGGGGGGCTGGAGGGTGCTATGAGCAAGCGCGGCTGGATCGGCTTCGACCTTGATGGCACGATCGCCCACTACGAGAAGGTCGCCGGCGCGCGCGACTGGACGAAAATCGGCAAGCCGATCGCGCCCATGATTGCGCTGGCCAAGCAGCTGATCGCCGATGGCTGGGAGGTGCGCATCTTCACGGCGCGCATGGCGACCCGTGATCCGCAGGAGCGCCGCTCGATCGAGATCGCCATCGCCGGATGGACCTTCGATCATATCGGCCACGCCCTGGCGGCGACCTGCGTCAAGGACTTCGGGTGCGTGCGTATCTATGACGATCGGGCGGTGCAGGTCGAGTTCAACACCGGGCGGATCATCGGTGAGGAGGCCGTGGCCGCGTGAACCAGAAGCGCCGTCGGCTCACTCTCTACAAGCGCAACCCGCACTGCCACTGGTGCGGGACGAAGACGGTGCTGCCGCCCCCGGGCCCGCCACCGACCAGCAGGCCGATGCCGCCCAACATGGCGACCATCGACCACCTGCGCGACAAGTATCATCCCAAGCGCCACGAACGGCCGCGCCCCGGCGAGGAGCGCACGGTGCTCGCCTGCAATCGCTGCAATGGGATTCGCAATACCGAGCGGCAGGCCGAGTGCATCGAGCTGCATCGGGCGCATTCCATGCACGGCCACTACAGCCGCCTCGCACAGTTGTCTGTGCGTGTTGCCGATGTGCCGCTTGCGCCTTCCGGCGCGCCCGTCCTAACTTCATCCCACGACTCGCGGCGCCGGCTTGGGAACAACCACCTGCCGGAGCCCGCGGGGAGGCAGGCCATCGAGGCGGACGCAATAGCTCACGCTGTCAACGTCCGCCTCGGGGCCGTAGGAGGTAGCAGGGAAGCGCCAGCCGCGGGACCGGAAAGGCGCTCCCCCGCCCAGCCGCAGCAGCTGAACGTTAGCTGCGACTGAATTTGATATGCCCGATTCGGGCGCCGGTTTTGCGATCATCGATATGGATGATCTCGTTTCCCGGTAGCTTCTCCGCCAAAGCCACCACCTCCGCCACATCGACGAGCGTCCGCGCCACGGCATCGCGCGGCGTGGCATCATCGTCGAAGTAGAGGGTGAGGGAGAGTTTCACGTCGCTGTGTCCGCGCGCTTGGGTTCCTTGGCGACCGCCTCGGCATGATCGAGCAGCGCCTTCATCGACGCCTCCAGGGCCGGCTGCAGTTTGACGACGGCCCATTGGGTGGAGTGTTCGCCGCCGTCACGTTCCACGAAAAACGTGGCGCCGGACTGAGAGACGGTGAACTTGTCGTCGCCGATGCTGCCGTGGCCGACGTGCTCGCGCAGCACCATGTAGCCCTGCCGGCTCCAGTCCTCCAGCTCGACCTCGACGGGGATCGTGATCTTCATGTTGCCTCCGGGTTGATTAGGCCGAGGTGGACAGATAAGAACCCGGCCGATCGTGGCCCGGTCTGACCCAGCTCCTCCTCGTAGGCGATGCGCACGTTCATGGGGGCGAACAACTCTTTGGCGCGGCGCTGGGCGCGATGCCGGGCGATCTCCTCGGCCTCGCTGTTGGTCGCGGCGCTGACGAGCAACGTCGCCCCGCAGTTGAGCTTCACGTGCCAGAGCTTGCGGGGATAGGTGCGGCGCCGGTGATGCTCCTCGATCATGGCGATGGCGCTGCGCTCCAGCGGCGAGGCGCCGATGGTTTTGTCACCGCCATCGAAGGTGTAGTAGGCGCTGACGTAACCAGCGAGAAAGCCGCCGGAGTGACTGAGGTTTTTGACGTAGCCGATCACCTTCCCGTCGAGCTTAACCGTCTTGCGTTTCGGCTTGGCCTTGGTGGGCATCGATCCTCTCCTGCTCCCGTTGTGCTTTCTTGGTGGCAGCCTCGTATTCCTGCTTGAGGCGGGCGATATAGCGCGGATGCGCCCCAGGCTCGACGGCGCCGTAGCTGGCCTTGGCGCGGATGTGCACCTCGTGTAGCGCTGTGCGTATGTCGCCGAGCTTTTTCTGCAGCTCGCGCTGCTCGGCGAGCATGGCGGCGATCCACGGCACCCGCGGGTAGACGTCGTTGACGTCCGGGACGCCGGTGAGCCGTCCATGCCCGGCATGGACGCCGGTGACGACGCCGGGCGAGCCGTCCGGGAGGTAGACTTCGAGATGCAGCTTTTCTTTCTTGGTCTGCACCTCGTTGCGGAGTAGCCCGTCGATGTGCTTCTCGGCGGCGGCGAGGCTTTCGGCGGTGGCCGACCAGCCGCCGGTGGTGATCAACGGCCCGGCGATCTTGAAGTTGAAGCTCTCAGGGTCGAAGGTGATCGTGTGATCCTTGTAGGTTTTGCTGGGGGCTTCGGGTTTGTCGGTCATGCTGACGTCTCCTGGTGTTCGTGGAATGCGAGCGAGGATGGTGAGCGCCTCGGCGTAGCCGGGCGTGCATTTCGCGCTCTTGATTTGGTTGTCGACGCGCCAGAGCGGGCGCAGGTTGGTTAGCCGCCAGCAGGCTCGGAAGCCAGGGTCCAACGGCGAGGAGAATTTGAAGGCGGCAATCGGCACGCGATGGTCAATGTGCCACTCGCCGTAGTTCTCCCAGCTCATGCCGGGCCGAAACTGCATCTCCAGCCACGCCGTAAGATCGGCCAAAGTGTAGCCAACCAGGGCCTCCCATTTGCGCCCGCCCGCCCGATAACTAGGAGGGCGCCGAACTTGAGGCCGACCATGTCGACAAAATTGTGCCTCATGGTCGGCCTCCGTTTAAGCCGCCAGCTTCAGCACCTTGCCGGCCTCACGCTCCACCTCGAC
>Ga0196980_1000069_pt1 | contig 32375 bp, 41 predicted proteins | sample S3_1013CmetaG_FD_155486 | JGI IMG/M metagenome (GOLD analysis project Ga0196980, IMG submission 155486) | Soil microbial communities from Anza Borrego desert, Southern California, United States - S3_10-13C | ecosystem: Environmental > Terrestrial > Soil > Desert | place: USA: California... | reverse complement strand
GGGGGTGAGGCATGAGCGAGCCCCGCGACAACAGGCCTGCGGAGCTCCAGCCCGCCCTTGAGCGCGTGCGGCTCAAGCAGTCCTTGATCCCGTTCGACGACGGCAGCCTGTCGGCGGTTTGGTTCCCCGACGACCCCGAGCCGTGGTTGGTTGCCCTTCAGGTTGCCGAGTCCTGCGGGCACTCGGTCGCGGACCGGTTCGTGACCAGCATCACCACCGACTGGTCCGACGAGATCCGAGACGTGTGCCCGCCGCGCGTCGTTAAAGGCGCGGAGCTTCGCCTTCTTAAGGAACTCGGCACGCTTGGAGTGCCGAGTCGCGCCCCCTCCCTGATGCTGATCCGACGTGATGCCGCGATCGTGGCGTGCCTGCTGTGCCGGACGGAGGAAGGCCGTCGGCTCCGGAAGGTTCTCGCCCAGGTCGTGATCCCGCAGATGCTCGACGGCCAGGCGCAGATCTCGACGCAGGCCGTCACCCCCGTGCAGCTCGCTGCGCTGGCGACGACGCTGAACGACGCGGCCGAGCGTCGCGAAGCCCAGTACTGGGCACGCCTCGAAGCCAAGCTGGCCGAGCACCAGGCGCGGAGCGACCAGCGCGACGAGCAGATCGCCGAGATCGCCAGCCGCCGCTACTTCGACGACCAGCCGAAGCTGCGCTGGCAGAAGCGAACGGACGAGCGCTGGCTCGCGTCGAGCGCGTTCCTCGTCTTCCAACACGACTGGTTCCTCGCGAGCAACCTGGTCGAGCGCGCCCGGCGTGACCGGATGTTGCACGAAGGTCTGCGCGCCATCGCGCCCGGGCCGGACGGCGAGTTCGACTCGTTCGAGCTCGGGCGGTTCATCACCAGGCACTCGGACCGGGACATCCCGGACGGGGACGTGATCTGGCGGATCGAGGTCATGCCCAAGGAGAAGCGCCGACGCGGGGTCGGGAACTTCTACCGGGTCTGGGGCCGCCCTCGTGATGCCGCGCTCCCCATCCCCGCGACCCCTCTCTTCCCCGCCCCGCCGCCCGCCGGAGGTACCCCATGAAGTCCGTCGCCCTCACCATCCTCTTCGCCGCCGACGGATCTGGCGGCTTCCACCTCGGGCGCACGCGCGAACACGCGCTCGAACTCGCGCGAGCGCAGCACCGAGCGCTGCTCGACATCGAGGCCGCCGAGGGGCCCGAGAGCTGGAACACGGCCATGGGAGGCCTGACCTACGACCAGGTCCTCGCCGAGTGGACGGCCGAGTCGGAGCGCATGGAGCAGTGGACCGGCCGTCTGCCGCCGAAGCTGTGGGCCGCCCTCGCGTCGGGGTTCGAGCTCGGGGTGGAAGACAATGCGATCGAGGCGCTCGAGCAGTGCGGGGTCACGAACCCGCTCGGCAGGCCGCGTCGCCGACGCAAGCCGGTGCTCGATGACCTGGCGCGCCAGCCACCCCCGCCTCCGCCAGCCCCGGAGCCGGAGCCTACTCCCGAGGATGTCGCACACGCGGGCGTTGCCGTGCTCGTGCGCGTCGCCCAGGGGGTCGAGCCGGCGGTTCTGCACCACATGCTCGACGAGGCGCTGCGCGCGCAAGCGGCTGGCAAGCCCTGGACGCTGAGGCGGATGGAGCCAGCGCCCGCGCCCGTGGCCACCGAGAGCGTCGAGCTGGCTCGGGAGGTCGCGTGAGCGCCCATCGCGAGAAGGCAGCTCGGGAGCTGACAGACCTGGTGGTCACCCTTAGCAAGCTTGCCCGCGCTGGCAACGGCCTCACGGTCGAGGAGCGGGCCTGGCTCGAGGACGTGGCGAAGCGGCACGCGTTGATGGCGATCGCGATCTACGCCCAGCACGGGCGGACGGTGCCGGACTACCCGGCCGAGGTGGCGAACGGGACCCTCGGCCGCGCCGCGCAGCAGCTCGACGTGGTCGCCGACATGCTCGACGTGCCCGAAGGGGAGGACGTCGTGGCGGTGGCTGCCAAGGTGGCGGACGAGATCGAGCTGCTCGACAAGCTGCTCGAGCCCTTCCGTGAGGGTGGCACGCGCGCGGATGCGGTGAAGGTGCTCCTCGCCGAGCTCGCCCAGATCGACGGCGCCCTCGGCCTGTACGGCGCCCCTGATCGGAGCCCGGGGGACCGGGCGATCAAGATCGCCGAGCTCCAGGGGAAGCTCGCCCACTTCGCGCGGATCCTGGCGGGGTGCGAAGGGGCCAGGCCCGACCCTCACGCCGAGCTCGCCGCAATCGACGAGGCGCTCGGCCTCGGCGGCGAGGGCCGTACCCGGTCCGAGGGGGACCGGGTGCAGCGGATCGAGTTCCTGACGGCGATGGCTGGCAACCTTCAATCGGAGCTGGAAGCCGCCTGCTGGGATCGCGACAAGGCGCGCACCGACAACGAAAGGCTCCGGGTCCGCCTGGACGAAGGCGATCTCGAGGCGAACATCCGTCGCATCGCCGCCGAGCTCAAGCGCCTTCGCTCGTGCGTCGGTGACGTCGACGCGTGCGAGTGCCCGGGCGACTGCCCGTACTCGCGCGGCTACGCCGCTGGGCGGCGCGACGAGAACGCGATGTGCCAGAACGCGGTGAAGTTCGCGTCCGAGGCGGCCGTTTGGGTGCGGCCGTGAGCGCCGAAGGCTTCGACTTCGCCGTTGGCGCCATCCTGGGAGGATGCCTCCTTGGGATTGTCCTGGTGTTCGCCAGCTTGTTCCTGGCCCCAGGGCACACCACGTGGCGCGAGGTTGCCGACGACGGCAGCTGCGCGACGGCCTGCCGCGGGCGCGACTCGATCGTGTTGAGCTACGGCACCAACAGCGGCGACACATGCTGGTGCGCGCCGGGGCGCGGGGTGCGGCCGTGAGCGCCGAGGATCGGGAGGGCCCATGACATGCCGCCCCTTCCGCGCCTTCGACGGAGAGATCCGCGGGTTTCTCTGCACGACACAGCGCCCGGCCCCCCGATGCGAGGCCTGCAACGAGCGCACGAGCACGATCTTGTGCGACGGCACCAGGCAAGGGAGCATGATCCCTTGCAACCGCGAGCTGTGCGAGGAGTGCGCAATCGACGTGCCGATCGGTCTACGGACGCCCGCCGAGCTCATGGCCACCATCGGCAGGCGGCTCGACGACGACTTCCACTTCTGCGAACCGTGCTTTCGAACGCAGACCGGCAAGAACGTGCCGGTGGAGGTGACGCCATGACCGCCCAGCTCGTGGCCGCGCTCGCGCTCGCCTTGCTCGCTGGCTGCATCGACCACGACGAGATCCAAGCACGACAGGACGCGTGGGCCGATCGGGCGCAGCGAGCGCGGCTTGAGGCGACCGAGGCGTGTTCTCGCGCATGTCAGCCGGCCGGCATGCTGGAGGTGAGGGGGCATGTGTGCACCTGCCGGGGCTCGCGATGAAAGCGCTCGTGACGCGCATCGAGGTAGCCCAGGGCTACTACATCGCGATCGGCCCTGGGCACTACGACCCCAACGGGGTGTGGCTCGACCTTCCCCACATCGCCGGAGGCACGGTCGAGGTGGAGGTCACTGCGGACGTGGCCGCCGAGCTCGCGCGTGCACTCGGGGAGTGGTGTCGCCTCCATGCCCTCGACGTCGCGCCCGGGGGTGCGCCGTGAGCGCCGCCGAGCGCCTGCCTGACGAGGAGCTCGACCGGCTCGCCGACCGGTTGGCCGACAGGCTCGCCGCCCGCCTCGAGGCCAAGCTCCGAACGGTCGGCGCACCACCCGAGGGCCCGCTCACCTCGTGGCTCGCCGTCGCCGAGGTGCTAGGCGTCTCGCACGACACCGTGAAGCGGCGCCGGCTGGCGCGCCCCGACATCGACCCCGGGAAGACGCCCTACTTCGCCGATGCCGCCGAGGCGCGGAAGTGGTGGACCGAGCTGCTCGCCCCGCGCGCGCTCCGCAGGGCGAAGCGATAGCTCACGCTCGCGCGTGGAGCTGCACCACGTTCCCTGGTGCTTGCGGCCCCGTCCAGTCCACCGGCGGGATCGCGTCGACCGCGGCCGTCGCGGCGTTGAGCAGATCGCGGCCGTAGTGCACTTCGCGGATGCCGCCTTCGTGGCCGACGAGGAAGTCGATCACCTCGCCCGAGATCCGCTGCTCCTCGAGGTGCGCTTGGAACGCGGCCCGGAATGCGTGGTCGGGGCGTGCGTGCCTGCGGTTCGGCGGCGCCCACACGTGACGTGGGACCTCTCCGGCCTGCGTCGCCTCCTCCCACACGGCGCGGAGCGTGTCGCCGGCTCCACGCCCCCGGCTGCCTTCCTTGCGCTGCAGGTGCGACCGCTTCGGGAAGATCGAGCCAGCCTCGAAGCTCTCCACCCAATCGCGGAACCCGGGCTCGGCGAGCAGGTGACGGGAGAGCGGCACCGTTCGCGCGTCCGCCTTCTCGGCGTCGGTCTTGCCGACCCGCACGTAGAGCTGTCGGCCCGCGAGGTCCACGTCCTCTCGCAAGATCCCGAAGACCTGCGCGATGCGGAGGCCGGTGAACCGCATCAGCAGCGCGGCGATGCGCGTGCCGTGGTTCACCTTCCCGCGCGCCCGGAGCCGGCGCAGCACGGCGTCGACGTGCGCCAGGGACGGCGCGATCGTTCGCCCGTAGCGGGGCGTGCGCGGGAGGTAGTCGCGCCCCGAGCGCGGCGCGGGCGGGAGGCGGTGCCACGGCGGCGACCTGTCCGCGGCTTCCGCCTCCTCGTTGGCGTCGTGGGCCCAGCGCCACGCGTCCAGCACGAACCGACAGGGCGCGTAGGCGATCACCTGCGCGGCTCCTCGCGCGGCGTCCTGCGCGTGGACCCGCTCGAACAGCTCGCGCCTGAGCAGGGTGACGGGCACGGACTCCTTCTCGCCTAGGCCCTCGAGCTCGCGGACGCTCCCGAGGAACCTGCGACGGTACGCGCCATAGGTGGCGGACGTGTTGCCGCGGTACTTCCCGGCCTTCGTGCGAGCGTTGATGCAGTCCTCGAGCAGCTTCGCCAGGTCGGCCGGCGCAGTGTCCTCAGGTGCGAGCAGGGCAGAGGCGCGGGGGTCGTAGCGCCCGGTCGTGCGGAGCGCGGTCAAGATCTCGACCCGCAGCCGGTCGGCCTCGAGCTTGTCGCCCTCCACCGTGAGCGACCTCGATGCCCACCGTTCGTCGACGCGCTCACGCCAGCGGAGCTTCCACTTGCCCGCCGCCATCGACACCACCGATACCCCTTCGCCTCGGTTCCCCATGTGCGCCGCCCCCTGGCTATGTGGCCTGTATGTGTCTCGCGACCAGGCAACCCTAGCATGTTGGGGGTGGAACGCCTAGGACTGGCTCAAGCCACTTAAATCGAGGTAGGTCGGTGGACGGGGGTTAGGCCGGGCATCCCTGCACCTTTTCGGGATGCGCGGCTCGCGCGAGAGACGCAACCGCACGCGGACGAAACGCCAAAACACGCCGCCATGTGTTCGCTATGTGTCCCGGGGGTGGATCGCGGGGTGGGCCAGGACACATAGGACGACACGCAAGGACACGCAGCCAGATCGCGCGTTCTGGTTCCGGCGTCGCCAACGAATCCCCGTTGCGTTCCCGTTGTGGCAAATTTGCCACAACGGGAAGATGAGCGGAGACAGCGCCTGCTCTGGCGAGCGCTCCAGTTTCTCCGACCGATCCCCCCAAGGCGAGCGCAAATTTGCGCTCGCCTACGCAGCCACGCCGGCCGTCTCCCTCAATTGAGGGAGACGGGGTGCCTCGTCGGTGCCCTGCCCCGTCGGTCTAATTTTAGACAAACGGGAAGGCTCAACAGCTCTCCTGTCGTCCAGGACCTCCCGCGACACGTCGTGCGGCGCCGGCGGGGACGCGTCGCCCATGCCTCGAGGTCACGTCTCGGAGGGCCTCGAACGACGCGTCGCCCCGAGCTCGGGCAGACGTCTCGCCTTCCCTCGAGGCGACGTGTCGCGCCAAGGTGCGCACGGTGCCCGTGCGGGCAAATTTGCCCGCACGGGCCAAACTGTCGAGCCTTCCCGTGAGCCTCATTTGAGGCTCACGGGGACGGAGCGTCAGAACCGGCTTCGGCCTGTCTCAGCTCTGAAAGCTCCTCTTCCCGTGAGCGCAAATTTGCGGCGACGGGGACGCGGTGTAGGTGGTGGCAAATTTGCCACCGCCTTGGCGGCCTCGGGTGAGACGTTCCCGCGCTCGAGCAGCGGCCGAGCCTCAGCACTCCGGCTCGTCGACCTCGGGCCGGTACACCGTCAGCACGTGCCAGGCGTTCGCCCCGACGGCGACCACGACCACGAGCGCGGGCGTGCGCACCTCGACGCGGAACCCCTCCTCGAGCCGGTGCGGGTCCCAGTCGCGCCCGAGGGTGTGCCCGAGCAGGCGCAGCGCCTCACGCCGGGAGATCGCCCGCTCGCGACAGCGGCGCTGGGCGTGGGCACTGAAGGTGACCTGGTGACCGCTCGGGAGGCTGTCGAACCGTGGCACCGCCACGGCTACGCCGCCAGCCGCCGGTACTCCCGCCCGTCGTACTCGTAGACCTGCTGGCACCGCTCGGCAGCCCGCCACGGGGCGCCGAGCGACAGGTGAATCCACGTGGGGATGCCGTCTCCGTCGCCGTCCTCGAGGATGAGCTGCCCCCAGCGGAGCGACGAGCACCGGATCCGGTCGAACGCCTCGCGCAGGCCCATCCCGACCACGTGCCAATCGGCGGCCTCCCCGCGGAGGTGCTGGCTCGACGGGGAGCCGCCGATCCGCTGGTTGAGGGCGGGGCAGCGGAAGCCGCTGTGGACCACGATCGGCCGGTCGCCCAGGAGGCTCCGGACCTCCTCGAGCAAGCCGGCGAGGGAGCGCAGCGCCCCGAGGCGACCGCACGCGCCGTCGTAGTTGGCGCGCTGCAGATCCCGCACCTCGGTCCTGGCGAGTTCGGCCAGCGTGAAGTGGGGGGAGAGGTTCACGAGCTGCTCCAATGACGGACCGGGGACCAGAAGTCCGGTTGGTCAACCGCAGTCCGCGCGGGCCGGCGCCGCGGCTCCATCGGCAGCACCGGGCCGTGGGACGCCACCATGGCACCGCAGCTCTCGCAGGTCGGGACGGGCGGCACCGTGCCGAACCACACGGACGGAGTGGTTACTCTTCCGCCGCAGAGGCCGCAGATTCCGTGGATGGTCATGGCTCGTACTCCGGCGGGAAGTCATCCAGATCCGATCGCCTGGCAGCCAAGAGCCCGTCGTCGTCGAGCTCGGCCAGGTAGAGGATCGCCGTTCCGTCCGTGGGGTCGAAGGAGGCGGCGACGTAGGGACCGCCACGCCCCTGGGGCACGAGCGCGACACCCTCGCGCTTGAGCAGGCTGGCTAGGTGCCGGGCCTGCTCGACGAGCTCGTCGGCTGGCACGACCACCGCCACGTGCGGAACCGGGTTGACTGTCTCCTGGTCCCACTCGGGGTCGCCGACCTTCGTCTTGCCGTCGCCCGAGTCGCAGGTGTTGAACCCCCACTTCCGGAGCGTGCGCACGACCTCGCGGATCCCCGGGTCGAGAGCCTCGTAGTCCACCGTGCGGCTATCGCACATCGCGCTCCCCCGCGGCCGCGCGCGCCAGCCGCGCTCGCTCGCGGACGACGACACTGATCGGCGTCCTGTCCGTGTCGAGCTGGCGGTGCTCCTCGTCCAGGCTCCGCTGGCGACGCAGCCGGCCCGCAAGCTGGCGGAGCGCAACTACCGCCGGAGTCACGGGCACGGCGCCACCCCCGCCCACGAGACCCGCCCGTCCGGCGCGTCCACCTCGGCGGCGAGCTCGGCGGCGATCCCGCCGACGTAGGACGCCGCCGCCGCCGTCTCGCAGCCCGGCTCGATCGGCGCGACCCCGCAGACCCCGAGGTCGACGGTGACCGCGGGGAGCGCGCCCGTGGCGAGCGCACCGGCGCCCGCGCGAGCCCCGGCCGCCAGCGCGAGCGCGAGGCCGCAGAGCACCTGGTCGTCGCGGGACTGCAGCGCGACCAGGTCGAGGGCGCCAGCAGCAGCCACGAGCGCCGCGGCCGGATCGATCGCGACGTCGCCGGCGGGGGCGGGCGGCGCGTGGGTGCATGCCGCGGTGTGCGGAGCAGCCACGACCACAGCGAGTACGAGTAGGGCACGGCTCACGAGCCCTCCGCCCGGTGGAAATCCACGTAGTACTCGGCGCCCTCCTCGAAGGCGTTGAAGGCTGCCTGGTTCACCGTCGACAACTCGATCTGCCCGCCGGGGGTCCAGCGGTAGAACTGGTCGTTCTCCGGGCTCCCGCCGTATACGGGCCGAAGGGTGACGGTGCCGCCCTCCTCCCGGCTTCCTTCCTTCCTTACCACCGTGAACTTCGCTCGAACGCTCATGTGACCTCCAGAATGCGGTCCCGAAGCCGGGTAGCCGCGAGGTGAAGCACGGCTACGGTCCCGTCGCCGAGGCGATAGGCGGTCAGGTCGCAGCCGTTGTCGGTCTGCGCGGCGACCGCGATCGCTCGGATCTCCCCAGCTCTCGCCCGGGTGAGCAGGTCCTCGAGCAGCGCGACAACCGGCGCGCAGGCGTGGTCATCGAGCAGCCCGACCTCGAGGGCCTCGCCAGCGTGGTAAGCCCGGGCGCGGTCGATCACCGGCGCCGCCGTTCGTCGCCCTCGAGGGCGTCAGCGACGCGACCAAGCAGGGCTCGGTCCTCAGGCGCGAGCTCGAGGACGACACGGGTAGGCTCTACCCGGAGGGGGATCCCGCCGCGGCCGAGGAGCCAGCCCAGCGCAGCGAGGACCGCCGGCAGTCCGCCGGTGCGGACGAGCTCGACGAGCATCGAGCTCTCGGTGGCGAGCACCTCGGCCACGACTGCATCCTGCGCGTGCGCGACCGCGGCCACGCCGAGGGCGAGGCCCCCACCTGCCCAGCCTAGGCAACGAGCGTGCATCAGGCCTCCTTGTCCTCGCGCGCCCGCCTGGCGGCATCGACCTGTCCAGCGGCCTCGAGCTTGGCCACGTCGGGCGCGCCCTCCAGGCAGAGCGAGGTCGCGGTGAAGGTGCCGCCCTTCCAACTCGAGCACCCCTCGCACCAGGCCGCGTACTGCCAGGACTCGACCTGGCCCTGCACCATCCACGCGACCTCGCCGCCGGTCGCCTCGGTGGCGGCGGCAGCGATCGCGACGCACGTGGCGCACGCGGCCGGGTCCGCCGCGCACGTCGAGCAGAGCAGCAGGTGGTGGCAGTCCAGCGCGATCATCAGGAGATCCTCGTCCAGCGCATGAAGCACTTCCCGGCCTTGAGCGTCACGGCCGAACCGCCCACCTCGGACGCGAAGTAGACCTGAATCGCGGTCGGCGCCGTCGCGTGGGCCTGGATGATCCCGAAGCCCCAGAAGATGTTCTCGCCGGTGTCGCTCGACAGGCCGAGCGCGAGGGTGGTCCCGATGCTCCCGGTCTGTACGGCGTTGTTCGTCGAGGCGGAACCTCGCGACCGAAGCTCGACGCCGCCAGAGACCGCGTTGCCAGCGTCGATCCGCCACTGGTCCCCCGTGGTCCCAGCCGCAGCGGTGAACAGGCCGTAGACCTCGACGAAGTAGACGCCGCCCGGAGCGGGCGTGAACTGCAGGTCGCCGACCGCGGCCACCGTCGTCGTGTTGTTGGACACGTCGGCCGAGAGAACGGCCAACGCGACGCCCGGCGGTGGGAAGACGCGCGCCATCGGTCAGCGCTCCGCGTCGACGATGATGTAGTCGAGCGAGAGCCGGTGATCTTTGTTGAGGGCGGCCGCCTTCTGGCACTCGGCGTAGACCTGGAGGTTCCCGGTCGCCGCCGCGAGGGTCATCGTCTCCGGGGTGACGTCGATGTCGTTGATGTAGAACTTGATGTTGGCCTGGTCGGTCGTGTCGATCTTGTACCGGGCGAACGTGTTTTCCGCCCAGTCCTGGGACGTGTCGTTGTCGTCGTTGTCCGTGGTCCCATCGTCCGTCTCGACGTAGACGTTGTGGTTCGCGCCCGCGAACATGAACCACGCGTGCACGGTGTTGTCGTCGAGCGTGGCGTTGCGGTCGTGCGCGAGCCCGAAGACGCACTTGTCGCCGGCCGCGAACACGCCTCCGCCGCCGGTCACGTCGCTCTCGACCTTGAGCCGGAACTCGACGATCGGATTCTTGGCGATGTCCCAGGTGCGCTGGTCGCCCTGGCTCACGGTGATGGTCTCGACCTCGTTCGTGGTGTCGAACTTGACCGCGTAGACTCCCGTCACCGCGTCGGCCACGTAGTCGGTGGTCGGGGTGCCGGCGGCCGAGGTCTCGGTCATCCCGAGCCACGTGGGGAGCCCCTGCCCGGTGCGGGCCGCGAACTCTTCCAGCATCCGCCCTTGCTCTGCGGGCGGGCGGTACAGCTGCAGCGAGGCGAGCACGAGCGCGCCCAGCGTCGTGGACTTGAACGCCGTGTTGAAGTTGAGCGCGTCGGCCGTGGTGAATCGAGCCATGGGGGTCTACCTCTGGAGAAAAGGGGGTTACGCCCGCCGCAGGCCGCCGAGCGAGAGCTTGAAGGTCCGGACGTTCGCGTCGACGGTGGTCACGCGAACCACGGCGATGAGTCCATTCTTGAAGCCACCCTCTCCGGAGAGCAGCGTGTCGCGCAGGCTCGCGTCCGTGGCCGAGTTGGCGTAGGCCCGCGCGCTGTCCTCGTAGACGATCCGGTTGTCCGGAATGGATGCCCACCCTGCCGTATTGATGGGCGGGGACGCGGAGTTCTCGGTGCTGCTCACCTGCCGCACGAGGTAGAACTCGGCGTTACCGTTGGTGGAGCCGGACTCGAGACGCAGCACGATGTCGTCGACCTTCCCGTCCATCTCGCGCGGGAAGATCAGCGCAGATCCGACGACGGCGCCGACCCCGTCCCCGGTCACGGTGATCGTCTTGTCGAGTGACCACCCGTTCGCGTCGGACACGCGAGCACCCCCACAGGCGGAGCCTAGCACGGGTGCGACAATTTTGCCGCACCCCTCTAGTCGGGCGCCTTACGAAGCAGGTCGGCCCGCTCCTTGGTCTCGCGGGTGATTGCCTCGGTCCGCTCTTTCCGCACGGTCCCGGCCGCCGACTCCGGGTTGAGCACGGGCGCGACCCCGAACCCGAGGCCGCGCGCGATGGCAGGGGGGCCACCAGCCCACCGAGGCGGGAGCGCAACCGCAGTCTCGTCGGGGCGGAGGTAGCCCGCCCACCGCAGGGCACGGTCATAGAATCCGGCTTCGAGCTTGGTGTTAGCGTTCCGCCACACCCCGCCCAGTGTTGCCGTCGCCCACTGCCACCGCTTCGGATCGTTGGCGGCGTAGTAGCCGAGCTCGCCGCCGGCGCTCCGGACCTGGGCCAGGTTCGGGTCCTCGTCGGGCAGGAGCGGCTCGAAGTGGACGCCGCCCGTGAAGGCGTCAGGCACGCCGAGCCGGACCATGGCTGGATGTACCCGGCCGTAGCGCGGGTTCTTCCGCGTGCCCGAGGCCGCGTCGGCGAGCGGCTGCAGGAACGGGTTGTCCACCGTGGCGGCGAACTCGCCCGGGCCGCCCCAGAACAGCGACGCCATCTGGTGGATGGCTGCCGCGGGTCCGGCGCCGCCGGTCGTGATCATGTAGCCGACGGCGTCGGGGTCCATCCCGTCGGCGCTGTAGGGCTCGCCGCCGCCGCTGACCCACCAGATCATCTTCCCGCGGTACTTCTCCTCGAGGTCGGCCTGCTGCTCGCGGGTCAGCCCCCACGCGGTCGGGGTGAGCCGCATCGCCCGGAGCGCGGAGAACACCCGGTCCGGGTGGCGCAGCATCGTGCGGACCGCCATGTTCACGTCGAGCCGCATGTAGGCGTAGAACGGGATCAGGAACCGGAGCACGTCCCGCTCGAAGGCGCCGAGCGCGCTCGGGTCGTACACGACGTCGCGAGCCACCGCGGACGCTGCCGCGTAGCTCGCGCCCTGGTCGAGCTCGTCGAGGTAGACCGCGGCGCGGTGCGTGGAGTCCACCGCGCCGGCGAGCTGTCGCAGGCCTGCGGGCCCGAGCACGGTCTGGACGAAGAGGCCCGCCTTCTCGAGCGGCCCACGCGCGCCGAGCCCGAGCTGGCGCAAGAGCGCGCTCGCGTCGTCGATGGTGCCGACGCTGTCGCCGATGCCGCCGCGGATCGCGTGCTCGACGAGCTCGCGGGCGTTGAGCACGCGCCCAGACTTGAGCGTGACCTCGAGGTCGTCGGCGTGCAGCGTCCCGGCGAACAGCCCCTTCGTCAGCGCGCGGAACGCCTCGTGGTGCGCCACCGGGACGAGGGCGTGGCGCGCCGTCGCTGCCGGCCCGCGCGCGAACCAGTCCTGCCAGAACGGCCCGCTGACCGCGCCAGGGTAGTAGCCGAGCCGGCCGACGAGCGGGCTCAACCCGTGGGTGAGGCTCTGCGTCCACCAGCTGAAGAGCTGCCGGGCGCCCTGTCGCTGGCCGACGGTGCCGCCGACCAGCGCGCCGAGCACCGCCCCGGGCGCGCCGAGGGGGCTACCGACAGCCGCGCCCACCGCGGCGCCGACCGTCGCCCCGGCCACCGCGCCGACCTTCGGGTGCGCGAGCACGCGACCCAGGGGCCCGAGCGGGGCGGCGTTCACCTCGGGGATGAGCCGCCGCGCCGACTGCCCGAGCTGGTCGGCGACCACCTCGCGCAACCACGCGGGCGCGGCCAGGTCGGACGCGAGGGCGTCGCCCGGGCGCAGGTCCGTGCGCCGCGCGATGTCCCACGCCGTCACCGCGTCGGCCTCGCTCACGCCGGGGAAGACGCGGATCCCGTTGGCGTTGGGGGGCGGCACGTAGCCGCTGACGATGTGCTGCAGCGCCAGCCGCACGCCCGGCGCCTGGCTCGCGAACCGCTTGGCCACGAGCTGCTCGACCGCCTCCCGCTCCGCGAGGTCCTCGCCGAGGCGCACGGCCAGGCGCGCGAACCCGACCGCGTCGTCGCTCGACCACTTGCCGCCGCCGGCGCGGAACACCGTGTCCGCGATCGAGGGGTGGCGCGGGCCGTGCTCCACCAGCGTGGCGGCGATCTCGGCGTAGTCCTCGGCCGAGAGCGTGACGTGCCCGCTGGGGACCCAGGCCCAGGCGGCCGCGCGCCCCAGCTCGACGGCGGCGTGGTACTCCGCCGCGCGCTTCGCCGGATCTGCGATCGCGGCCCGGATGTCCGCCGGCGACAGCGCCCGGCCTCCGAGCGCGGCGGCGGCGTACGCCTGCGCGCCGGACAGCCCGGCCTCCCGATAGGCGGCGATCTTGGCGGTGAGCCGGGGGATCGCGGTGCGGACCGACGCGGAGATCTCGTCGAACGCTGCGCGGTCGGGCATTGCGAGCCGGTGGGGCGCGAGGCCGAGCGCGCGCTGAGTCTTGCCGCCGCCGGCCTGGGCGAAACCCGCGGCCAAGTTGTCGAAGAAGCCAGGGTGCTTGGCGACCGTTACCCCGTTCTGGCGGAGCCCGCCGAGCTCCCGGTACGCGAGCCAGTCCCGGAAGGTGTCGAGCTCGGCCGCCGTCTGGAGCGGCTCGGTGTAGCCGACCTTCTTGGCCGCCGATCGGATCTCGGCCGGGCGCCCCTTCCCGAGCAGCGCGGCGAGCCGTTGCTGCCCGATCTTGCGCTCGGCCGGGGTGACCCAGATCCCGTGGTAGTTCACGAGCTCTTCGCCGCCGAACGCCGACCGCGCCGCCGTGCGCGCGTAGTCGTCGACGAGCTGGTGCAGCTGCGCCGTAGCCGGACCCGGAGGGGGCGCCGGCTGGGGACGTCCGCGGACGGCGCGCCACAACGCCTGGGTCAGCCGCTGCGTGGCGTCCTTGAGCGGCGCCGCCGGCGCAACCGGGGGCGCGGCGGCACCGCCGCCCGGCGGCGGGCCGAGCACCGCGTTGACGGCCGGGTTGTTCGTGCTGGCGACCGACGGGGTGCCGGCGAGCTCGGCGTCGGCTGCCGCGCGCAGGGTCGCGAGGTCGGTCCCGAGCTCCCGCGCGCGCATGTCCATCGCCTCGATCGCCTCGGAGGGGAAGCGCTTCAGCGCGGCGCCCGTGCCGCCCGCCTGGGCCACGGCGAGCCAGTCGTCGGCGACCTGCGCCCCGACGTCGAGCGGCATCGCGGCCGCGCGGCGGAGGGCCTCGAGCTTGCCTGTCGCGAGCCCGGCCTGGGTGAGCTTGCCTGCACTGCCAGCCAGGCGCGCGCCCTGCACGGCGGCGGTCGGCACGAGCTCCTCGCCGCCCGCGACGAGGTCCACGGCGAGCATCAGCATGGCCAGCTCGCTCGCGGTCTTCTCGTCGATGTTGATGCCCATCGCCGCGAGCGCCGGGTGACCGACGAGGTTGCGCTTGAACACCACGTCGAAGTCGCCGCCGCGCCCGCCGAAGAGCCTGCCCTCGGCCGCGCGCTCGAGCCCGCGGTACAGCACGCGCTCGAGCCCCGACGCCTGGTTCGCCTGCGCCCAGTCGTCCACGCCGCGGGCGGCGGCGAGGTCGGGGGCCGCGAGGCCCGTCGTCGGCCCGACGGAGACGAGCCCGTCCCACGGGGTCTTGAGCCCCGCCGCGTCGAGCGCAGCGCTCCCGGCCCGGACGCCCGCGCCCCACATGCCGGGGAGGTAGACGGACTTCCCGCCGACCTTGAGCTCGGTCAGCGGCATCTGCTCGGCTCCGCTCCAGCCAGCCTCGGCCACAAGGCTGCCCGGCGTGGTGAGGCGCCGGAGCGCAGCCCCTGTCGCCGATTCGAGCGGCGCCGTCCCGTGAAGGGTTCGCCCTGGCTCCTTCTCGGCGGCTGCGGTGGCAGCCACACGGTTGAGGTCCTCGATGACCGCCAGCGCCGGCGCCGCCGTCTGCAGCGCCGCGAGCAGGGTCGGATGATTGCGCGCGAGGTTATCGAACACGCGCGTCACGTCGGCGGGGCCACGGCCACCCGTCGCATCGGCCGCGACAAGGGCCTTGCGGCCGAGCTCGACCGCGCCCCCGAGCTTCGCGGTCGCGGCATCGGCGAGGCCGGTCAGCGACCAGCCGGCCTTCTCCGCTTGCGGCGGGACGCCGACCAGGCTCGCGGCGATGGGGGCCTGATGCGCGACGGGCGCCGCGACCTCGGCGAAGGTGGGCTTCGCCGCTGCCCCGGTCTTGGAGAGCTGCGCCTCGGCTGCCATCCCGCCCATCGTCTGGCGCTCCATCACCCGGCCGACCGCCTCGCGGAGACCTGCCGGGGCGCCAGACCGCTCGATGCGCCCGAGGCGCTGCTTCTGCTCCTCTTGCCCGGCCGCGGTCGGCTCGAGCAAGATCCGCTCGGCGATGGCATCGGTGAGCGCCACCTCGCGACGCTTCGGCTCCTCGCGAACCCACCAGTCCGCGCGCTCGGCCGGCGTAGCCTGGGTGGGCTTAGGCGCGCCGATGGCGTTCGGGGTGCTCGCCTTGAGCGCCACCTCCTCCGGCTTCGGAATGATCGGTGCGCTGTCCCCCCGGAGGCCGTTCGGGTAGGCCGCGGCGAAGAAGGTGGCCGCGTCGATCTTCCCGGCGCGAAGGGCGGCCCATGCCTCGTCAGGGGTCATTGGGGCGGCGCGCGCCTCGTCGGGGGTCATCGGGGCGGCTCGGGCGGCGGGCCGCGACCGAGCAGCGCTGCCGCCGTCTCCTCGGGCACGAGCGCGTAGCCATTGCGGACGGGGACCCCCGGCGGGGCGGCGGCGAGGGTCGGCTCGGCGACGAGCGCGGCGGCCCGGGACACCCCCGCGTTGCCCGCCCGAGTCAGCGGGGGCGCGCCGGGCGGACGAGGCGGGGGCGGCGGGCGGCCGATCGCGGAGCCCACCGCCTTGACCGAGCGGACCACGTCGCGGTTCGGACGGGCGACCCAGGGGGCGGGCTCACCGGGGGCGCCATACGGGTTGTCGAACAGGCGCAGCGTCTGCATCCGCGCGCGCGCGAGTGCGTCCTGGCGAGCGAGCAGCTCGCGCTCCGCCCGGTCGAGCGCCGCCAGCGTCGCCGCCCGCTCGGGGTTGGCGAGCAGCTGCGCGGGTCCGCGCGTGCCGACCGCGACCTCCGTCGAGCCGCCGCCCGCGCCGAGCGCCGCCGCGCCCTGCTGCGCAGAGCCGAGCACCTGGTTGAACTCGCCCTGGAACGACGCGGGATCTGCAAGCTTGGGCTTGCTTACGCCGTATTGCCCGGGCTGCATGGTGATCTGCTGGAACCCGCTCGTGGCCGCCACCTCGGCCGCGGTGAGCGCTGCCCGCAGGACGGCGGCGTCGGCATCGCTCGGGTCCGCAAGGAGCGCAGCGTTGGCGCTCAACATGTAAGCGTCGATGACCTCGCGGATGGCGCCCTGCTTCCCGGGATCACTGCCCGCCATGCCCTGGAGTGCCCGGTTCCGGCTTGCAATCAGATCTACTTCGCCCGTGATCTCCTTTTCCGTGGCGCCCTGGCGGATCTTCTTGGCGATCAAGCGAGCTTGCTCGCCGATGTCTTTCGCCTTGTCCAAGATCGCGGTCTGATCCGCCGGGCTCGGGAACTGGGCCACGAGGCTCGAGTTCTTGATGTGCTCCCTTTCCAGGCCGGCCTCGGCCGCCTGGATGGTGGCGGACGCGCCGTAGTAGGAGCTGCCGAGCTGGGCGTGGTAGTCGCGCAGGCTGTCGGCCTGCTCGCCCGCGGTCTCGATGACCGTCTTGAGCACCTGGTCGGAGCTCTCCGCGAGCTTGACCCGCTGCTCGGCGAGCCGCCCGTAGGCGTCCGCCACCTGGGCCTCGGCCTCGGCGAGCTTCGCCTGGGCCATCGCCCGCGCGCTCGGGTCCATCGCGTCGAGCCGCCGGCGGCGGAGGTCCTCGGCGTGCGCGGAGAGGACCCCGAAGAACGGGTGCAGGAACGCGGCGGCCGCGTTCGGCACTCCGCCCGGCGGGGGGACGTAGTACACGGGAAGGTGCGCCTCGGTTCGCGCGGCGCCGACTTGTTGCGGTGCGGGCATCAGTAGGTCCCTCCGCTATGCGCGGTGTTCTGCGCCTCGAGCTGCGCGAGCCATCCCATGAGCCACGCCTGATTCGCGGCCCGCTCCTCGGGCGTGGAGCCGAGCCGGCCGGCCAGCGCGGCGTCGTACTTGCCGGTGTCGACCCACTCCTGGATGTAGGCGGACGCCTCCCCCGAGCCCTCGACCTGCAGGCTCCCGACCTGGCCCGGGACCGACTCCGTCGGCATCCGCGCCGAGCTCGCGGTGCCCTGGTCGGAGAGCTGCCCGGCGTAGCTGCCGGCGGCGCCGAGCGTGTCGGTGATGGCGCCGAACGCGTTGTTGAGCCGCTCGACGCGGCGCCCCTCGAGCGCGGCGCCGAGCTGGGAGATCTCCGCGCGCTGCGCCTCGGCCTTCGCGATGTCGGCCTGCGCGATGAGGTCGGCGGCGGACTGGGTCGCCCGCGCGGTCGCGTGGCTGATGTCGCGCCGGACCTGGCCGATCTGCTCACCGCTGGTGCCGCCGGTCGCCGAGAGGAGCCGCTCCTGCTGCTGCTGCAGCTGCGTCATGTTCGCCTGCACCGGCGCCATCATGGTGCGCTCCATGACGTCCTTCTCGCGGCCGGTCAGCCCGAGACCGCCCCACTTCTCCTTGCGGGCAAGCTCGGCCTTGCGGGCCTCCATTTCCTTGTCGTACTTGCTCTTCTTCGCGGCCATGCCGGCCTGGACACCGCCGGCGACGGCGGCAGCAGCAAGCATCGCGATGGGGATCCAGACTGGCATGGGTTCTCCTACTTGAACACTTCGATCGCGAGGGTGGGTTCCTGGACGATAACTTGCTTGATCCCTGTAGGGTTGTCGCTGCCGAGGTACCACTCAACCCAGACGTCGTAGGTCCCCGCGGCGAGCTCGAGCTGCGTGGCGAGCGTGTACGGCTTGGTGACCCCGACCTGCATGAACCGCAGGGTCCCGCTCACGACCGTGGCTGACGCGGTCGTGACCGCCTGGTAGCAGAGGCGGAACACGCCGTACTGCCCGGCGGCCGCCAGGGTGTGGCGCACGGTGATCCCAAACGTCGCCCTCACCTCGAGCAACGCCGCGACCTCGAGCGTGATGCGCCGCCCGAGGTAGGGGAGGGGGAAGGTCGGATCGATAATTCCCTGCTCGGCCGTGCCGTTCGGGTAGCACTGCTCCGGGAAGAACGACCAACGCCGGGTGGCGTTGCCCGTGTGGCGGACGGCGACCTCTACACTGCTCCCGTCGCGGGAGAACTCGGCGTCCGTCCAAGTCTCTCGTTCGGGCCAGTGGAACTCCTGGAATTCGCCGATCTGCGCGTTCGTGGGGTACGGCAGCACGTCCGGTTTCAGGATCGCCTGGCTCCCAGGTAGGTCCGCCGCGTCGAGGTCGCCGAACACGAACCCGCCGTTGACGTAGCCGCGCCAGGCGTTGAGGTCGGTCTCCAGGCTGGTCGGCTCGATCACGCCGCCATTGCTGGGCGAGTAGGTTTGTGCGGGCCACGCCATCAGGTCACCCGCCGGATGAAGCGCCCGAAGAGGGTGTCGGTGCCCATGCGCACCGTGCCGCCGGCGCCAGACGACTCTCGGATCTCGGCGGCCGCCGTGATCGCGAGGTTCGCGCCGGTGGTGTTCTCATAGTAAAGCCAGGTCCCGAAGTCGTGGCCCGGGACGGTCCCCGCGTTGCCGACCCGGCAGAGCGTGCCGGTGACACCGACGCCGCCCACCGTCCAACGGGTCTCGACCGTGAGGCCGATCGGGATGCCGAGCGTCGCGCCCTGCCGCTCGAACGAGAGATCGAGCCAGCAGAGGAGCGCAGCGTTCGCCGGGATCGTGACCGCCTGGGTGTAGGCGACGCCGTGGTTGATGGTCGCCCAGACCCCGCCGGCGGCCAGCACCTGGGTGCCGCCGTTCGCCTGCAGCGGGGTGAACGCCTTCTCGACGCACGCACTCGTCGAGAAGCATCGGCGGACGAGCCCCTCTTCCGCGAAGTTGTCGCGGCCGAAGGTGGACGCGACGAGCGCCGCGGCGAAGTTGTTCCAGTTCGCCGCCGACCGATTACGGCCGTAGCGGGCGACGACGTCGGCTTCAACCTTGCCCATCAGCGCTTCCCCTCGACGACGAGCATCTGCCGCGTGTCGACGGTGGCGTCGCCGGGGTTGATGCGGATCTCGATGCGGTGGCTGCCGGCGCCGACGGCGATCTGCCCGACCACGCTCATCGTGACGTCGCTCGCGTCCGCGTCCCCGCCGGCCGACGAGGTCGCGTGCAGCACCCCGTCCACGAACACGCCGATGAAGGGGTAGGACCGCGACGTCGCCACCGTCCGGCAGATGACCGTCGCGTAGACGAGCAGCGTGCACGCGCCGGTGGAGCGCGTGATCCCGAGGTCGGGCACGAGCGTCCAGAACGAGGCCGCTCCGCCGACCGCGACGCGGTTCGTCGCCGTGACGTGGTGCGGCTGGTTGAAGGTGAACTGCCTGCCGCCGGCGGCGGCGTCTGCCACGTTCTCGAGGTCGAGCCCGCCGTTGACCTCGCCGAGGATGCGGTTGCACTCCCCCTGCAGGTCGGCTGCGTCGAGCCAGTCGTTCGTCGTGAGGTCGGCCTCCGTGAACACGCGCATCATCGCCCCCCGACGAGCGGCCAGTGGGCGTCACCCGTGGTGGGTCGCACGGTGGCGACGGAGATGTCCTGCATCCAGAACTTGTTGCCGGAGATCCGGTAGCCGACCTCCCACGACAGATCTCCGCGGAGGTCGATGCGGAACGGGTAGATCTCTGGCCACGGCCACACCTCGGACGCCGACCAGGTGGCGACCCCCCACTCGGCGAGCGCCGTCTCTGGGCGCTCCTGCGCCCCCGTGGTGAGGGTCCGCTGCGTCGTGCCGGTCTCCTGCCGGCGCTCGACGACGCGCGAGACCGTGACCGATCGGCCCGACCCGGCAAGGTGGAGCCGCGGCACCACGTAGAGATCTTGCACCCTCCCGGCCGCCTCGTCGGGCGACGCTGCCCCGATGAGCGCGTACTGGGGATCGAGCGAGACCGTCCCGACCTTGGCGTTGCTCGCGCGCGTGAGGTGCCAGATCCCCCGGTAGTTCGCGCCGGTGTTCCAGCACCCCGCGAGCACGTCGCCGTGCGCGTCGGGCGACTCGACCATGTGGCTGATCTGCCAGTCCTCCCGCAGCGACCAACTCGCGCTCGCGTAGTGCAGCACGAAGCCGAGCGACGGCCGCCAGTCGCCGTCCGCAGGGACCTGGATCCACACCTCCCGCTCGCGACGGGAGAGGCAGGCCGTCGCCCGCATCAGCGCGGCACGGTTGACCCGCTTCCAGCTCTCGCTGATGTGGTGGCCGATGTACTGCAGCGAGGTCGGCTCGTCGTCCCGCAGCGACCCGGTCAAGATCTTCGGGCCGTCCGGGCCCAAGAGGAGGATGCCGACGCCCGGGACTTCGATCACGGCGTCCGGAGACGAGCAGCCCTCCGTCTCCGTGATCGTCTGCACCGTCGGCAGCTGGCCCGGCTCGTCGCGGATCACGTAGATCCCGCGCTCGCGGAACAGGAACAGGGCGTCCTTGCTGACGAAGAACCCGCGGTCTTCGCCCGTCGCAGCGTTGCCGACGTTCAGCCAGTTGTTCGCCGGGAACTGCTCGTGGAACGTCGGGTGACTGTAGCGGACGAGCCCGTCGGGCGCGCCCGCGAGGTAGAGCCGGCCCTTGAACCAGGCCGCGTACTTGACCCGGGAGGGAAGGAGGCCGGTCCCGTCGAGGTCCGCCTCGGGCCCGAGCTCGTTGTCGGGCTTGTCGTCGTAGAACGCCCGCTGGTTCGGGTACATGTCCCCGAGGTAGTACAGCGGCGCGTCGGGCGCGCCGGCAAGATCGACGATGTTCCGCGTACGGTAGACCCGGATCTTCCGCACGCTGGTCTGGAGCGGGCGGTCCACCTCGACGCGCACCGCGATCCGCGCGTAGACCCCGTTGGGGTCGTTGAGCTGAACCCCGGACCCGGACACGTAGGCCACCGCCGACAGAGGCGACTCTTGGCCGAGGTCGTTGACGTAGCTGATCGCGTAGCCGTACTTCCACTTTCCGAGGACGGCGAGAGAGGTCGGCGTGGGCCCCACGCCTCGGTGCGCCACGTAGTCCGCGAACTCGGCGTTGAGTCCCGCGGTCGCGTACCAGCGCCCGAGCCCGTTGTCGTAGCTGCCCCCGTGGTCCACGGCGCGGGTGAGCGTGGTGCCCGTGTTGAGCCCCGAGAACACGTGCGGGCTCGCCGGGAGGCGGTCGAACCCCACGGGCTGCTTCTGCCGCCCGTTCCATCGGAACGGCTCGTTGAGCCCATCGAACCGGTACACCCATTCGCGCGCGTTGACGTAGCTCGGCGGCGCCCGGTGGACGTCGGCGAAGGTGAGGCCGCTCTCGATGGTGACGACCGAGCTCGACGGCCAGTGCACGTAGCCGAGCGTGATCCCAGCGGACGCCGTGCCGTACTCCACCAGGAGGAACCGTACTCGCCCGTTGTGCCGCGTGAACCAGTGCAACCGGTGAACCGGCGCCGTCGTCGTGATGACACGCGACGCGCCGCGACAGTTGCGCCATCCGCCCCCGGGCGGGGCGGACATGTCCTTGACCCGATGGGCCTGGCCCGGCTCGAGGTCGATCGCCTCGTTGAGGCCGCCGAGCTCGCGGAACCGGACGAGCGCCGGCTGGTCGGGGCGGGCGGTCGTCGGCTTCACGAGCTGGTCCAGCGCACGGCCTGCGACGTCGGCCAGAACCCGCCGAGCTGATTGCCCGCGAGGAAGCTCTGCCGGACCTTGGTGGACTGGTCGGCGATCATGTACCGGTTGATGCACGCGGACAGCAGCGGCGCCGCCCGCTCCCTCAGCTGCACGCCGAGCGTGCCGTTGCCGTTGCGCTCGGCTTGGGCCGCCGCCGCGTGCAGCGCGAGGAGGGGCGCGTACTCCTCGGGGATCTCGGGCACATCCGTCGGCGCCACCATGTCCGCGGCCTGCGCGTAGTAGGTCAGCATCAGCTCGCGCGCGTCCGCCGGCCAGGGGTAGACGCGCATCCACACGGGCGCCGAGCGGTGGCGGAGGAGCCGGAGCCGGCGGTGCGCCGCCTTGCCGGCGCCGAGCGGCGAGGGCGTGCCGGCGCTGTCGACGTAGCTCGTGTCGGTCTGGCTGCTGATCACGGTCAGCAGGTACCAGGGCCCCTCGCCCTCGCGGCGGTAGACGAGCCGCTGCCGGTACCGGAACTGATCGCTCGTCTCGAGGTTGCCAAGGGTGACCTGGAGGTTGCCCCCCGTTGGGGTGACGCTCACGACCTCGGACGGCCCGCTCTCCTGGCCGCCGTAGGCCCAGGTGTAGCAGTAGCTGTACTTGACCCCCGAGGTCAGGCCCGCGCCCGCGGTCGCCGTCACCGTCGGCGTCGCCACCGGCGCGAGCGGGCAGGGCATGTCGGCCCCGCCGCGGTCGAGCCCCACGGGACGCAGCAAGCTCGCCGAGCTCTGGATGCCGCCGTCGGCGACCAGATCCCAGTACGCGGGCGGCCCGCTGGCGCCCGCGTCCCATTGCGGGAGCCAGCCGGGCGCGCGAGCCAGCGGCCGGTCCTCGTTCAGATCTGGGCCCCGGTCGGTGACCGCGATGATCTCCGCGAAGTCGAGCGGCAGCGCCAGCCGGAACGGGCGGATCGTCAGGTTCTGGGTCGAGGCGTTGACCGTGGTCTTGTCCGAGCCCGTGTGCGCGTACCTCGGATCGAGGAAGAACCGGATGGAGCTCCCGAGGCTCTCCGTCGCCTCGATCATCCACTCCACGCCCGTCTCTCGCGTCGGACCCCAGAGCGCCCCCGACCCCTTGTCCCCCGACAGTCCCTGGCCCCAGTAGGCCATGATGTCGTCGGACGCGAGCGCCGCGGTGCCCACCACGTCGTTGAACTCGGTGCCGGCCCCGGACTGCACGAGCACCGAGTAGAGGTAGTTGTTCTCCCAGGACCACTCCGCGGCCGGGATCACGACCTTGGGGCGCACGAACAGGCGCGCCTCACGCATCATGAAGCGCCAGCTGCCGAGGCCCAGGAACGCCGCCTGCGCCTCGTTCAGGAGGCTGGAGACGTTGTCTCGGTACGCCGCCGCGTCAGGCGCGTAGCGGAGCTCTTCCTCGACGCGGGTCCGGAGGGTCGCGAGGTTCCACAGGGGCACAGATCCTCCCCACCGCGGAGATCAGCCGCACTGGATCCAGACGGTGGAGGTGTTGGCCGCCGTCCCGTCGATGACCGCCCACCCGATCACGTGGTGGGTCCCGACCGTTGCGGCGTCCGCGCGGCCGGCCGTGGAGCTCATCTTGAGCGGGTCGCCGGCCGCCACGGCGTCCGCGACGTTGCAGCTCGCGCGGGGCCCCGAGACCTGAACCCACCCGCACTTGCCGTTCGCCATCGCGGTGTCCGCGACGCCCATGGCGTGCTGGCGCGTGTCGCTGTCGGCGAGCTCGACGGCGAACCCGCTGGTCCCCTGGGTCGCCCCGTCGAGGTCGAGGGTCACCCAGTCGCCGGCCGCGATGTCGGCGCCGCTCTCGTTGATGACCCACACGTAGCGGCGCACGCCGCCGTCGTTGCGGACCGAGCCGAGCGCGAACGTGGTGTTGTTCCCGTCCGCCAGCCAGGTGACGGGCGAATCGGAGCCTGGGGCGTTGGCAATGCTCGGCATGTCGGCCTCCGATTAGAACACTTCGGCGTTGGTAAGCAGGAAGCAGCCCGAGAGCGGGCCGTACTGACCATCAGAGCTGACCTCGCACACGAGCTGCCCGGCGACGATGACGACCGAGACGCTCACGAGCGGGTTGAGCTGCATGTAGGGCGTCATCGTGAAGAAGGCCTTCGACCGCTTCTTCAGCTTGATGCTGCCGTGATCGACACCCAGGAAGCTCCACTTGTTCGCGGCCGAGGTGGCGCCCGCCGAGGGCAGGAGCACGTTGTCGTACTTGAAGCCGTCGATGACCGCGGCGGCCTGGCCGACGCCGATGTCCTGGCTTCCGCCCGGCAGGTACTGCCGCTGCGGGATCACGATCCGGCGGGCGAACTCGTCGAACTTCTCGGACGCGTAGCAGAAGGTGTTCTTGAGGTCGCGGTTGCCGTGGATGCGGCGGAGACGGCTTCCAATCTGGGCGAGGCCGCGCTGGATGTGCGCGGAGGCCGCGGAGCTGCAGTCGTAGAACTGGTTCTGCGTTCCGAGGAGCGTCGCGTAGGTGGACTTCGAGAGCCCGTGCACGGTGTTCGTCTGCGACCCGGAGGCGCGATGCTCGACGAAGCCGGTGTTGTAGTCGGTGCCGTTGATGGTCGCCATGTCGGCGAACGCCGTGACATCGCCGAACAGCGCCTGCTGCTGCAGGTTGCTGCGCAGGTGCATCATGACGTCCTTGATCGCCGCTTCCTGGTAGTCGATGAGCTGGCCCTTGCCGGACATCTCGTCGTCCCGCTTCCGGCTCATCAAGATCGGCTGCACCACGTAGAACGTGCCGTAGCTCCCGGGCACGAACTGGGCCTGCCCGGAGTAGGTGATCGCCGGGAAGTCCGACGTGATGCGCTGCGGCTCGGAGTGCCGGCGGACCTGCCAGTTCGTCGTGAACAGGCGCCCCGCCTCCAGGTCTTGCGCGCCGGCGATGAGCCGCTCCGCGACCGGGTATGGCGTGTCCTGGGGATTCGCGAACTTCTGGCTGAAGCGGATCCCCAGTACCGAAGCTTCCTCGTCCGTGAGGGTAAAGGACGCCATGGTGGTCGGTCCCCCGTGCGGCTTTTTTGTCGCACTTCGAACCTACCCGACGCAATGCGTGTTCGCAACGGGGGCGTCAGCGCGGGATGAGGCGACTCCGCGAAAGCAGGTCCTTGGTCGCGGCAGATCCGGGGGGCGCGTTCGCGATGGCCTTCTTGAGGTCCTCGTAAGGCGCGCTGTCGGGATCGATGCGCGCGGCGCTCGTGCGCTCGCGGCGGCCCGCGAGAGACGCGGCCGAGAGGCGCTCGGACGCCTCGGCGCGGCTCTCCTTCTCGGAGAGCCGGTGTCTCCAACCGTGGACGAGCTTCCCGTACAGCTCGGGCGCATCCTTGCCCGTCGCCTTCACGAGGCCGGCGAGCTCCTCGAAGAACTCCGGGACGGCGAGGAGCTTGCCGATCTCCGGGTCGGACTTCTGCCACCGCTCGACGGCCGCGAGCTTCGACGCCTGCACCGCCTCGGCCTCGGCGCGCCGCGTCTGCTGCAGCTGCTCCTCGGCCTTCTCGGCGTAGCTCTTGCCGAGCCCGCCCAGCGCCGCGCGCACGAGCGCCTGCGCCTCACGCTGGGCGACCGCGCGCACGTAGCCCTCCGGGTCCTCGCGCAGGTCGGGGACCTTGATCTCCTGGCCGTCGTCCTTGAACACCGCCTCCGTGGCCGCCTTGAAGTCGGTGTGGCTCCGCTCCTGCAGCTGGCGCTCTTGCGCGCGCTCGCGCGCGAAGGCCTCGAGCTTCTCGGTGAGCGCGGCCTCGCGCGCGTCGAGCTCGGCCTGTCGACGCGTCGATGCGAGCCGCACGTTGTACAGCAGCGCCCGGAGGTCAGGGTCTTCTCGCACGCGGTCGAGGACCGCCGCGTCGACCTCGACCCCGTCGGCGTAGGTCTCGAACGGCGAGAGCAGGTCGGGCAGCTCGGCGTCGAGCAGCCCCAGCGTCACCGGTTCAGCGGCGGCCTGCGGCTTCCCGCTCTCCTCCTTGGGTTGCTCCACCTCCGGCGCCGGCGCCGGCGCCGCCTCCGGTTGCTCCCTCTCCTGCTCCTTCGGTTCCATTCGTTCCTCCCAGAAGTTTCCGGAGGTCGGGCCCTGCGGCCGCCTCCTCCTTGGTGGTGGTCTCGTCCTTGGCGTCTGCCGGCGGCTTCGGCCCGTTGGCCGCCGCGACGAGGAAGCCCGCGTCGCTCGCGGCGGCGGTGAGCTTCCGGTAGAGCTCGAGCGCTGCATCGTCGGACGACAGCGCCTCCGTCGCGTCGAAGGCGTACTTCTTGCCCGCCGGCCCGAGCGCCTTCAGGTAGGACTGCAGGCCGGACAGCGCGAGGTGAAGCGCCCCGACGTCCTCCTCCTTGCTGTCCTTGCCGTCGTAGCTGCCATCTGCTTCGGCGACCGGCGACTCCCCTCCGGTCATGGCGTCCATGGTCGTGGACGCCGCTTCCGCGAGCATCGACAGCAGCACGGGGTTGACCTTCTTCCCCCCGCCGGCGACTTCCTTGCTTGCCACCTGGCGTTTCGCCTCGGTGATCTTGCCTGGCCTCGTGAACCCGATCGGCATCATTCCTCCACGTGCGAGCGGATCTCGCGCATCTTGTCGGTGAGCCACCCGCGGTCGACCATGGCCTGGAACTCGCGCGCCTCGGGCCGCGCCGCTCGCCGTGCCATCCGCTCTGCGCGCTCGCGCTCCTCCTGCTCGAGGGCGTTGCGCCTGTCGCGCTGCCGGCGGTCGATCTCGGTGAGGTCGTCCTGGGTCCACAGCGGCACGAGGCCGCGCTCCGCGGCGAGCCGGCGCCGCTCGGCGTCGTTGTGCACCGTCGCCTGCAGCGTCTCGTCCCAGTACGGGTAGCCCCGCAGGCCCGTGTGCTCGACCGGCGCCACGAGCGTCTCGGCGTCGACGGACGCGCACGCGGGGCAGCCGAGGACGCCATCGCCGTTGGGGCCGTAGTCCACGCCCTTCTCGACCAGCGTCTCGTAGCGGGCGCTGCAGCCGCGGCAGAGCTTACGGAGCAACAGGGCCATCGAGCACCTCGGGCGCGAGCGGCGGCTGCACGGGGAGGCCCGCTGGCGGCGCCGGTGTCGCAGGCGGCGCCTCGAAGTCGCGGAAGAGCGACTCGCTGCGGAACTGGTCGGGGAGCGACTCGACGTCGCAGATGTAGTCGATCGCGTGGCGGGCGAAGACCTGGACCGGAGGGGGCGACGTCTGGAGGCTGGCCAGCGCAACCAGGCTCTCGAGGTGAGGCTTGGCCGTGTAGAAGGCGAGCTTGCGCGCCTCCTTCGCCATCGGCGACCTGGCGATGTCCGCGAGCCCGAGGCGCCACGGACGGTTCAGGTCCTCAGCGGTGAGGGAGACCGTCTTCCGCCCGAGCCGCACCCGGAGGGGCTGGTCGCTGGCGGCCAGCGCGTCGTGCAGGAACCGCAGGTAGACGTGCAGCAGGTGCACGACGACCTCGTCCATGCGCTTGGCTACCCGCCCCTCGTTGCTCTCGGTGTACGCGACGAGGGCCTGCGCCTCGGTCGCCGAGAGGTACTCGCCTTGCTTGCCCTGGGCGAAGGGCGAGAGCTGCACCGTGTCGTTGTAGGCCTGGGTCAAGAACTGCCGATACTTCAAGATCGTATCGGACATAGGCGGAATGTTGAGGAACTGGATGGCCTTCTGCAGGTCCGTCGCGCTGTCGCACGGGACGAAGCTGACGTCCTTGCCTTCGAGGATCGCCTTGATGACCTTCTCGTCCACCTTGTCTTTCAAATAGGCAGCCACCCTCGCCGCATCCCGGCGCGCCCCGTTCGCGAGCGCGATCGCGAGCACGCTCGTCTCGTGCTCGATCTCCCAGATCCCCCAGGCCGGGGCGATCCCCTTGAGCGGCTCGTCGGGCGGCGCCTCGAGCACGATGGGCGGCAGGTGCGACAGGATGCGCCCGCGCGCCGTCGCCGCCGGCGCGCGCGTCGTCGCGAGCAGCTTGAGCTGCGGGCGCTCGGGATCGCCGCACACGAGGTAGTGCTGCACCCGGGTGCGGCTCGCCGCGAGCGGCGACATGTCGAGCAGCTCGAGCACCAGGTGGTGGTCGGGGCGCTCCTCGCGGTTGCTCCGCTGGGTCTCGTGGCGCAGCCCGCGCAAGACCGTCTCGGGCAGGTGCCGCGGTGTCTCGAGCAGCGCCTCCACGTCCTCGACGAGCTCGCCGTACGACGCGCGGATCGCGTCGCTGCTCATCGGGTAGAGGTGGCCGGTGTACTCGCCTCGGTCGGCCGAGCCGACCCGGCGGTCCATGACGACCTCCCAAGGGGTCAGCGCCTGGACCCAGGGCGCCTCCAGCAGCGCCTCGAGCTCGGGCTTGTTCTTCTCCCGCAGCGCCGCCGGGTCCACGCCGAACTTGAACGCGCTCCCCCCGTCGTAGGAGAGCCCGAGCTGGAACGCCTGCTCGATCGCCTGGGGCACGTTCTCGTGGCGAAGGAACCGGTCCAGCACCACCTCGATCGCGTCGGCCTGGTCGGCCGTGCCCGGCTCGGGGCGCCCGGGCAGCTCGATCGGCTCGGGCTGCACCGAGGTCGGCAGCCCCCCACGCGGGTAGAGGTTGCCGAGACGCGCGTTGATCCAGCCCGGCAGGAGCGAGACCTGCATCTTGACCAGGTCGGGATCGATCGGGCCGTCGTTGCCCGGCAGCTCGGAGAACCCAGCCCAGTGCTGGCGTTCGTAGCTCGTCTTGATGCACCGCCAGCGCCCGCGATTCTCCTCGACCCACCGCGCGTGATCGGCCACGAGGGCCGTCACCCGGGGGTTGCTCTCGGTGTCCACCATCATGGCGTCGCTCCATACTTGGCGAGCAGCTCGCCGAGGAACCCGGTCGGCTGCTTGAATTGCTGGACCTTGCGGCCGCGGAACTGCTCGCGCCCGCACCACAGCGCCAGGACCCAGGCCATGACGTCGTCGTCGTGGGTCTCCTGGTCCTCTTCGTCGTCGACCTTCACGCCCGCGCTCCGGGCCACCTGGATGTTGCCGTCGGCCCCCTCCGCCACGCGGCCGAGCTGCGCGGCGAGGACGGGGCAGCTGATGACCGGCACGACGCCCGGGACCGACGGGGCGCAGAACCCGGCCTGGATGACCTCGCGCGCGTAGTCGAACAGGAAGCGCTTGCTCGTGTTCGATCCGCCCTGGGTCCAGAACCCCGGCCGGCCCTTGTCGTCCTCCCACATCGGCGCGCCGAGCTCGAGCAGGTGCGCGATGACCTGGTGCCCGTACTTGTTGCGCTCGCAGTTGATCCGCCCCCGGTTGTACCGGAGGCTCATGCGCGCCGACTGCTCGGCCTGGCCGCGCGGGCCGACGCGGTTGGAGCGCCACCGGGCGACCTGGGTGAAGTCGTCGCGCAGGACCTGCACCGACGCGTAGTCCTTGCCCACGCCGCCGCTCGTGTCCTGGCCCAGGAAGTACCGGCGCCCCGGCTCGGGCGGCACGATCTCGACGTACGCCTCACCCGGAGGGCAGAGGCGCGCCCCCTCGCGCGTGGCGCGCGCGCCGATCTCCCGCACCCGGTCGGCGTCGAACCACAGCCCCCCGGACAGCTCGAAGGGCTCGTTCTCGTCCGAAGGGAACTCCAGGCGGAAGAGCTCGCGCTTGTACCCGAGGACCTCGATGCGGTGCCGCCGCCACGCCAAGTGCTCGAGCGTCAGCCCCGCGTCGCCGTGGAGCTCGAGCAGCTGGCGCTCGTCGTCGCGCAGCTCGGCGACGAACTTGTGCGGGTCGCGGATGGGCCGCGTGTAGTCGTTCGTGTAGAACCACGGCCAGAACAGGTGCGCCCACTCCGCCGGGTTCTGGCGCGAGGTCTCGTGCATCTCGTAGTACAGCCCGTAGGGCCCGTTCGCCGTGCTCTCGATGACCGTCTTGTGGCCGGGGGCGGACTCGACCGTGCTGTTGACCGACGCCCACACCTGGCGGTCCGCCGCCTTGTCGTGCTGCTTGCTGGCGTTCGCCGCGCTCCCTACGGGATAGTAGGCCATCTCCGTCCAGTGCTGATGCTGGAAGGTAAACGACCGCCCCTGCCCGCGGCCGCCCGCCACCATCTGCACCGCGCCCGCCTTGTTGTGCGCGAGCTGCAGGTATTCGGCGGAGTCCTTGGCGAAGCCGTTCGGCAGGGGCTCGGGCATCCTCCGCTGGAACAGGCGGAGCTTGCTGTTCACCGAGCCTCGCGCCCACAACGCGTGGGTGACGCTGATGAGGTGGGCAGGGTCCGGGCTGCAGTACAGCAGCCAGAAGAAGAAGCCGAGGACCACCGTGGTAATTCCGCGCTGGCGGCTCTTGAGCGCGAACACGTTGTCGAACAGGAGCATGGCCGCGATCGTGTCGAGCTGCTCCGGCCAGAACGGAGCCATGGACCGAAGCTTGCCGCGCTTGTCGGCGATCTGAAGCCCACCGATGAATCGGTAGGGATCTCCGCAGAGCCGGCCAGCTTCCTCCCAGTTCACGGCTCGTCACTCCACGCCGCGATCGCGCGCGCGTCCTCGTCCTCTTGCGCGGCCACCGTCTCCGCGAGCGTCGCCGCTGGCAGGCCGCGGAGCAGCCGGTCGAGCACCGCCCCCGGCGTCGCCCCCGTCCGCTGCGCCACCTCCAGCAGCCGCTGGTGCGCGGTTGGCGACAGCCGGCAGTACAGCCGCCTGTCGCGCGTCAGCCATAGCGGCTTGAACCCCGCGGAAGAACTGATCTTGCGCCTCTCGCCCGAACCCCGCTTGTTCACCTTCCCCTCCAAGCGCGGCCATCATGTTGGCGATCGCGGTGACGCCGGTGGCCTCGGGCTCGACCGCGCGGAGCAGGGCCGCGCGCACGAGCGCCACCCGGCCGGCGGCGATGTCGAGGCCGGGGTCTGCCGCCGCCTCGAGCACCAGCGTCCGCGCCCGCTCGATGGCCGAGGGCGCGGCGCAGACGTGCACGAGGCCCCGTCGCACGAGCCCGCCGCAGGTCAGGCACACGCCCTCACCGGCCGCCATGGACCACCTCGAGCGGGGGGCGGATCTCCGGCAGGCCGGGCGTCGGGACGGTGCGCTCCCCCAGCAGCTGGTCGAGGGCGGTCCACAGCTCGCCCGCCTGCGCGAGCTGGCGCTGGTACGCGCCGTAGAGCCGGTTCCGATCGTCGGCGAGCAGGAACTCCCGCCGCCGCTGCTCGGTCGCCGTGGTCCCTTGGAGCACCTCGGTCGTCCGGTCGAGGCGGTCGCCGGTGACCCGGTTCCAGCGCCAGACCGCCGCGGCGATGGCCCGGGCGCGGATCTCCGCGAAGGGCGCGGGGATGCCGTTGGCGAGGTCGGCCGCGAGCACCACCGCGTACGCGCGCGCGAGCCACGACACCGCCTCGGCGCCCTCGCCGGGGCCGAGCACGTCTGCCATCCACGCCTCGGCGTCGGGGGTCCTCATGCGCCGCGAACCTCCTGCGCCGCCCGCTCGGGGACCTCGACCTGGTTGGGCGCGAAGCTCGCGCGCAGACCGAGGTAGGCCCGCGGCGAGAGAGGGGTCAGCAGCTTGCGGCGCCGCTCGGCGTCACCCGCGGTGGACTGCCGCTTGCCGTTCTTGCCCACGCGCCCCTGCCAGAAGCTGGCGATGAGCTCCTCGCCCGCCACCCGCTGGCGCCGCATCTGCTCGGGAAGCCGGCGGAGCATCGAGCCCGACTCGATGTAGGGGTGGAACACCGAGCGCTCGGTCGGCGAATAGCCGGCGGACGGGTCCTTGATTTGAGCGCCCGTCATCTCGACGAGCGCGACCTGGACCACGAGCGCCTCGTCGTGGACCACCTCCGCCCCCATGCGCCCGCTCGACGCGACCACGCCCGGGGTGAAGTCGCGCGCCGGCTGTCCGTTCGTGTTCGATCCCTGGATGGCCCGGCCGAAGGCGGTGGCGAAGTCCTCGGTGGTCTGGGTCGTCGCGCCGATCGCCGCGCTCGCGACGGCGCGACGGCCGCAGAAGAACGCGCACACCCGCCAGGTCCCGCCGTAGTCGTCGGACAGGCCGGCCACGAGCTGGGCGAGCCAGTTGCCCATGCGCGCCATCTGCTCTGCCTCGCATGGCAGAAGCCGGGCGGCCGACAAGGAGAAGTCGTGCTCGCGGAACATGACCTCGTGCCGCACGTAGGTCACGCCCTCCCGGTCCTCGGTGCGGGTCGCCGGGGGCTCGTGCAGCCTGCAGGCGCCGTGCAGCTCGGGCACGTCGAGCCGCATGAGCGACTCGAACGCGGTGGCGAGATCGGACAGGTTGCCGACCTTGCGCTCGGCTGCGCCGAACTCGTTGGATTCCAGGTCGTCACTGCGCATTCGGGTCTCCGTGGTCGGGTGGGCGCCTGCGGCGGGTTGGAGAGAAGGTCACGACGACACAACCTTCCAGTCGGTGGCGAGGATGTGGTCGACGCGGATGTGGTTGATCTGGCCCCACTCGCCGGCCCGCGGATCGTCGGGGTACCGCTGGAGGAAGATCGGCTCGCCGGTTGGCGCCCGGACCACGGCGAAGGTGAAGCAGGCGCGGGTGGCGTACCCGCCGGGGGCTTCGAGCAGCAGCGTGAGGGCTTCGTGGAAGGTCATGCCTTCACCAGCGCCGCGCGCACAGCCGCGTCCTTCGCCTCCAGCAGCTTGCGGAGGGCTACGGTGGTTTCCTGGTTCTGCGCGCGCTCGGCCGCCTGCTGGGCCAGCTCGGCGAACGGGCGGCTGATCTCCTGCAGATGCGGCGGCAGGTGGGCGTAATTGAAGAACTGGAGGACGTGGGCGATCGCTGGGTTCATGCTGCTGGCTCCGTATCGTGTGTTTGTGCTTGGTCGTGGGGGCCGGGAAATTTTCTGCGCGGCCCAA
>Ga0196980_1000064_pt1 | contig 34973 bp, 35 predicted proteins | sample S3_1013CmetaG_FD_155486 | JGI IMG/M metagenome (GOLD analysis project Ga0196980, IMG submission 155486) | Soil microbial communities from Anza Borrego desert, Southern California, United States - S3_10-13C | ecosystem: Environmental > Terrestrial > Soil > Desert | place: USA: California... | reverse complement strand
TTGGGCGAGTTCCTGCAGGCGGCTTTTCGAATCCTGCCACAGCCTTTTTTCGACGACTTCGTCGGTCTTATGGAAAAGCTGGGATTCGATGAACGCATACGCGGCCACATACCCCGCATCGAGATAGATGGCGCCGATGAGAGCCTCGAATGCGTTCGCGAGGATGATGCCGCGCGCGCGGCCGGTGTCTTTCGCTTCGCCGCGCGAAAGAAGGAGGAATTCATTCATGCCGAGCTGCGTCGCCGCATCGGCGATCGATAGCGTATTCACGAGCGCCGCGCGGAACGCGGTCAGCTCCCCTTCCGGCTTTTCCGGATACTTCTTATAGAGGAATTCAGTGACGACCAATTCGAGAACCGCATCGCCGAGGAATTCGAGACGTTCGTTGTGCTCTCTTCCCGCGGCGCGGTTCTCATTCAAATACGAACGATGCGTGAACGCCGTCTCGATGAGGCGTTTGTCGGTGAAGGTAAAACCTATCTTGGCCTCAAAGGGCACGAAATCCATATTTGAAGAAATTCGAAATTCTAAGCACTAAATACGAAACAAATTCCAAGCAACAATACCTCAAATCATAAACGTCCGCCACTCTTCAGAAGGATGGCGCCGAGAATCTTCATTAGCTGTGTCGACTCGTCAAACAACCTCGCTTTTAAGACCTCATTCCCTTCCTGTGGCTCAGTTAAGGTAATCCAATACCGAGCTTCTTTGCACTCTTTTTTTGCAATCTTTATTCGAATGACAAAATCTTTCCGACTCAGCGAATCATTTGCCTCGATGTAGTTCGCCCCGACCGATCCAGCAGCTCTTACCAATTGTCGCGCCGTTTCAAGGTTTGCTACATCTTTGGGTAATAAACGAGCGTAGCGATGAACTTCTTGAGCGAACTTGAGAGTGCGGTCTTCTAGATCAAATCGTTTGGCCATTGGTGCTTGGACCATTGTAGTTTGTTTCGAGTTTCGAAATTCGGATTTCGAATTTACGTTCGTACTTTCTGTGCAAGGACGTTGATCGCCGGGATGATTATCTTCAAGGTATCGTCGTAGAAATTGAGCGAACCCACTTGCGAGAGCGGGAACCATTGCGCGTCGTCGAGACCGCCTGAGGAACCGAGGGTGATGTCGGAAAACGGCGCCTCCGCGAGGAAGTACGTGACGCGCTTGCGCTTCTTACCGCCTTTCACCTCCGGATCGTTGGCTGTGTATTCGTTGACGCCAAGCTCTTGCCGTATCTCGATATCCAAACCGAGCTCTTCCTTGATCGCACGCTTGGTGCCGCCCTCCAGCGTCTCCCCTTCGCGGATTTTCCCCTTCGAGATGGTCCAATGGCCGAAGATATCGTGCACGAATGCGAGGTATGTATCTCCTTCGTGCTTGGCGAAAACGACAGCGCCGGCCAGGAGTTCTACCGGCATCTTGCCGATGCCCTGGCCGCCGGGACCAGTTTTGCGGGCAGAGCCTTCGTTCTTGCCGGGCTCGCCGAGCTCGATATAGACAGCGCCCATGACGCCGTTGATGAACCGACTCGATGAACTCGAGCCGAAGTTCTTGGCGAGCTCGATCGCTTCGTTGATAGCGACCTTCGCAGGAACCTGCGTGCGGTCGGCGAATATGAGTTCGCACAGGCCGAGGCGGAGGATGTTGCGGTCGATCGCGGCGATCTTATCCAACGGCCATTCAGGTGCCGCCTTCTCGATCACAGTGTCGATCTCTTTCTGCTTCGCGATGACCAGCGAGAGCAGTTCTTTCATGAACGGCACGTCGGAGTCGCGCGCGCCGAATTCCTGTGCGTAACTTTGGAGGCGGGAGGATGCGTCCTCGACATTCATCACATTGCCCGAGGAGTCTCTTTCGAAGAGGACCTGCAAGACGACTGAACGTGCGAGGTGACGATTTGCCATACGCTACGTCCCCGAGTTTCCCAACCGCAAAGAGCAACTCATTCAGAAAGTATACCCCATGGCTTTGCACATACTGAATCGATGTTCATTTTTTCTGTGGACATTGGAGCGCCGATGGCGTTTTGAGAACCTCACGGTTCTCAACGGACGGCCACGCTTCGCTCGCCGCCCTGCTCTCCTTCACGGAGAAAACTACGTTTTCTCCGACCCTCTTTCCTCAGTGCCGCCAAAGGCGGCACTGTTACACCACGAAAAACAAAAACGCGCCCGGGGCGCGTGTGATATCGATACGAGCGGATATTACTTCGCCGCTTCTTCTTTCTTATCGACTTTCTGGCCGCTGGCCATGAGTTCCTTCTCGCGGCGCTTATCGCGGCGTGCGTTACGTGCAGCGCGAGTAACGACATCGATAACGACCTTGCCACCGTACTTGCCGCAGGAGGCGCAGGCGCGGTGCGGCAGGCGGAGAGCCCCGCATTCGCAGCGGGTGGCACGGACAGCCGTCAGAGCATGATGGCTCCGGCGCTTTCCTGTCTTCGAGCGGTTTACCCGCATTCGGACTACCATAGGCGGCTAGTATACGTATTTCCCGGGAAAATGCAAAGGAAAAGGCCCCGCGATACGCGGAGCCTTCTGGAAGTCAGGAATGGCGGAGTTTATGGGATTATGGAAGCTATATAATTCTCCATGATCCCCGGCGGATGAGCCGGCCTGAAGTGGTTCTTAGACGCGACTGGCGTATGGAATACGCAACTTTCGCACTTCTCCAACGACGAAGGGTTGCAGACATTGCATACCTTCACCGATGGAGGTCGTGTCTTGCCGAACCGTTTCTCCAGTAAAACTTCCACTTCCTGTGAACTATATTCGACCGCATCCTCAGAAGCGTCAGAAGCGGCGTCTTCGGTAATCTTCATCGTACCCTCAAAAGGTTGCCCTAGACTTCCGCTCTTTACCCTACACCCGTCCCGTTTGGCAATCAAGCAAGCGAAGTGAGGAAGGTCTTCCTGTGTATGAAAGGGAGAAGACCGTGCTGGCGTATAGCCAACGTATGGGCGGCAGTGCCGTAGCCCTTATGCTGAGCGAAACCATAGCGTGCATGGGTCTGCGAGAGGTCCTCCATATGGCGATCGCGGGTCACTTTGGCGACGATGGAGGCGAAGGAGATGGCCGGGATGTTTTCGTCACCGCGGATGAAGGATTCCTGCTTCCATTCCGAGGAAACGCTGAGACCTGCATCCAGGAGAACCTCGACGCGCGACGGGGCGATGCCGAGCCGCTGCACGGCGATGGCTGCCGCTTCGCGTGCGGCATTCGCAATGCCGATGGAGTCGATCACTTCCGCTTCGACGAACGCACTGGCGTGTCGCAGGCGGCCGTGGGATTCGATGGCAGCGAAGAGCGTGTCGCGCTGCTGGGCGGAGAGCTTCTTGGAATCACGCAGCCTCGGGAGGCCGCGCTTGGTGATGAGAGTAAAGATCTCCTTCCAATCGAAATCCGCGGGATAGAGGACGGCACCGACGCACACGGGACCGGCGAGTGCTCCTCGCCCGGCCTCGTCTACACCGATCAACCATTGCACCTCTTAACGATACCAGCAAAAAAAGGAATCTGAGATGAAATCCACACATACAAAGAGGGCAGTCGCCCGCCCTCTTTATTATCTTAGCTGTGTAGTACCGCGATGAATTTGACTGCTTCGTCGTCGGAGTATGTCCTTGGATCGTCGCGATCATCGTAAAACAAAGTCTTCGGCGAAATGTCGCGCTCATAGACCATGACCTGGAACGGCTTGTCTGCCCGACGGTCTGTACCGCAGACGATCCGGATATACCGACGTCCCTCCGTTATCTCAAGGATGCAGTCATCGTGCGTGCGGATAACCGCCTCTTTCGACACGATGTCCTTGATCCGCGCCCAGAGTTCGTGAATCGATGCTCTCACTGTCTCTCTCCTCATCAACTTTCCTCCTGATACCACGCGATAACGCATGTCGCAAACCCAGACGCGGCAGGTATACTTCTCACATGTCGAGTGCGCGCTTTTCTCATTTGCATACTCATTCGCACTATTCACTACTCGAGGCACTCCCGAAAATCGACGCTTTAATTGGAGCAGCTAAAGCGGATGGGCAGGAAGCGCTGGCACTAACCGACAACGGCAACCTCTACGGCGCCATCGAATTCTATAAGGAAGCGAAAGATGCAGGACTGAAACCCATCATCGGCGTCGATTTCTTCGTGGCGCCGCGAACGCGCAAAGACAAGGAGCATCGCGTGGACGACCGACACTACCGCCTCGTGCTTCTGGCGAAGAACTATGCGGGCTATCGCAACCTGATACACCTCGTCTCGCAATCATTCCTCGAAGGCTTTTATTATCGACCCCGTATCGATCGAGAGTTGATGGAAGCACGCAAAGAAGGACTCATCGCCATCCTGCCGTCGTTCAGCGGCGAGCACGCGAAGCATCTGAAAGATGCAATGGCGGATAAGGCGGACGAAGCGATGCAGTGGTATGCCAAAACCTACGGGGAGAATCTGTATGCGGAAATCACGCATCATCCGGAGATCGAGGGTCACATGGAGAATCAGGAAAAGATAATTGCGCTCGCGAAGAAACATTCCCTGCCCCTCGTCGCTGCGCACGATACCTACTACTTGAAGAAGGAGGATGCTCTCGCCCGCGAGATGGTCAATAAGATCCGCGTCGGCGGTACCCTCGATCGCGAGTTCGGCGTCAATTCATCAGACTTTTCGTTCATTTCGAAGGAAACGGCAGGGAAGTATTTCACTGATCTTCCCGAAGCCTTGGAGAACGTCGGAAAGATCGTCGATGCCTGCAATCTGGAACTTGAACTGGGGAAATGGGTCTTCCCTGATATCAAAGTCGAGGGGAAGACGTATGACGAAGCATTGAGAGAACTCGCCTACGCCGGCTTCAAGGAACGCGAGCTCGAAGAAACCCCGGAGCTGCGCGAGCGCGTGGATTACGAGCTCGGCGTCATCGCGAAGAAAGGCTACTCGCCGTACTTCCTCGTGGTGAGCGACCTCCTCCACTTCGCGCACGAGCATGGGATCCTCACGAACATCCGCGGTTCGGTCGCGGGTTCCCTCGTCACCTATCTTTCCCGCATCACGAACGTGAATCCGATCGAGTACGGACTTCCCTTCGAACGCTTCCTGAATCCCGAACGCCCCTCGGCGCCGGATATCGATATGGACTACGCCGATAACCGACGCGACGAAGTCATCGCGTATGCTCGCTCGAAATATGGCGAGACCCACGTCGCTCAGATCGGCACCTTCGGAACGATGCTTGCCCGCGCTGCGGTGCGCGATGTCTCCCGCGCGTTGGGACATTCGTACGGAACGGGAGACCGCATCGCGAAGCTGATCCCCTTCGGCAAACAAGGATTCACCGTGACCATTGCCGCCTCATTAGAAGAGGTCCCGGAGCTCAAGGAGGCATACAAGAAAGACCCGGACGCGCGCGAGATATTGGACATGGCTATGAAAGTAGAAGGGAACGCGCGACATGTCGGCGTCCATGCGGCGGGCGTTGTCATCGCCCCTACGCCGGTCACTGATTTCGTCCCCATCCAGCTCGATCCCAAAGGCGGCAAGGTCATCACGCAGTACGACATGCACGCGGTGGAAGACGCGGGGCTTCTGAAATTCGACTTCCTCGGCCTTACCAACCTCTCGACGCTGGCGGATGCGCGCGACCGCGTGCGCGAGCGGCTTGGTGTCGATATCGACCTGGACAAAGTCCCCTTGGACGACACGAAGACCTACGAGATGCTCTCGCGTGGCGAGACGCTGGGCGTCTTTCAGCTCGCCGGAGGCGGTATGACGCAGTATCTCGTCGAACTGAAGCCGAGCGTCATCCACGACATCAACGCTATGGTCGCCTTGTATCGCCCGGGCCCGATGAATTTCATTCCGCAGTACATCGAACGCAAACGCGACCCGCGCAAAGTGACGTACCTGGACCCACGCATGAAGCCGATCCTCGAGAACTCCTACGGCGTCATCACGTACCAGGACGACGTCCTTCAGATCGCTATCCAGCTGGCCGGCTATAGCTGGCTCGAGGCCGACAAATTCCGAAAAGCGATGGGGAAGAAGATTCCCAAGGAAATGGCCGCGCAGAAGGAAAAATTCACCGCAGGCTGCCTTGAGCGCGGGATGAAACCCGATGTGGTGCAGAAACTATGGGAACAGATCGAAACATTCGCCGCGTACGGCTTCAACAAGGCCCACGCAGCCTCGTATGGCAACCTCGCGTATAAGACCGCGTACATGAAAGCCAATTATCCGGTGGACTACATGGCCGCGGTCCTCACGTCCGACGCGGGAGACGTCGAGAAGATCGCGGAAGTGGTCGCCGAATCCAAGCGGATGGGCATACAGATACTGCCGCCCTTGGTGAACGAGAGCCGCGGAACATTCACCGTCATCGACGAGAAGACCATCCGGTTCGGTCTCTACAGCATCAAGAACTTCGGCACCGGCATCGCCGACGCGATCATCGCAGAAAGGGAAGCCGGTGGTCGGTTTTCTTCCATCACGGATTTCTTATCGCGCGTAGGGGATACAAATCTCAATAAGAAATCGTTAGAGGCTTTGATCATGTCAGGTTCATTGGACGATTTGGCCGAGCGCAACACTCTTCTGGTGCATATCGAGGACCTCCTGGAATACCGCCGGGAGCTCCAGAAGGCGCCTGAAGGCCAGGATTCCCTCTTTGGCGCTTCCCTACCATCTCGGCAAGCCGAGCTTAAGCTCCCTACTGAACGTATTGCAACACAAGAAGAAAAACTGTCATGGGAGAAAGAATTGCTCGGATTTTATGTTTCCGGTCATCCCTTAGACCGCTGCAAAGATATCTTGGCGAAGCAGAAAATGAATATCAAACAATTAAAAGAATCTTTTCCGCGCGGCATGGAGACCGTCATCGGCGGATTCCTCGAAACGACGAATGCGATATTAACGAAAAAAGGAGAAAAAATGATATTCGGGAAACTTTCCGACTACGTAGGCTCAACTGAAATCGTCGTCTTCCCGCGCACGCTTTCCGAATTCCCTACGATTTTCACTCCCGGCACCTGCATCATGGTCAAAGGAAAATTCTCGGACAGAAACGGGGAGGCGAGTTTCGTCGTGGAGAAAGCGAAGGTGTTATAAGAAAAGTGTCTTTCCGATGACCGGAAAGACACTTCGCGGAAAACCAGACGGCCGTCAGGCGTCCAACTGCTTGGTGCAGGTCTGCGCCGAGCGCGAATGGTCCAAGACCGTCGGCCGCTTGCACATATTGTCGCACGTCTCGTCGACGTACGACGGCACATGGTGAAGAAACTTGCCGAATACGGCATTGCAGTCGTCGGCGTACTTATTCGTATCGAGGATGTGCTGGTGCCAAAACACATCGGCATCCGGCGACGGCACGGGCTCGCCAGAAGCGAGAAAATCCCGATACGCCTTCTCTGCATCGTCCGTGCGTTGTTGCGTCCAGTTGTTCTTGCGCATCACCTTCGCATTAATCATACGGAGGTCGATGCGACCGATTCTCGACTCGATATTTTCCTTCGACATCCACTTTTCTCCTATTGCTGGAAAATCACCCGCCATGGATGATCACCGGATATTCTTATACCACGAAATAATCGATTGGCAACGTCGTCCCAGGCACCATAGTTCGGTTGTGGGCCTCGAAAATGTTGATATGATGCGATTTTATGAAAGAACTGAGTCTTGAACACAAGCGCCACACGCTTGCACATCTCCTGGCTCAGGCAGTATTGGAACATCATCCCGATGCGAAGCTGACACTTGGTCCCGCGATCGACACCGGCTTCTATTACGACATTGATTTTGGCAACGAGAAGGTTTCTGATGCGGAACTTCCGAAGATCGAGAAGACGATGCGGAAGAAACTACCCTTCTGGAAAGAATTCACGCACGAAGAGGTCTCGAAGGATGATGCGCTCGCACGCTTTGCCGGCAATCCATTCAAGGCCGAACTTATCGAGGAAATAGCCGCCAAGGGCGATACGCTCACGTTGTATACCTGCGGCGGATTTACCGATCTGTGCCGGGGCGGCCATACCGAGAATCCCGTCAAAGATATTGATCCGGATTCGTTCAAGCTCGATCGCGTGGCCGGCGCATATTGGCGCGGTGATGAGAAAAACAAAATGCTGACCCGCATCTATGGCCTCGCGTTCTCTTCCAAGGAAGAGCTTGATGCATACATCTCGCAACAGGCAGAAGCCGAAAAGCGGGATCACAAGAAACTTGGACCGGCACTGAAGCTCTATACCCTTTCCCCGCTCGTCGGCGCTGGCCTGCCGCTTCTCATGCCGAATGGCGCCATCATCCGCCGCGAGATCGAAGAATACCTGTGGGAACTCCACGCAAAGAAGGGCTACCACCGCGTCTGGACGCCTCATCTTGCGAAAGAAGATCTGTACGTGACTTCCGGACATGCCGCGAAATTCGGAGACGAACTGTTCCGCGTCAGTGGCAAAGATGAGAAATTCTTCCTGAAGCCGATGAATTGCCCGCATCACATGCAGATCTTCTCCGACAACCAATTCTCCTATCGTGATATGCCGGTGCGGTATTTCGAACCGGCGACCGTGTATCGCGATGAGAAGACGGGACAGCTCGCGGGACTCACGCGCGTGCGTGCGATAACACAAGATGACGGGCATCTCTTCTGCCGGGTCTCGCAGATCAACGAAGAGGTCTCGACCATCGTCGGCATCATCCGCGATTTCTATACGACGATGAACATGATGGATGGATACTGGGTACGTTTCTCCGTCCGGGGGCCAGACGGTCAGTATCTCGGCAGCGACGAGGTATGGGAAAAGGCCGAAGAAGCGCTCGAGGAGGCTGCGAAGGCGAACTCCCTTCCCTATACACGGGTCGAAGGAGAAGCGGCATTCTACGGTCCGAAACTGGATTTCATGTTCAAGGATGCGATCGGACGCGAATGGCAGCTTGCGACCATCCAATGCGACTTCAATCTTCCCGAGAGATTCGATCTCTCGTTCATCAACGAGAAGGGAGAGAAGGAGCGTCCCGTCGTGATCCATCGCGCTATCTCAGGTTCGCTCGAACGCTTCATGGGCGTCATGATTGAACATTATGCAGGTGCATTCCCGACGTGGCTCGCGCCGCTCCAAGTAAAAGTCCTTCCGATATCCGAAAAACATGCTGAATATGCGGCAACAGTCACGGCCCCGCTGAAAGAAGCCGGCGTCCGCGTCGAACTCGACACCTCCAACGAATCGCTCGGCAAGAAAGTGCGTAACTCGAAAGTCGCGAAGATCCCCTACATGCTCGTCATCGGCGACGCCGAGGTCGATGGAGCAAACGTCACCGTCGAGCATCGAGAGAAAGGAAAGATCGGCGCACAGTCGGTTGAAGAATTCATGTCTTCCCTTCTTTCTGAAATCAAAAACCGGTCCTAGGACCGGTTTTTGATAGGAACTCTTTCCTGTTATCTCTTGAAGAGGCGTACCAGCGAGCGAGTTTGATTGCGAGCTGCCGCTTTCACTTCCTGAGCGAACGAGAAGCGGAGGATGCCGCCCTGATAGTACGCGAGGAGGTATCCTCCTGCGATTGCAAACATTGCGAGCGCGAGGAAATACACCGCGGTGCCTACCGTACCGAGATCGAATCCGGTATACGGAATCTGCGTCAGCGAGATGTACGGATAGCCGTAGTTGTAACCGTACTGATTGCCGTAGTGATTGTACTGAGTCGGATGATACGTGCCGTAATTACGATCGACTTCGATCTCGCACTGGCGCGACTGATCGTGCCCATAGACCGTGAGGACGTAGGTGGTGTCGTAGGTCGGATAGACCGTGTACATGCCATATGCGGAGACAGCGCCGACATTCGAGAGATACGCCGACGACGCATTCGTCGTGTTCCAGCGGAGCGTGACGCCGTTGCCGGAAGCATTCTCGCGATAGAGCGTGCATCCTGGTGTCTTTCCGGAGCTGTTGTAATTATTGTAGGTGTTGACTTCGACTTCCGTCTCGCACGAGGCCGTGCCTTCGTCGTTCTCCACGATGAGCTTGAAAGTCGTGTCTTCGTCTATATCGTAGACGACGCGGGAACCGGAGAGGTTCACGTCGCCGATATCTTCAATCCATGCCTCGTCGGCGTCGGACGAACCCCACGTGAGGGTTACCGAGCCGCCTTCGTAGACATGACTCGGAGATGCCGAGATCCAGCAGGATGCCTCTTCATCGTGATCATGACCAGCGTGCGCGGATGCGGTCGCCGGGACGATGCCGAAGAGACTGACGAGAACGATGGCTGCAAAGAGCTTGGAAACCGTGAAGGATGCGTTCTGCATAAGGGATGTGGTAATCGGTTAATAGTCGCCGTAGTTATAGTATATTTTCAATCCTTCTACCAGTGTGGCCCATCGTTTTCGCGACGGGCCACCTGATTCACTTTCGGAGCCCTTTACCCCTCGCCTACCGGCGTAGGGACACCCGTCCTAAGAGGAGCTACGCTCCTCTTTGAGAACCCTCGGTTCTCAACGGGCAGTATCGCACTTGCTCACTGCCCTGCTCTCCGACACGGGAAAACTACAGTTTTCCCGACCCCTTTCGGGGCAGCTTCGCCGAAGCGAAGCTGCATTCCTTTGTTACGCTCGTTGGATGACGATCTTCGGCATCGAACCGTCTTTCGCGGTGACGATGGCCATCGTATCGAAGGTCCCTGCTGCTTTCTTGAGAGCTGCCACGATGGGCTGAACCTTCACTTCGTCGCGAGAAGCTGCGAGAGCTTCGTTCTCGATGAGGATAGGGGCCTTCGGAGCAACGATAGGAGCGAACTTCTGGCGGCGAGCCGGAACCATGGCCGTGGCGAAGGCGAGAGCGCCGCCGCGGTAGTAGACCATGAGGTAGGCACCGGCGATCGCGAAGCTTGCGAGAGCCGCCCAGTACATCGCATTACCGATAGGACCGAAGTCGAAACCAGTGTACGGGATCTGCGTGAGCGACACGTACGGCTGGCTGTAGACCGGCGGATGATAGGTGTTCTGGATCGACGTCGAGCAGATAGCCTGCTGGCCGTTGTAGCCATAGACCGTGAGCGTATAGGTGCCGGAACCATAGACCGTCTGCGAACCCGAGACCGAGACCGAACCTACGTTCGTGAGATAGGCCGAGGATGCATTCGTGGAAGTCCACGAGAGATACGCACCGGAGCCGTAACCGCCGTACTGTGCATGCGTGATCGTGCAGTACGGAGCCGGCTGCGAGTAGGCTGGAGTCTGCGGAGCCGAAACCACGATAGAGGTGTTGCCGCTATTGTAGTTGTTGAAGCTGTCGTTGATCGAGTTGTCGATGTTCGTGACGTTGTTGACGTTCGTGTTGGTATTCGTCACGACATTCGAGAAGTACGAGCTCGGCGCGCTGTAGTGCGGAGGCGAATAGCTGGTGCCTCCACAGAACGTACAGCCAGGAGTGGTGTACGTGTAGCAGTCGTAGCAACCGTAGTCGTAGTAGTAATCCTCGTAGCAGTCGTAGCAACCGTAATCGTAGTCGTACGCGTAGTCGTCGTAATAGTAGTCGGTGTACCCCGCGTCATCGTAATAGTAATCCGTGTAGCCGCTGTAGTCGCCCCAATCATCATACGAGCTGTAGTCACCCCACTCATCGTATGAGCTGAAGTCACCCCAATCGTCGTACGAGCTGAAGTCGCCCCAGCCGTAGCCGTCAAGATCGGCCGCCTGCGCAACAAACGGCGCGGCGAAGAGCACGAAAGCAAAGACCATGAGGGTCATCACCTGCATGCGGATAGAAAGCATGTTCATAAGGTCAATGAAGTAACTAATATCGCTGATAATCTGTTGATAAATGGAGCTTGAATATCTGGTGACATTATAACCTCTACTTTTACAAAAGTCAAGCCCTTCCATTACGATAAGAAAGAGGCGGCTACCGCTAAGGTGCCGCCTCTTGAGTCCTTGCCAACCTTACTCCGGCTTGGCGCACCTCTTGATGTCGTCGAGATGTTTCGCGAATTGAGGTTCACGCAAGCTGGCGAAGTTCATCACCACCTTGCCGCGAGCCTTGTCTTGGCGAAAATCCTCACCCTCCATCAAACCTTGCTCCTCGAGGCAATACTTGATTCCCTCGTAGGAGTAGCGGCTGGGCTTTTCGGCCTGCCGCGGCGCGTGGTCGTCGGTGTACGTGTCGCGTGCGAGCGACGGAGTTGCGAGATGCGCAGCGCACGCAAGGATGACAAGAACCTTCGGACAGATCTGCATTGCTCTTCCTCCATGAGTTGTCCTATGAAGAAGCCGGATGACTTCCTCATTGAGACAACTCCGGGGAAAAACGGGTCAAAGAACGATGGTATCATCATATCACCCATCTTGAATTTTGTCAAGTACATAGAAATAAGGGCTGAACCATTGAAGATTCAGCCCTTAGCGAGTCAACTATCAATCGTAGACGCGGCAAACCCAAGCGGAATCGCCCGTCTTAGGATTCGTCCCTCGCCGGAGACGTCCCTCACAAGGCGGTGGCGGTGGGATATCCCCACCCCGGATGATCGTGGTCGGGACTCGTTCGTACGGAACCGGGGTCGTGTATGCGTGCATAAACCTTCTCGATCCATGCATGCACGCGGGACCATGCCGATGATTCCGTGGGCATCCGCGGAACTGCGAATGCCCGTGGTAACGATTGCGATAGCGGTCCTGATGGTATCGATACGCCGCGAGGCGCTCGACCATATCCGCGCTCCGATCAAAGTACCGGAACGCGTCGCCAGCCGAAGCCGGCGGTGAGAGGAACGCCAAACCGAGCGCGATGATCGCAAGAATCTTCCTCATCGGAAGCTCTCCTCTTTTTGCCGTCTCTCCTTCGCAGAGACAGGCTGTTAAAGATCATTTTGCGAAGGCTCATCGACGAACATGATTCACCGATGAGCATCCACGAAAAAGTCTTGCGGACAGGGAAGAATCATCCTCCCTGTCCGCCAATCGTTACCGGCCGCACGGACGCTGCGGTCCGCCAGGATAGCCACAAGTCACAACAAGTCCGTACCGAGGCTGGCGAGGCATGCGACGGTGTACCCGACGCGGCTGCCCCATCCCACGCTCCACCATGTAGTTAGTGATATGCATGGGCTCCGGCCTGCGATACGAACGAGCGCGTTCGATTTCTGCTGCTGTTTTACCCGCAGCGATGGCGTCCTTCCGTGCATCGGATCGCTCCATAGCATGGATCTTCGCTATCTCGATCGCGCTCGCTTGTTCGACCTTAGCTTTCGCCTCGATCGTCCGAGCTTCGCTGTCGTTCACACGAGCCGTGTTAGCGGCATCGCGATCCTCGAGCTCCTGAGCGAAACGCTTATCTGCTTCGTCCTTCTTGCGCTTGAGTGCAAATTCGCGTTCTTCCGTTTTGAGGCGGATCTCCGCGCGAGCCTGCTTCTTGCACAAGGCGCTTTCGCACAACCCGTAATTCACGTGAGCGAACCCCAGGATCAGTGCGAAAACGGCAACGACTGCTGCAGCGATAAAGGGCATTTCTGCCTCCTCTGTTGCTGTTGAAGATCACACCACCTCCAGCTTTGCAGCTTTCAGTAGCTTAGGGATAATGATAGCACATAGTGGAAAAAAGTCAAGAGGCGGACAACTTGTGTCCGCCTCTTCGGAACTGCCGCTTAAGGGTTATTCACCCTTCTGCATCTGGGTCGGGTTCTTCTGGAACGCGTTATTGATCGATGTGTGTGCGTTCAAGAGTGCTTCAAAAGCCGTGAAGACCGCCGGCGCCAGCATCCAATACTGAAGGTTGCCGAGCGCGAACTGATACACCGCGATGCCGAGGAAGAGGTAGGCCCAGAGTATGGACACCACCAGATCGAGCTGCAGCGTGCGGTAGCGGGTGTTCGAATCCTGCGCCATAACCCATTGCGCCGCGAACCAAACGATGCCGATGAGCGCGGGAATCCATAACGACCCCAGGACTTCGTCGGGAGGCGGAATCACGACGACCTGATGCAGGTCCGGAAACAGCCATGCGATTCCCATAAGGACTGGCGGGAATAGCCAGAGAATCAGGGTCCATAGCCACCCGAGACTTACCGCGAGACCGTAGAAAATCGCACGGACCGCGTCCCGCCAGATGAGACCGATGATAACCAGCATTACCAAGGTGACCATCGCGATTGTCGGCCATCCTATCGTGTTGACGATGTCTTGCATCGCAATACTCCTATCCAGAGTTTAGGCCCTCTTGTGAACATTTGAGCCGGCACAACTATGCCTCTCGGCGGAAGGAGCGTCAAGCTAAATCTCGTATGAGCCGATGAGTTCGGCGTCGACGACGAAGCGGGCGCTCTTGGAGGTCAAGGTGTCGCACGTGACGATGGTGAGGCGGTTGCCTTCGCGGCTAAGATCGATAATGCCTTCTTCGGCATTCACGCTCCTCACTTCAAGGACGCGGTAGGTGTAGACCTTGCCTTCGCCTTCGATCTCGACGGTGTCTCCCTCTTTCAGGTCAGGGACGCGGTTGAACGCCTTGTACATCGCGTTGTGGACGACGGGGAGGTGCGAACTGTGGCCGAAGATAAGGATATTCCCCTTCTCGCCGAGGAGTGCGGAATCGACGTAGCGTGCCGGGCCGTCTTTCAAGACTTCGTCCAATGCGGCGATGTCGCGCGTTGCGGGATTGAGAACCGGGAGATCGAGATCGATCGCCGGAATACGAATGCGCGCAGGGGCGACGCCTTCTTCTTCGGTTTCAGGAAGCGCAGTTTCCTCTTCGCCTAATTCAGGAAGATCGGCGATAGAAACCTTTTCGCGCGGAGCGGTGCCGTCGATGTAGTATGGAACGAAGCCAATCGAATTGGCTGCGGAGAGCGCAAGGATGAACACGACGACTGTGGCCGCGAGAAAAACCGAGAACGGCGGCTTGGAATGAGACGATTTCACTCCCAGATTGTACGTTGCGAAGGGGGTCTTGTCAAACAATCGGTACTGTGGTATACCTTGCGGCATTATGGCTGATACACCGCAGAGCCAGGGACCCGGACTCCTGGCGAATATCCTTGCAGTGGCCGGATTTATCATCCTTATCATCGTCATCGTCTGGGGCGCGTATCATCTCTTGCGCCTTACGGGTTCAGGAGTCTCCTCGCTATTCTCTCGCTTCGGCGGTAACGACGGCATCACCATCTCCGTGCCGCGTGAGACGGAATCCGGCACCGCCTTCCCTATCACATGGGAATACGACGGGAATGAGGGTTCATACGCGTTCCTCTACCAGTGCAAGAGCGGTTTCCGCTTTGATGTGATCGGCGCGAATGGCCGTGCGAGCACGGTGCCATGCGGCAGCGCGTTCACGGTAGGCACTTCGACTGAGCTCACGTTGACTCCCTTCCTCGCCGGAACGACCACGATGGACGTGCCGGTTTCGGTCGTCTTCATGCCGGCCGCTTCTTCAACCGACCCTCGTCCGCAGGGTACGGCAAGTGTGCGGGTACTCGCGAAGAATGGGGCCGCCGCACCTTCGGAACCTTCGACGCCTTCTACGAACACGACTTCCGACGCGCAGCCTGTTGCGCCGGCCGGCAAGCCTGACCTCTCGGTGCGTGTCCTCGCCGTCGGCGTCATCAATCCGGTGACCGGTGCATTCGAATCGCGCTATCCTTCAGGACCTCAGGATATCGCCGCGGTGCAGTTCGATATCGCGAACAACGGCGGCTCGTCTACAGGCAACTACTTCTTCACGGTGAATCTCCCGATGCAGGGCGGCTACCTCTATTCTTCATCGATGCAGTCGAATCTCACGCCCGGCTCGCACGTCGTGAATACGCTGCGCTTCAAGCCGGTGCAGAGCGGCGGTGGCACGATCACGATCAATGTCGACACGACCTACGCCGTCGGTGAGACGAACGAGGGCAACAACAATGCGACGATGTATGTGAGCGGCCCCGCGTGGAGCGGCAACTATCTCCCGTACGTGTACTAACGCTTAACGGCGTTTGCTGCCTCCACTCCTCGAATCGTAGGGAGAGAATTGAACGCTGAGTCCTCTCAGCGAATCGCGGGTAATAAAAGACGCGAGATAGCCCTCGTAGTTCTCCTCCATCTCGGATAGCGTCACGATGTCGATGCGCTTGTTATCGAGCACGAGCGTGTTACGCACTCCTTTTCGTAATACGTCGACGCCAAGGACGGCGTGACCGTTTTGGTTTTCGTCTCTCACGACCACGATATGCAGATATGCGGGATCGATCCCCTCATTGATAAGGCGGTTCATCTTGAGAAGTACGTAATCTTCGCAATCCCCCGCCTCTGCGGGTATCGTCCATTTCTCCTTAACGCCATGGAGCGTGATGTCGGGCATCGGTTTTATTTTTTCGTTCACCGTACGGTGTACTTCATTATTGATACGTGCAAACAACTCGGGCGTCAGTGTCATGTCCGACGCAGCGTCAGGACGATGGTCGGCGAATTTCTCGCAGAAGATCGCGATCTCTTCGCAGAATTTCTCGAATTGAGGATACGATTCGACAGATTCACGGTAGTGCAGGTATACGCCGCGCATCTTCTCGAGAAGCGCGCGGTATTCAGGCGTGGCAGGAAAATCCTCTGCAGGATTGACCGTCGCCGCCCAGCTTGAGGTTTTGGCGCGCGTTTTCTTGTGCACGCTTTCACTGAGCGTCCGGTTCGCCGTGTTCGTTCCGGGCGGCAATCTTAATTCCTCCGCGGAGGCCACGCCGCTGGCGAGCGATGCAGCGGCAAGGGCCGCATGCAACGCAGTGCGCATGCGTTCACGTTTCGAATCGGTGCGCGGCTTCTCAAATCTCATTGGGAGAAGTATAGCGCGCTAGATGTCCAGCGTTGCCTCCTTCGCGTGACTCTGGATGAATGTCTTTCTCGACGGGACGTCGGTACCCATGAGGATATCGAACGTGCGGTCGGCGTCGCTCGCGTCCTCGATGGTGACGAGCTTGAGGACGCGACGGGTCGGATCCATGGTGGTCTCCCACAATTCCTCCGCGTTCATCTCGCCGAGACCTTTGTAGCGCTGGACGGATATCTTCGTCGCGCGCTTCGCTTTCACTTCGGGTTCTGCCTCTTCGTCAGCGTCATCCGCTTCGAGAGATTCGAGCTGCGCGTCCTTGCCGGCGATACCGACTTTCTCCTCTTCGGAATATGCGTAAAAGACTTCCTTCCCTTTCTTTATCTTATACAAGGGCGGCTGCGCAATGAAGAGAAATCCGCCGTCGACGATAGGACGGAAATGGCGGTACAGGAGCGTAAGGAGGAGCGTGCGGATGTGCGCACCGTCCACGTCGGCATCGGTCGCGATGATGATCTTGTGATAGCGCAGCTTCGAGACATCGAAGACGTCGCCGATGGCGGTGCCGAGTGCAATGACGAGATTGCGGATCTGCTCGGAGACGAGCATCTTGTCGAGGCGCGCGCGCTCCACGTTGAGGATCTTGCCGCGAAGCGGCAGGATGGCCTGTGTGCGGCGATCGCGACCCATTTTCGCCGTGCCGCCTGCGGAATCTCCCTCGACGACGAAGAGCTCGGCTTCTGCGGGATCACGGACCTGACAGTCCGCCAATTTACCCGGGAGCGAGAGACCTTCGAGGGCACCTTTCCTCATGACGGAATCCTTTGCGGCCTTTGCGGCTTTGCGTGCCTTCATCGCCAAAGTGGCCTTGCCGAGGATGGCGCGCATGTCGTCCGGATGTTCTTCGAGGAATGCGCTGAATGCTTCGGCGAAGACGGCATCCGTCGCGCTACGCGCTTCCACGGAGCCGAGTTTCGATTTCGTCTGGCCCTCGAATTGGATCTCGCGGAGCTTCACGGAGACGACAGCCGTGAGACCTTCGAGCACGTCATCGCCCGTAAAGGAATCACCCTCCTTGCCGTTGCCGCCTTTCGAGGCGTTGTTCAGCGTGCGCGTGAGGGCGGTCTTGAAGCCGGTAACATGCATGCCGCCTTCCGCGGTATGGATGTTGTTGGCGAAGGCGGTAAGACGCTGCGAGAAATCGTCGACATATTGCAATGCCACTTCTACCATCACGCCGTCCTGTTCCTTTTCGACATAGAAGATATTCTTATGGACGGCCGTCTGGTGGCGGTTCTGAAATGAGACGAGCGATTTGAGGCCGCCTTCGAAATAGAACGTGGTCGAGGGCGCATCGATGGCGAGTTCACGCAGATAGTAGACACCCTCGTCGTCGATTTTTTCGACACCGCGCAGATCGAGGATGGAAATACGCAGGCTTTTCACCAGATACGCCTGCTGCCGCAAGTGCGAGACGATTGTGTCGAAATCGAATGCGATCTCACTGAAGATGCTTTTGTCCGCCTCAAAGGTGATGATGGTGCCGTGCGCTTTGGATGTACCTACTTTCTTCGTCTTGCCGACCGGTTTGCCGCCGTTCTTGTATTCCTGGACATGTTTGCCGCCGTCGCGATGGACTTCGGCGCGCATGTGGACGGAAAGCGCGTTCACGACCGCAGCTCCCACGCCGTGAAGACCGCCGGAGACCTTGTAGCCTTCACCGCCGAATTTTCCCCCGGCGTGAAGGACGGTGAGGACCGTCTCGAGGGTGGAGACTTTCGTCTTAGGATGGATTTCCACGGGGATACCGCGGCCGTTGTCGGCAACGCGGATGCGATTACCCGGCAGGAGGGCGACTTCGATATCATCACAATGCCCGCCCATCGCTTCGTCGCGCGAGTTATCGAAAATCTCCCAGATGAGGTGGTGCAATCCGGCGGGACCGGTGGTACCGATATACATGCCCGGGCGGCGACGGACCGCTTCGAGCCCCTCTAAGACAGTAATATCAGCTGCTCCATAGGAGCTCTTTTTTTCTTTGGTGACCGCCATATTCTTACCTCGGAATTGTACCAGATTCCGGTCCTTTTTCCTACCCAGTTATCCCCTTTTTGGTGGCTCTGTTAAGCCATCAGCGGACAGTCCAGCCTTTCGATTTGACGGCACTGTAGACATTCTCCATTTCGGCATTGATTTCATCGTCGGTAAGAGTCTTTTCGGACGACTGGAAGACCAGCCGGAAGGCATAAGAGACCTTGTCTTCTTTCTTGAATTCATCGAAGAGATCGATGCGGACGCATACGGGGCCGGCATGGTCTTTGAGCGTTGCTGCAACGTCTGTGGAAACAGTTTCAGCCGGAACCCACATCGCGATGTCGCGCGTGATCGATGGATATCGGGAGAACGGCTGATAGCGTGCGGTCTCTGAGAGCGGGAGTGGTTCGTATTCGGAGGCGTTCTTCACGAATACGCTGAGCGGATCTTCCTTTGCTTTCTCCTTCTCGGTGACGATACCAACCATGATATCCTCGTTGCCTTCCTTCCAGACAGTTCCGATCTCGAAGAGCTTGACCTCTTTGAGTCCGAGCAGATCCTTGTTCTGGACATTCTTCTTCAGCGCATCATTCAGGCCGTCGACGAGTGTCGAGCGCAAATGCGGACGGACGCTATCCACCTTGTTCAGAACACTCCTCTCGCCTTTGTCGGAAAAGACCGACATAATGACTTCCGAATATCCGTCGGATACGAGCATCTCGCGCACCCTCTCACTTGCGAAGAAATTCTGATTCACCGCGACCGAAGATGCCGCCGGCGGAAGCTCGATCGAGGGGATGCTGTCATACCCCTCGATACGGGCAATCTCTTCGATAAGGTCTTCCGCGATCAGGAGGTCCAGTCGCTCGAACGGTATGTTCACTATAAAAGCGTCGTCCTTTTCTTCGAACGAGAAGCCGAGTCGCGTGAATCCGTCGCGGATGGCTTCCTTCGACATCTCGACGCCGAGAACTCTCGTCGGATGACTGGCGTGGAGCGTCACCGGAAGCGGCACATGCGGAGTAGGATACGCATCGGCGAAACCGACGAGTTCCCCGCCGGCGAGCTTGTGGATGAGATCGGCTGCAGCGCGGATGCCGAACGCGGCAAGTTCAGGAGAGAGCACCTGCTCGAAACGCTGCGAAGCATCAGTGCGGAGATTCAGTGTTCGCGCCGTCTTGCGAACGCTCGCGCCGCTGAAATTCGCGCTCTCAAGTATGATGTCGGTCGTCGCTTCCGTGATGCCGGCGGCAACGCCCCCCTTCACACCGGCGATGCCAATTACCGCATCGGCATTCTTATCGGCGATGACCAGCATGCTCGGATCCAACGTATAGTCTTTCGCATCGAGCGCATGCAGCTTCTCTTCCATCTTCGCCTTACGAACCTCGATGGCGTATTTACCATCTTTCGCTTGAAGTTTCCCAGCATCGAAGGCGTGCAAGGGCTGACCGATATTGAACATCACGAAATTCGTCGCATCGACGATGTTGTTGATGGACTTCTGGCCCATGGCTTCCAATCGCTTTACGAGCCACTCCGGTGAACGGGCGACTTTGACGCCCTTCACATACCCGGCGATGTAACGCGGGGCGAGTTCGGTGTCCTCGATGAGGACGGAGACCGCATCGGTTACCGGTTCGAGCTTCGCGTCTTCTTTCAACGGATCGCTGGAAAGCGGAAGCTTCAGGATAGCGGAGATTTCTTTGGCGATGCCGCGATATGAGAGGCAATCGTGGCCACGATTGGGGGTGATCTTCACGTCGAGGATATCTCCCTCGACGCTTTCGATCTCGAAGGCGTGAAAGGTGAGCGCAGTCGCTAATTCCTCCGCGCTCGGTAAGGGTGCGTGAAAGTATTTCTGAAGCCAATCTCTTGAAATTCTCATATCAAATTCGAAATCCTAAGCACGAAGCTCTAAACAAGCTCCAATGATCCAAAGTTTCAAAGAATTCGTTTGTGTACTGGGATTTCATAGTTGTGATTTGTTTCGTATTTCGGGCTTCTGATTTCGAATTTGCCGACTTAAAACTGATTTATGAATCGTAAGTCGGCACTATGCATATGACGCACGTCGTCGATTCCCCAGCGTAAAAGCGCGAGACGATCGAGCCCCATGCCGAACGCGAAACCCTGATACTTTGCGGGACCGATGCCGCCGTTGCGCAGCACATTGGGATGGATCATGCCGGCCCCCATCATTTCTATCCATTTATCGCGCAGCTTTTCCGGCACATCCTTTCCCACCAGGCGCATGTCGACTTCCACCGACGGTTCAGTGAATGGAAAGAAGCTCGGACGGAAGCGGATCTCGACAGAAGCGCCTTTGAACAATTCTTTGAAGAATTTCTCGAGTGTGCCTTTGAGATTCGCCATGGTGACATCCTCACCCACCGCGAACCCTTCTATCTGGAAGAACTCGGCTTCGTGGGTCATGTCGGTCGCTTCGTTGCGGAAGACTTTTCCAGGCGCGATGACACGATACGGTGGCAGTATTCCCTTTTCCACTTGGGATTTCATATAGCGGATCTGAACCGGCGAGGTGTGCGTGCGCAGGACCATTTCCTTCTCGTCTTTGAGGAAGAACGTGTCCTGCATGTCGCGCGCAGGATGATCCTTGGGAACATTCAATGCATCGAAATTGTGCCACTCATCCTCCACGAGCGGCCCTTCGGCGAAGGTAAAACCCATGCGGTTGAAGATGGCGTTGGCCTCGCGGATGAGGCTGGAAATAGGGTGAATATGGCCACGCTGCATGAAGGGAGTATAGCGTCTCCTTTCTCAGCCACCAACAACTACAGAGCGAGATGGGAATGTGTGTTTTGCCGTCTTCGCAGCGCCGACGGGCGCGAGACAGAGCGCTGGGCCAGCAGGCCCAGACAGCGACGGCAAAACACACATTCCCTTCGAGCAGCGTTACAACCCCTCCACTTCGTACAGCACGTCCCCCGACTTCACGATAAGCGCCTCATCGACGACGCGCATGTCGGCATCAGCGGCCGCATAGAGCTGGGCCGAGACGGCCGTCGGACGGACATCGATCTCCGCGAAATAGATCCCTCCTTCTTCGGTGCGATACACCACGCCGCTGGCATAGAATCGTGCGTCCGTCGCCGGGCCGCCGATGCGCTTGATGGACATTTCCCTTTCGCACAGCGACGGGCTGCCGCAGAATATCGACGGAGGATTATTCTCATTCATCCAACGTGCGATGAGATCGCCGTCAGTGAGGAAAAGACCGATACCTCCTTCGATGTCGATCGGCAGTGTCGAGGATGCGATGGTCACGGGAGCTATGAATGCCGCGGCGTAGGCGTCGTATACGGCACGCGTCACGATCTTGGTGCTCGAAGCCGAGCCAGACGTTATCAACCGCGAAAGCGTGATGTCTTCAGGGAGGAGGACGGCACGCACGTCGGTGACGAGCTGCGGTTCGACGACGAGGATGCGGCTCCACGGACGATACCCCGTCCCTTCGACCCTCACGGAATATGCCGACGGCGCGAGATCGCCGAAATAGAATTCACGCTGCAGGAAACCGCTGTGTCCTGCCGTCTCGCCGTTGAGCGTGACCGTCGCGTCGGGATACGGCACTGCGATATAGATGCCGCCGGTGCGAACGAATCCGATCCCCTGTTTGAATCGCCAGCCATCGGCATAGAGGATGACCGCCGGCAACAGGACGAGAAAAAGGATGACGGAGAGCGCGAAATAGATGCGGCGCCGATAGGCAGGAAACGGTTCCATTAGGGGTAAGTATCAAGTATTAGGTATCAAGTATCAAGACGAATCCTTGGATACCACTTCATCGGTTACGTCTTTAAGCGGCAGTGCCTCGGCGAGGGGCGCACGCGCTTTCGGCGTCACCCAGAATCCGAGGTATCGGCCCGTCGCGAGGCGGATCTGCGATTCCAATCCGGGGATGGAACTGAAGATGACCATCGTCATCGGGACGAGGATCCATTGCAGCACCATGAATACGTTGCGATAGCGCGGGACATGCGCGGGACGTTCCGGAAGGAGATACATGCAGATGCCGGCCGAGACCATGAGGCCCACCATCGCGACGGTGAGGAACGTGCGCGCGATCATAGGCAAGTTGTAGGAAAGCACCGTGGCGTTGAACGCCGCGCCCCCCACGAGGAGCGGCAGCCAGCCGACGCTGAAAAGGATAAGCGGATGAGTCGCAAGCGACCAGAATCCTTCGAGCTGTACGCCGATGGCGCGCCACTTCTTCCCTGCAGGGATGCGTGGATTCTTGAGGCTTATCCAGAGGATGTACGGGACGTTCTCGACGCCGTAGGTCCAGCGGCGATGCTGCTTGTAGATGTTACGCATCGTCCCCAAGAAGGACGGCGCAACGTTGGCATCCATGGAGACGGGATAGGCCATCGGGACCACGCGGTAATTGCCGTCGTAACGCGCAAACATGTTCCAGAAGATACGTGAATCCTCCGAGACGACGTTGCGCTGCCAATAGCCCGCCTCGTAGAGCGGCTTGAAGAGCATCGCATGCGAAGAGAACGTCGCGAGCTTCTCGGGGCGTTCCTGCTGGATCATCTGCCAGAACGAAGACGAATACGCGATGACGCGCGAGATAAGCGGCGCATCCCAGATATTGTTGTGATAGAGCGGCACCGGCTGGAAGGATGCACGCTCCGCATCGTCGGCCGAGAGGACATGCCATGTGAGGCATGCGAAATACTGCGGATAGACGACCGTGTCGGAATCGAAGGCGGATACGACCACGTGTTCGTACGGTATCTTACGCTCATCGAGGACCCGCGTGCGCGCTTCTTCCGCGGCGTAGGAGAGATTCGAGCCTTTGCCGGGGATGTCCCCCGGAATATCCGCCGGATGGATGGTGACGAGGAAATCAAGGAAGCGTTCCTTGTATTCTTCTTTGAGGCGCTCACCGATAGCGTGTTGCTTCTCGCCCGCGCGCGCTTCCGCCGCAAGGATGAGGATGATGCCTTGCGGATCCCAATCGGCGTGCGCGATGGCGTCGATCGATTCCTTGAGGACGTCGTACGGCTCGTCGTAGAACGGCAGCAGGATCATGTGGATGAGATGCGGTTCGGCGCGCGCAGGGACATGCGGGAGATCGTGGAGCTTCTCGCGCCAATTGACGCCGAGGTTATATCGCATGCGCTTGAAGTTGTAGCGCAGATGCATGGAAAGATATGCCGTCTTGAAGAGCCAGTAGGCGGCGAAGATGATCGTGAGATAGGCTGCCCAGACGGGCTTCACGAACGAGAGGGCGACGAAACCGCCCAGAGTGCCCATGGAGAGGATCGCAGGAATCGCCTCGAACAGGCGGTAGACGCGACGATCCCGGCCGGTGAGATCCGTGGCGCGAGCTATGTGGAGGTACCAGTATTCGTCGCGGGACATGGAGATATCCTTCAGGATAGCACTGAAGTGGGACTGGAAGCCATCGCGAGATGAATGCGTGATGTTCCCCGTCACGCATAAATCACTGCTGCGATTTTGCGCGACCCCGCCCTCGCAGCCAAGCTGCTCCGGCCTTGCGACGGGGCCCCACCCCCCGTCTCACCCTCCTCCCGCGGGAGGTGGCTCAAAGTAAACTTTGAGCCACCTCCCGGGATTGAACCGGGGACCTTCTCTTTACAAAAGAGTTGCTCTACCGCTGAGCTAAGGTGGCGCAAAAAACACTATACCCGACTGACTACACCGTGGCCACCGGGCCGTCCCCGTTGCCGTTACCGTTCTTATGTTCGCTTACCTTCTTGAGGTAATTCGATTTCGTCTCGCGTCGTTCGAAATTGCGCTTGTGCGAAACGAAATCCGCGAGGTGGTAGGCCTGCGCTTCGGCATAGCGGGCCGCGCGTGCAAGATACAGCGCACCGGCACGCACTGCGTGACGCGAGAGGAGGAACAGGAAATCCGGGAGACGCGAGAGGTACCATTCGATGACAAGGAAGACCCACTTCACGCGAAGCGCGAAGAGGTCCGCGCTGTCGCGGGCGCTGCCTCCGATAAGGCTCCCGCGCGAGACCTCGATCTTCTTCATGACGAAGAGAAGGAGGATACCGAACAGCGACACGCCGAATGTGACCGCGGCAGGGATCATGTTATTTCACTGCGAGGCGCTCCATGCGGACGACCTCGATCTTCTCGCCAAACTTCTGGACGCCGCCCTCGATGAGCTGGCGAATCGTGATGTCTCCGTTTTTGACGAACGGCTGATCGAGAAGGACTTTCTCCTTGATGAAGGATTCGAGCTTCCCTTCGATGACCTTGGAGCGCATCTCCTCTTTTACGTTCATGGCTTCCTCGGTAAAGACTTCGCGCGCTTTCGCGATATCAGACTCCTGCACCTGGTCCTTGGTGATGAATTCGGGGCGCATCGCGGCGACGTGCATCGCGATGTCATACGCTATCTTCTGGAACTCCGGATTGCGTGAGACGAAGTCAGTCTCGCACGCGAGGACGACGGCGCCGACAACCTGGCCGCCGGCATGCGTGTAGGCCGCAGCCACGCCTGCGCCGAGTTCGCGATCGGCCTTCTTACCGGCACCTGCTGCTGCGATCTTGCGGAGGATGACGATCGCTTTCTCCATATCCCCTCCCGCTTCCTCAAGAGCCTTCTTGCACTGCATCACCGAGACGCCGGTCGCGTCGCGAAGCTGCTTGATCTCTTCTGTTGTCGCCATATCGAAAAGACTTGAGATTATTAGCTTATCACACTGCGTCAGCGTGCGAAGCCGTTACTTCGCCGCCGGAGCACGCTTACCGCTCTGGTATGCGTTCGCGATCGCCTCGACGATGAGCGCGATGGACTTCACGGATGTGTCGTTCGCCGGGATCGGGAATTGCACCTTCGAGAAATCGCAATCAGAGCTGGAAAGGCCGATGACCGGGATGCGAAGCTGGTTGGCTTCTTCGACGGCCGTCTTCTCGTGGCGAGTGTCTACGATGAACATCGCTGCGGGGAGATCGCGCAAGGATGCGATACCGCCGAAGCGGCCTTGCAATTCCTCGATCTCGCGATCGATCATGAGGCGTTCCTTCTTGGTGTACTTCTCCAATTCGCCCGATTCGCGGTCCTTCATCAGTTTCTCCATGCGGTCGATGCGCTTGCGGATGATCTTGAAATTCGTGAGCGTGCCGCCGATCCAGCGGCCGGCGACGAACGGAAGACCGGCGGATTCGGCACCACTTTTGACGCTGCTGGTCGCCTCATGCTTGCCGCCGACAAACAGGAGCGTCTTCCCTGCCTGTGCGAGTGAAGCGGCATACGTAGCGGCTGCGGCGAGGCGCTTTTCAGTCTCTTCGAGATTGAAGATGTCGGTGCGGTCTTTGGTCGAGTAGAGAAAGGGTGCGGAAGTCGGGTGGCGGCGGGTGCGGGCATAGCCGACATGCGCTCCTGCGTCGTAGAGCGTCTTCATGTCAGCACTTGCCGAAGTAGTCATATGTGGCGCGGATTCTAGCAGGATTACTCGGTTTCCGCAACGTCCGAGACGCTCTCGCCTCCCGCCTTATCCAAGGCCTCTAAAATGCTGCCGATGCGGCCCGACATGATGGCTTCGACATTCGACCAAGATTCCTTAATGCGGTGATCGGTGACGCGATCCTGCGGGAAATTATAGGTACGGATCTTCTCGGACCTGTCGCCGGTTCCGACCTGCGATTTACGGTCGGCGGCACGCTCGCGGTCTTCAGACTCATCTTTGGCCTGCTGCAGCCGGGAGAGCAGGAGCTTTTCGGCCTTCTCGCGGTTCTGCTTCTGGCTGCGCTCGGAGGTGACGCGCACGTCAATTCCGGTCGGCTTGTGGATGAGGCGGACCGCCGTTTCAACCTTGTTCACGTTTTGTCCGCCGGCGCCGCCTGAGCGCGAGAATTCGATCTCGATATCCGCCGGGTTGATCTCGAACTTGATGCGCTTGTAGATCGGCATGATGGCGACGGAAGCCGTCGAGGTATGGATACGGCCCTGTTTTTCCGTCGCCGGAATGCGCTGCACGCGGTGCACGCCCGTCTCGAAACGCATCTCGCGGTAGACGTTCTCGCCTTTCACTTCGATCTGGATCTCCTTGATGCCGCCGAGTTCCGCGCGGCTCTCTTCGACGGTCGTCGTTTTCCAGCCTTTGATCTGCGCATATTTCGTATACATGACAGCAAGCTCTTCGGCGAAGAGCGACGCCTCTTCGCCGCCGACGCCAGCACGCACTTCGAGGACGATCTCGTTCGGCCATTCGCGTTCGTTCGGGTCTCCGACGATCTGGATCATCTGCTTCATAAGACGGTCTTTCTGCTCCTCGATATCTTCGATTTCCTTCTCGGCCAGCTCCTTCATCGAGACATCGACTTCCATCAACTCTTCCGCATCCTTCTCGGCCTGGATCAAGCGTTTCCATTCCGTCACGAGAAAAGCCACGCGGTGGTCGTCCGCGTAGTCGTCGGGATTTATGACAGGTTCCTGGGACATAGCATCAGTATAAATCCGAAGCACTAAACTCGAAATTCGAAACAAATCACAATTTCGAATCTCGAAACCTCAAACTCCGAGTTTCTGATTTGGGATTTGACGCTTGGAGTTTGTTTCGAATTTCGGATTTCGATATTCGAATTTACTTTTTGGTCTTGGAGGCGCGGGCCTTGAACTTCTCGACGCGGCCGGCGGTGTCGATGGTCTTGCTTTGTCCCGTATAGAACGGATGTGATGCGCTGGAGATCTCCACCTGGAAGACCGGATACTCCTTGCCGTCATCCCACTTGTCGGTCTTATCCGTCGCAACGGTGGAACCGATAAGGAAACGAGCTCCCGAGGAAGAGTCCTCGAAGATCACCTGGCGGTATTCTGCTGGGTGCAGGTCCTTTTTCATGTCGGCGTACTATACCGAAAACAAAGGCGCCCCGCAAGCAGGGCGCCTTTTTGGCGCAGGTCATTTCCGACGCTTCTTGTCCTTCCGCTTCTTGAATTTGAGACGTGAATTCTTATGCCGTATGGCGTGATGCCGACGGCCGACCCGTGGAACCGGGTCGTTCTCAAGCGCGAACGCACGAGGGATGTCCTCGCTCCGTATCGGCTTGGTCTGGGGCATTTGAGCCAAAGCCGCCGTCAGTGCAGCGAATAAAGATACTGCCATCATGTACTCCTCCCTTGATGCATTCTCTGGCTAAGCTATCACAACCCTCAAGGTAACGAAACGGAAAGGAGTGCTTAACGAGGGTCTTCGCAGGCCTGACGAGGGCCCATCCCCGTCTCACGCTCCAACACCAAGGTCTTAGAGTGGCGCTTAGCGTCCCTCTAAGACATCAATCTCCTTCTGGAACTTATCGGCGAGAACCATCACGTCGTCGCCATAGAATGCATAGGCGGGCTTGTTGGCATTGCCCCAGCCAGCGAAGTAGCGGAGCGCCGCCAGGCGCTCGGCCGCGCGCGTCTGCGTGTCGGCACCATTATCCGACATGAGGAGACCGGAGGCGAAGATGGCGGTGCGCGCATCCCATGGATTCGGCGGATTATTGCCTGTAAGTTTCCCGATGCGGTCTTTGTACCTCACCCACGTCGACGGGATGAATTGCGCCGGGCCCATAGCGCCGCCCCAGCCGTACCACGGCTTCTTGGAGACTTTCATCTCATCCGGATTGAGGCCGAGCTCCGCCATGAGAGTCTCGAAGACGGGGACATCGCGCGTGGGATGCATGTCGGTTTTCCAATTACCGGTGCCGACGTTCTCACCGAGATTCGATTCCTGCGCGAGGACGCCGAGGATCAACGCCGGTCGCACGCCCGTCGCTGCTGCTGCTGCTTTCGCATATTCATAGGCTTTACCGAACGGGATGGCGCCGGAATCGCGCAGATTGAAGAGGGCCGCGCGGATCTCGTTGGCAGTCTTCGTCTGTTCGACAATCATGCGCTGATATTGCGACTCCTGGCCTTTCGCATAGGAGACAAGCACCTTCTTCTCCTCTTCCGATTGCTTAAGGGATTTCTGCTGCAAGACCTGGAGCTGCTTCAGTTCTTCCTCTTCCGATTGCTGGTCGAGAAGCGCTTCCTTGCGTGCGGAGAGATCGGCGCGCGCGGCCGCCATATCCTTAAACGCCTTATCGAGTGCTTCCTGAACGTGCTGATAGTTGTCGACTTCGGTGAAGATATCGGAGATGGAGCCGCCGAGCGCAAGTTCCGCGATGGAAATCTCATCGATCTCGTGCGTGCGGCGGATCATCTGTGCGACGGATTCCTGACCGTCGGCGACCTTCTGATCGAGAAGCTTGATCGCCGATTCTTTGTCGGTGATGCCGTCAGTGAGTTTGCGGATCGCGAGATCGCGCTGCTTAATGGCGAGCTGCGCGTTCTTGATCTGACCGTCGATGACGGCGACGTCCCGTTCGAGGGATTGACGCTCACCCTGCTTCTTGGTGAGTTCGGTCTTGTTGGCGGCGATCTGCTGTTCGACTTCGGCTAATTGGCGTTCGAGTTCGGCGCGTTCTTCAGGGGTAAGTGCCGCAGAGGCGGAAAGCGGCAGCGTGAGTATGACTGCAGCAATAAGAAAGCTCCTCCGGAACGACATAGAGCAATTATACCGCACTGAAATATCTTGCAATCATGAAGATAAAGAAGTGGGCGGCCCTCGGCCGCCCGTTTCTTTCGTATTTCTTGGAAACTACTCCTTTTTCTCGCCCTCGGTTGGAGCAGCGCCTTCGGCAGGAGCGGCTTCGCCTTCGGCAGGAACTGCACCTTCGGCCGGTGCCGGCTCTGGTTCTTTCTCTTCGACGAATGCCGTGACGGAAACGACGATCTCTTCAGGATTCACTTTGAGTTCTGCCGACGACGGAAGCTTGATGTCGGAAGCAAGGACGTGGTCGCCGACGTTCTCGAGCTTGGAGATATCGACTTCGAGGTGCTGCGGCAATTCTGCCGGAGCCACTTCAATCTCGACTTCGTGGAGAACCTTCGTGAGAATGTGTCCGAGCTTCTCAGCCGGTGCGGTTCCGACGAATTCGAGAGGGATGTTGAGGGTGATCTTCTTCCCTTTCTCAAGCACATAGAAATCAGCGTGGAGGAGCGAATCGGTGACCGGGTGGCGCTGCACGTCATGAATGAGCGTGTCCTTCTCCTCGCCGACACCCTTCAATTTGATGATAGTGGTCTCGCCCGCCTGCTTGAAAAGGCGCTCGAATTCCTTGGCCGGTACCGCGATCGATATCGCATCCTCCTTGGGGCCGTAGAGTACGGCAGGCATGACGCCCTTCGCGCGAAGGTCGTCTCCGGACTCTTTCGAGTCACGCGGCTTGATTTCAAGCTCTAACATAGTTCGCGCAGTATACGGATTCAGGGCTATTTTGCAAGGTTAAATAGAAAGGACGCCCGTGTGGGGGCGCCCTCCGAATAGGTACTCCTTTTAGAGCATCGAGCTGAGAGTTATGCCGGCATTCACCACCTGCTGGATAGACCAGCCGAGAGCGAAATGACCGCCGATCGAAATACCGAGGGATCCGATCCATAGGGCGATCCGACCCCAACCTTCGTCGAACGACGGCGGTTCAGGCAAGCGAAAACGCGAACTCCTACGCATCGATACGGGCTGCGGAATTACCGCGACAGTCATGGCTTTTCCTCCTTTATCTGGAGCCATGTTTTAACTGCGGGGTACTATACGATTCTTTTGAAAAAAATCAATCACGGATTCGTGAACAACTGGAGCTTCGTTTTGACCACCTCTTTCAATTGAGCAGCACCGACGGCGAGGTATTTGTACGGTGCGACCTCGTCGCTCGCGGCGAGGCCAGCTTCGATTCCCTTCCGGTAGGCAACGCGGATCTCGGTATTGATATGAACGACGGCCATGCCGTTCTTGATCGCCGCGCGGAAATCTTCTTCAGAGTTGCCAGAGCCTCCGTGGAGGACCAAGGGGATATTGGTCGCCGCACTGATTCCGCCGATGCGCTCGATATCGAGACGCGGTTCCGGCGCGTTCTTCAACATGCCATGGATGTTGCCAACGGAAGGAGCCAGCATGTCGACGCCGGATTCAGTTACAAATCTTTTCGCCGTTTCCGGATCGGTCTTATCGAGACCCGCGCCCTCGGGAATTTTGTCGAGCAGGGCGCTCGAGCGGCCGATGTAACCCAATTCTCCCTCGACTAATACATCGCGACCCGATGCACGTGCATAGGCAACGGCCTCCTTCGCTTTCGCGATATTCTCTTCCAGCGGAAGTTCGCTGCCGTCGAACAGCACTTCGTCGTAGCCGGCATCGATCGCCTCCTTGATGCCTTCGATCGATTTCGTGTGGTCGGCATTCATGTAGATCTCTTGACCCTGGTCGCGGAACGCCTTCACCAGTGCGGCTGCCTGACGCGTGCCCAAGAATGAACGCTCTCCTTCAGAAGCGCCGATCATGACGGGAACCCCGAGTTCGCGTGCCGCTTCGGCGATCGCATTCAATTGTGTGGAATCCGAAATATTAAAATGACCGATCGCTACATGGCGCCCCCGCGCGTCCTCAATGACCTCGCGTAGTGTTCTCATGGGGAGAATAATAGCATCTTCCACATGCTAGAATCTCGGGTATGAATCCCGTTAGAAGTCGCGGACGCACGAAACATATATTCGCCACGATGACGGGGCTTATCAACACTAGTTCAGTGGGGGGCAGCACTTTGTTGTCCGCGTCCTACTTCTAACGGGATGAAATACGATTTCGTGGCATTCGGGGATATCGTTATCGACGCATTTATCCGTTTGAAGGACGCCCGCGTCAACTGCGACATCAATGATGAGAACTGCATGCTCTGCGTGAAATTCGGACAGAAGATCCCGTTCGAATCCGTGACCGAGATATTCGCTGTCGGCAACGGGCCAAATGCGGCGACTTCGGCGATACGCCTCGGACTTGCCTCCACCGTCGTCGCGAACGTCGGCAACGACCGCAACGGAGATGACTGCATCGCGACACTAGCCAAGGAAGGCATGAATACCGAATTCATCCGCAAGCATGATGGGATGAAGACGAATTACCACTACGTACTTATGTACGAAGCGGAGCGCACCATCCTCGTGAAGCACGAGATGTTCCCGTATGCCTTGCCTGCGTTTGCGGAAGCGCCTTCGTGGTTCTATCTCACCTCGCTTCCCCTGGAAACTCTGGACTATCAACTGGAGATCGCGCGCTACGCGAAAGCGAACGGCGTCAAAATCGCCTTTCAGCCAGGCACATTCCAGCTGAAGCTGGGCAAAGAGAAGCTGAAAGAGATCTATGAGGCTTCGGAAGTATTCTTCTGCAACAAAGAAGAGGCGCAGCAGGTCCTTGGGAATACGGAGCACGATATGAAGAAGCTCTTGGAGGGCGTGAAGGCGTTAGGACCCAAGATCCCGGTCATCACCGACGGACGCAACGGTTCGTATATCTTGGACGGGGGAAAAGCATGGCACATCCCGATGTATCCCGATCCTGCGCCTCCTGTCTCGCGCACCGGCGCAGGCGATGCGACGGCTTCGACCACGATCGCCTACCTCATCAAGGGGCTTCCGGCCCATGAGGCTTTGATGCGCGGCATGATCAACGCGGCGTTCGTCGTGCAGAAAGTCGGCGCACAGACGGGACTCTTACACGAAAAGGAATTGGAAGAGGCCTACGCGAAGCGTCCGGCAGAATTTGTTGCGACATCCCTCTAACCGCAATGGCGCCGACCTTGGTCGGCGCCACTTCTCACTTCCTGAACGGAACAAAATATTCACCTCCAGGGTGGATATATGCTTTAGCCAGTGCTCCCCGTTCGCTATTTCTCACGATGTCGTAGCGAATCAGATACACATTGGCCAGGTACACGCAGATTTGTGATCCTGCCCGGTGATTGATACCCTTGATGATAGCGAGCGAATGATTCAAGCGTTTTGAATCGTGTGCTGCGAAATCCTCGATTGCTTTGAGCGTTCGGCATCCGACGACACTTACCACCTTCGGGCTCCATTGCCTCACCGCCAGCTCCGCACCCGATGCGATCGGATGCTGGAGAGCAAATGCGTTCGCACTTGCAATAAGAAGTGCGAACACTGCGACGATTCTCATCATTATCCTCTCCTCGCATATCAGGAGTGATGCACCATGCATCGCTTTCTTGACGATAGCACCATACTGCGGCGGCGCAATGGGGATAGCGGTGGTACGATGCGTATAATTATGCCCTTCCTCGTATTACTTCGTTTTATTGTCGTATTCGTGGCACAGATAGCGGCGTTTTTCTTTTTTTACAAACAACCCTATGGTCAATATGCCGTCTACGATGCGTGGTACGCATGGCTTATCGACCTCTTAGCGATTTTGAGCGGCATGTTCATCATGGGAGCAACGATCTACGCGTATCTTAATCCGTGGATCTTCACATTTACAGTGCCACCATGGATATTCTGGGTGACGTTCATCGTCGGCGGCTGGCAGGCGGGAATACATATCGTGAAGTGGGTCATCCGTACTCTCCGTTAACAAAAAACCGCCTGAGCATGTGGCTCAGGCGGGGTCTTCAGGCTCACGCCTTCGGACAGAGAAAGACCATCTTGAGACCCGACGGCTGGTGAGGATCCTTAGTCATAGTCCTCAGCAATTCCTTTGCCGCTTCGCCCTCGTTGGTGAACCCCTCGTATCCGGGGTCCGCACGGACGTAATGCGTCGCGCATCCTTCCGGGATTCCACGCTTCAGCGCATCGATGGCGCGCTTATACGCTTCGGTCCAGGAAGAGCCTGGATAGAACCAGCTGTTCTTGATCCAGAAGACGCCACGCCCGCGGAATGACTTCTTATGCACCCATCCTTCCGGATAGAGCGTCAGAGCATTCTCGAGCACATCGGTCGGCGTGGTGCCGGGATGCGTCTCGATGTAGCGCATCATCGTGTCGATGATGTAGCTCTGGGCGACGCCGCGCTTATCACGGGTTTCGCCATGCGCGTCGGCACGAGCGGCCGCCGCGAACGCCTGGATCTGGGATTCTTCGTACTTCTTCGCGAATGGAACGGGTGCGATGATGTCGCGAAGCAACCAGAGACAAGCGGCCACCGCTACGGCGGCCGCCGTCAGAAGAACCAGTGTTGATTTCATCCCTTCCTCGCTCTCTTTTCAGTTCTGGTCTGGGACCATTATACCATTTTTATTGATTGGAGTCCAGTCACTTTTAGCCTTATTTTGCGCGCTTTTTTACCGCCTCAACGATGTGTTTGACGCCCATGCCGTAATGCTCGATGAGCTCCTTCGGCTCACCTGATTGGCCGAATTGATTCTGCATGCCGATGAATTCGATGGGCTTCGGGTTATTTTTCGCAAGAAGTTCCGCGATCGCGCTACCGAGTCCCCCATTCACCTGATGTTCTTCGACTGTAACGATGCCTGCTGCGTTTTGAACTGAATTGAGAATCGTCGCTTCGTCGAGTGGTTTGATGGTATGCACGTTGATGACCGTCGTCTGGATTTCGTTTTCCAATTCTTTTGCCGCAAGAAGCGCGTTGTGAACCAAGGGCCCTGTCGCGATGATGACGACCTTCGGCGCATCGCTCTTCCAGAGCATGTTCGCCTTTCCGATTTCAAATGGCGTCTCCGCCGTCGTCATGATGGGAGATTTGTCGCGGGCGAAGCGCATATAGACGGGCTTCCCTGCCTTCGCGGCAGCAATGGTGGCTTTGCGGCCTTCTTCAGAGTCGGAAGGAGAGATGACGATCATGTTCGGCATCGCACGCATGAGGGCAATGTCTTCGAGCATCTGATGCGTCGCGCCATCCGGACCGACGGAAACTCCCGCGTGCATGCCGCAGACGATGGCGTGCACATTATTGAGGGCTATCGTGGTGCGGATCTGTTCCCAGTTGCGGCCGGGAGAGAATGCGGCGTAGGAAGTGAAGAACGGGATCTTCCCGTAATTGGCCATGCCAGCAGCCACAGTCGCCATGTTCTGCTCGGCGACGCCCATCTCGACGAAACGATTCGGAAATTCCTTCTGGAACCATTCGGCGCGCGTGGATTCGGTAAGATCGGCGCTTAAGACGACAACTCGCTCGTCGGCCTTCCCTGCTTCGGCGACACCTTTTCCAAAACCATCGCGCGTCGGCGCCATGTCTGGTTTATCGAAAATATTCGCTGCAAGTTTTGCGTCGGGGTTCAACATACTATTGATGTTCACTTGAGACTTTGCCTTTCAGCGTGCGAAGTTCGTTGAGGAATTTT
>Ga0196980_1000061_pt1 | contig 36111 bp, 16 predicted proteins | sample S3_1013CmetaG_FD_155486 | JGI IMG/M metagenome (GOLD analysis project Ga0196980, IMG submission 155486) | Soil microbial communities from Anza Borrego desert, Southern California, United States - S3_10-13C | ecosystem: Environmental > Terrestrial > Soil > Desert | place: USA: California... | reverse complement strand
AACGCCGATAGGTTCTATTCCGAGCAAGGACTGGAAAGTCTTTACGGCTGAAAATGTTAAGCGGCCAAAGTATCCCGTTACTATCCCCTCGGGGTACACGGTCGGCCATTTTCGGAGAAAGTCTTGAAGAACGCGGACCTGTTCGCCCGTCATGCCTAAGTGCAAATTATCTCGGATGGATGGCACTACAGATTGTGCGTTCACGAATTGCGGACATGCCACCAATAGGACCACCGCGGTATTCAAAAGCGCTCCTTTGAGATAAGTGACCTTCACTTGTCAAATGTATCACGTACGCTACGGTTACGTTTGCGGAGTGTGGACAGGGTCTCATTGCGCATTCTTATCAGCACTCGGTTCCCCAACTGGACGCATTCAGAACTTCAGACTGGTCCATAGCCGTGAACACATTTGATTGTCGTGAGTACAACTTACCGCCACTATGTAACGGTTACTTTATCGTAAACAAAGCGCCGAAGTATATGAGCGTGGCAATGAACCTGCTCATGACGAATGCGATGATCGCGCCCATGACTCCGTAGAGGGGAATGCAGAGTAAAAAGAGTGCAATAGTGATAAGCGGTTGCACTGTCGTAATGACATATTGCACCGCGATCTTTTTTTGCGCCGCGAGGATTGCCGAGGCGATTGATGATACGCCGGTAATGAGGGAGAGCGCGAATATCTGCGAATAGAAAACACTGTCTAAGTATTGCGGGAAAATAAACTGGAATATGTACGGCGCGGCGACGATATAGAGGATAGAAATACTGAGAAGTGCGACAGCGTAGAGGCCAAGCTTTCGCCACAAGAGCGGTAAGTTGCGGCGGATCTCCTCGGGGGTCTGGGCGGCGAACTTAGTGAATGCGATGTCGCCCATTCCCTTCAGAGGCCCTTTGAGCTGTTCAGGAATCGCCATTGCGAAGGTGTATATAGCGACTTGAGCAGGACCGAGGAACTGCCACAAGAGTACTTTGTCTACTTGGCCGGCAACGGTACCGAGCACGCTCATGACGGTAAGATGCCGTCCATACTCGCGGGTTTCTTTGTCAGCGCTGTCTTCGCTTCGCGGCGGAATCGTGCGCACGGTCATGAGGTAGAAAACTAATCGGATCGTCGCTAAGGGCAAGAAATAGGCGAGGAGGATCGCCAGGACGTTATCGGTAACGTACAGAGCCGCTATCAATATTGGGACGCTTGTGACTTGCGTTATCGCTTGGTATTTGAGCTGCAAATCAAAACGGCGCTTTCCGGCAAGATACGAGAGGTACATGGTCATGGTATCCAAGACGGGCAGCGTCGCGGCGATGATGAGAAGCGCGAGCGCGAGCTCGTTATTGTTATGTATCCAGTACCATCCGCTTCCGAGGAGTGCGACCACCGTACCAATAAGAGAAAAGAGAATGCGGGAACGAGTTGCTGAATGTATTACGTGCTCATTCCCCTGTGCCGATGCGCGGGTTACTGCCACTGCCATGCCGGGGAGAGAGAATATGGCGAACAGTGCCGCCATCGAGGTGAGGTACTTGTACGTGCCGTACGTCGCCTGCGGTACCAGGTTGGCGAATGCCACGGCGAGGATGAATGCTGAAAGCGCGAATACGATCTGCCCGAGAATAAGCCAAAAGCCGCCCGAGGCGAGGTAGACCATGTCGGTCTTCGTGTAGCGCTCGCTCCAGCGCAAGAAGCGGTACAGCCGGCTACGGATGCTCTCGTCATGCATCGCGTAATCCTATATGGGCATCAGGCCTGAAACAAGCTCATCGAACCCGACGAAAGTATCGGATACGTTCCAAGAGATACGTACCGCCGACCGCAGCAAGTGCGAGAATAATAGGATCGACCGGGAGCCGGTAGCGGGGATTGGTACCGAAGGCCGCGATAGTGCTCGTGAGCGCAAAGTATGCCACGAGCAAGATGATGAGAATCGCGAGCTGCGACCGCTGTTTCAGGAGATACACGAGAGCACCGATGAATGCGGCAATGGTTATCGCTATCCATAGCAGTCTCGCGGGGATGAGGAGCCAGAGGAAATCATACGGTGCATGTCCGATCGCTACAAGAAGCGCATACACACCATCATTTGCAAAGAAGGTGTAGAGAGATTTGCTGGCAACAAAGAGGGAAGCCGCCGGATGCGCCAATACGACCTCGAGCGCTTTCGCGATGTAGGCATCGCTGTTTTTGAGCGTGATGATGTTACTGTAGCGTTCTTCATACGTCGAAAAGGTCGTAAACTCGGTCGCGAAATCGCTTCCCCGCGCAACCGAGAGCACCGCGGGAGCAAAATTCGTATACAGCACGTATGCTTTTTGCGAACTTAATCCCACCGCCCCGAATTCATGGTAATTCCGCATGATCCATGGCGTAAGGATCGCGCCGACAATCGCAAGAGACACGAGTACATGTGCCAGACTGTGCCGCCATCCCTCTGCGCTCCGCCACATGATGAAGGGGACCAGAAGGAGAGGAATATATTGCGCGGTCGGTCTCGTGATAATGGCTAACCCGAGCACAGTGGCGCTAATGACGAGCGTCATCCAGCGAGGTTCTTCAAGGTACCGGAAGATGAGAAGCGTCCAGGCGAAAAACAGAAAGATAAAAAGCGTATCGGTGTAGAAATTGAACGAAAGGAGGGCGAGTGTCGGATCGAGCGCCAGGATTACCCCTGCGATAATGCCGATGCGGTGCGAATTCGTGATGTGTCGCGCGATGTGCATACCGAAGACCGGTATCAGAGCGGAGAGGAGGAGCTGTACGATCGCCGCTCCGGCGATTCCGACGGTTCCGAGGAGTGCGGCAAGGGGATAGATGTAGCCTGGTGTGCGGAGGGCATTGGGGACGTAGGGCGAGGTAGTCGCCATAGAGAATCCGTTGCCCGCAAGCACGTTGGTTGCGATCTCGAAATAACCATCGTCGGCGCGAACAGTGTCGATGACACTACCATCGTTGACCTGAATGACCACCAGGAAGAGCAGCGTATGCGCGAACAGTGCGAGAGAGGCGAGTGCGATTTCCCATCGGTATGTGCGGAGATATGTCATGCCGAGGGAGAGACCCGGTCGCGAAATACAAAATGCCGGTACCCGAAGTATCCCGTCACGGCGATGACGACTGTCGCGACGAATTGAGCGGCCAAGTACCACACGTGAGCTTTCTCCACGAGGAGGTAGACGAGGGCCGTGTTGAGCGCGAGGTTCGCAAGGATGACGATGAGATACCGGGCAAATTGCGCATGCATATCATGCACGGGGCGGTCATGAAAGGTCCAGAATTTCTGCATCGTAAAAGAGACGGCGACCGACATCGCGAACGCTAGTATTGATGCTTTCAGATAATGCACGTGACCGAATTGCACAAGGAAAAACAGCGCTGCCAGATTGCTCGCCGCCGCGACTCCGCCTGAAATGAGGTACCGGACCAGCTTGAATATCCGCGGTCCGAGGAGCGTTTCAATCCACCCATAGAGCGCAATGAGCCGCACCATCACGACAGTATATCCGCTGGCGACGGAAATCCCACGCTTCAGGGCGTATCCCGGGAGACAGGCGAAGCCGCCCCATAATGGGGTATACTCCCTGTGTTGATATGTTGAAGAAGGTACGAAGGATTCTGCGCGATATGACGCCGGAGGACTGGTTTATCGCGTTTTTCGGAGCGAGCTTCTTCATCGGCGTATGGTACGCGCTCCCCATGGTGAATACGATCACCGATGTATGGGCCTTCGGCGGGGGAGTCCTGCGCGCGATGGAGGCGCACTCTCTCGTGCCCGGATACGGCGTCGCGTATGGCACGCTCTCGTTCTATCAGAACTATGTCGCCATGGCGATCGCGCTCGGTTTCGGGCTTCTCCTTTTCGGATTCGACGTCGCGGCCTTGAAAACCGCGCTTATCCTCAATCCTTCCTATAGCTTAGTGGTGCCGCGCGTCGTTTCCGCACTCACTGCGATAGTTTTTCTCGCGGTCGTCTATCGATTCCTGAAAGTGCATGTCCCTTCGGCGGGGTGGCGGCTTGCGCTCATCATGCTGGCGTTCGGCAATGTACTCACCGTGCTGCTCACACGCTCGGGCAAAATGTGGATGCTCTCGATCGGACTCGGCATCGTCTCATTCATCTATCTTTACCGTGCGATTACCGAAGAGGCGAAAACCGGCCTGCCGGGCCGGCTATCGGCGATATCCGTCCTCACGGCATTTCTCGCAACCGCTAATTTTCCATTTGCTGCCATCTTTCTCGTCAATATCCCCATCCTTCTGTACATGCTGCCGCGGACGTATCAATCCGTCCTACGCCTTTGGTACATGATCACCGCAGGAGTCGCGCTGTTTCTCGCGGTGTTTGCGCTCAATGCAGCGAATACGATCGAGCAGGTCTCGGGATTCATCATGCAATTCTTCGATTCAGCCGCAGGAAGTGTCGTGAACGCGCAGGAGGCACTCACTCCGCTCGAATCTTTCATTGTCAACACACGTCAGGCGATTGAAGCGTTTCCGCTCCTCCTCCTCGCCTTGATACCGGCACTGCGCTCCGGCATACGCGACAAAACGCTTATGTACCTTTCGCTCATCTACATCGTGATCTATATTCTCGCGGTTTCCGTCATTTTCAGGAGTGACGACGGGCTCGCGCTGAACGTCCGGCATATATTCCCGCTCTGTTTTTTCCTGATGTTCTTCCTCGCGTCATTCAAAACGCCCGCCCGCTCAGTCGCGATCGTTTTCTTCGTCGCAGGACTTCTCGTGTATATATATGCAGTCATGCTTCTCTCAATCCCGACGACATACAACGCAGCAGCCGACTTCATTGCGAGTCGCTACGGCGACCAGGAGATCCGTATCGACGAGAACATCTTCGAACTGACGCTTCCGATGAACAAAGCTTCGTACGCGCTTTTCGCGACATCCTCCTGCGGCTCGACATGCCAGCATATGCAGACGCTCCCGACCGACATCGCATTCCGGCCGCTCATCGTGACGAAGGAGTCTGACCCGGCAGCGGTCGCACAGCTTCCATCGCCCGATCTGATTGTCGTCGAGCGAGCAATTGAGGGGTGCGTACCGATGGCTCGTTTTGGGAATAAAACACGTGACGATGAAGTGTACGACATCGACATCAATCTCGGTCGCATGCTCCTGCCGTCCTTTTATAGGCTTGCGTCACTGGGGAAGAATATCTATATCTACGACGCGAAAGGATGTGCCGGATCGTAGCGTGGGAGGATGCGCTATACTCCTCATGCATGCATCTCCTCGCTAACCTGATCGATCAGTATCTGTACTTCCTCGTACACCTCAAAGGCCTGTTCACGCATCGTTTCGCCCGGAAGCACTACGGACAATGGGCGGAGGACGTGATCATCGATTCGCTGACGGCAGGGAAGCGTGCGGGAATCTATGTCGATGTGGGCGCGTACCACCCATTTCACTACTCCAATACCTATCTACTGTATCGTCGTGGATGGCGCGGAATCAACATCGACCCTAATCCGAGCGCTATCATGCTCTTCAACTGGCACCGGAAGCGGGACATCAACCTCAATCTGGGCGTCAGTGACGTTCCCGGCGAAAAAAAGTATTTCCTATTCAACCACCAGGCGTTCAATAGCTTCTCGTCGGCGCATCGGGGCACTACCTTGAAAAGCCGGCATGTCCGACAGATCGGGGAGCGCATGATTCTATGTCTGCCGCTCTGCAACATCGTGGCACGGCATCTTCCGGATGCACAGATCGATGTCCTTAACGTCGACGTCGAGGGCATGGGTATGGCGGTCCTCAAGACCATCGATTGGGATCGGATGCGGCCGTCCGTCATCTGCATCGAGGACGATGATTTTGATGCTTCGGAAGAGGGGCATGGAAGCGAAATATACGCCTATCTTGCCGAACGATCATATCGATTACATGCGCGTGCCGGCCATTCGTGCATCTATGTGCGCGGCGGCCCTGTGCTACAATCCCGCGTATGACGATGGAGAAATTCCTTCGTGGCGTGGTATTGGCGGGAGTGTTCGCGCTCCCTTTTGTCGTGCTATACGTCTCCACATCGCTGTTTTTCCCCTTCATATCCGGTAAGAATTTCGCCTTCCGCATCCTTGTCGAGATAGTCGCGGGAGCGTGGATCTGCCTCGCGCTCGTCCGGGCGGAGTACCGTCCGCGGCAATCCTGGCTCCTGTGGGCATTCGCGGCGTTTGTCGTCGTGATCGCCATCGCCGACGCCTTCGGCACGTATCCCGCGAAGAGCTTCTGGAGCAATTACGAGCGCATGGATGGGTGGGTGACGCTCGCGCATCTTTTCGCGTACTTCGTGGTCGCGAGCTCCATCCTTACCACCGAGAAACTGTGGCGCGCCTGGTGGCACACCTCGATGGCGGTGTCGGTCCTCGTCGCATTCTATGGCGTCGTGCAGCTCCTCGGCCTTGCGACGATCAACCAGGGGGATGTGCGCGTCGATGCGCGGCTCGGGAATGCGACCTATGCGGCGATCTACATGCTCTTTCACGTCTTCATGGCGGCGCTCTTTTTGGCGCGTGCCTGGGTGGAGAAGCAGAAGGATCGCACGTTCTATCTCTGGGCGTATGGCTTCGTGATCGCGCTCGATTCCTTGATCCTCTTTTTTACCGCGACGCGTGGTGCCATCCTCGGTCTCATCGGCGGCATGGCGCTCGCGGCGTTCATCCTCATCGCGCTTGCGCCGCGTTCGCGCGTGGCATGGCGCGCCGGGGTAGGCGTCGCGGCGCTCGTCGTCCTTGCGGGTGCGTTCTGGATGGCGAAAGACACAGCCTTCGTGCGCGGCATCGAACCGTTGAATCGCCTCGCGAGCATCGCCGACGAAGGGTTCCCGCTCGCGCGCTTCCTCAACGTGCAGATGGCCTGGGAGGGCTTCAAGGAGCGGCCGATCCTCGGCTGGGGGCAGGAGAACTACGCGGCGGTGTTCGACAAGCACTATCTTCCGCAGATGTACGCGCAGGAGCAGTGGTTCGATCGCACGCACAACATCGTCATGGATTGGCTCATCGCGGGAGGAATCCTGGGCCTTCTGGCATACCTTTCGCTCTATCTTTTCGCGATGCTCGCTATCTGGCGCAGCGGGGCATTCGCGCCGTATGAACGGGCTCTCCTCACGGGGCTTCTGGCCGCGTACTTCTTCTACCTCGTGTTCACGTTTGACAACATTATGAGCTATATTCTCTTCGTCTCGGTGCTCGCGTACATCACCATGCGTGCGAACGCTGGAAAGCCAGCGCATACCGGCACGGGCCCCCTACAACCGAAGCTCCTCCCTATCATCGCGGCGTTCGCGCTCATCGGCACCTGGGGCGTCGCGTGGTACACGAATGCGAGTATGCTTGGCGCAAACCGCACGCTCATCCAGGCGATGATGCCGCAGGCGCAAGGCCCGCAGCACAACCTCGAACTCTTCAAGAAGGCGCTCGCGTACCCGCGCGCGGGACACCAAGAGATCCGCGAGCAACTCTCGCAGGCGGCGCTCGGCGCGCTCGGTTCGGAAAACGTGCCGGCTGACGTCAAGCAGCAATTCGTGCAGTTTGCCGTGGATGAAATGGGGAAGCAGCACGAAGAATCACCAGACAACGCGCGGCCGCCGTTCTTCCTCGGCGCCCTCCTCAATCGGGCGGGCGCATATGCGGAAGCGAAGCAGGCGCTGGAGATTGCGCATACACTCACGCCGCGGAAGCAAAGCGTGCTCTTCGAATTAGGATTGAACGCGTCAGCGCGTGGTGCGGATGCCGAAGCGCTCGAGTATTTCAAGGAAGCCTATGAGCTGGAGCCGGCGTATCGCGAAGCGGCAACCCATTACGGCGCGATGCTCATCAGGATGTCGCGTGATACGGAGGCGGATGCGGTCTTGCAGCCATTCATCGAGAGTGGGGATCTGGCAGATCAGCGTGTGGCGGCCGCGTACGCGGCGCGTGGGCAGTTCGCGAAGATCGTGACGATCTGGAGCGCGTATATCGCGAAGCATCCCGACAATGCTGAAGCGCGATTCGTGCTCGCGGGTGCCTATTATTCGGCCGGGGACAAGGCTGCGGCGATCGAAGTCTTGGAACAGGCAAAGAAAGACATCCCGAGCGCGGCGGGACAGGCGGATGAATTGATACGGCAAGTACAGGCTGGGACGGCGCAGTGATTCTTGTTATTTTAAGACCCTTCGGTACAATGGTTGGGTGAGTGTCAAAGTGTGACGCTTTCCAAGAACGAAAGTCCGCAGATCCCGCCTTCGGCGGGGTTTGTGTTTTATTCCTCTTATTCCTCTGCCGAGCACTGCTCGGCTGTTTGTATAAAACACAAACCCGGCCGGAGCGGGGTACCCACCTCCGGTGGGTCGCGAGGCGGGCCCGAGAGCACTTACTATTTTGCGCGCAGCTAGCAAAATAGTTAGTGACTCGTGGGGTTTGTGTTTTCGCACCCTACCGTTTGTGTTTATACATCTGCGCGCTACACTTTTATGCAGAAAGGACCTGCGAAGCAGGGCGGCGGCACTCACATTTGACTTTCACTTTTGGAGCTCGCACCCGTCCTGCTTTGTGGGTCTTTTCTCTTTTGAGAAAAGACATACAGGCCACCGCAGCTTTGCTGCGGCAGTATGCTTCGCGGACATTTTTTGTTTTCTAAAAAATACAGAAAATATTTTTACGCACGAAAGAATCTTTTATGTAGATTTGATTAATTTTTCGTAATAAAAGTTATCCACAGAAAATTTCTCAAAATGCATGCAGAAAAAATTTGCGAGTGCAATAATTCAGAAAACGCATCAGCTAAAGCGAGCAACGATGCGGGTCGAAAGATTTAATCCCTAGGGAAACAAAAAATACTATGGCCAAGAAAAAGAAGGCGAAGAAGGCAAAGAAGGCGAAGCGCCAGTAGCCTGCCGTTTCGGAACTCTTTCCGAAAAAAGATAAGTCCCTCCTCCGGAGGGGCTTGTCTTTTATGGTGCGCGAAGAGGCGTTTTGCGGTAGGATGTCACGACTGTATGTCGTTTCTCAATAAGTGGTTCGGGGACGGTTCCGGCGCTGCGCTGCGTGCGGCGGAGCCCATCGTCGCGAAGGTGAATTCCCTCGAGGAATCGATGCAGGCGCTCTCGGACGACCTCCTGAAGGGTAAAACGGCCGAATTCCGGGCACGTCTCGCTTCCGGGGAGGCCTTAGATGATCTCATGCCCGAGGCGTTCGCCGCCGTGCGCGAGGCCTCACGTCGCACCCTTGGTCAGCGTCATTTCGATGTCCAATTGATCGGCGGCGCAGTCCTCCATCAAGGTGGTATTTCGGAAATGCGCACCGGCGAAGGAAAGACCTTGGTCGCGACGCTCCCAGCGTATCTGAATGCGCTTGTCGGCAAGGGGGTGCACGTCATTACGGTCAACGACTATCTCTCACGCCGCGATGCGGTGTGGATGGGGCAGATCTATTGGGCGCTCGGCATGACGACCGGCATCCTCAACCACGAAGCATCGTTCATCTACGATCCAACGATCGTGCCGGAAGACGAGAAGAAAGAAGACGAGAAGACGCAGGACGAGCAAGGCGGCTTCAAGGTCGTCCACGAATTCATGCGCTCCGTCTCACGCGAAGAAGCGTACGCGGCGGATATCACGTATGGCACCAACAACGAGTACGGCTTCGATTACCTGCGAGACAATCTCGAATACGATCCGGCGAAGATCCGCCAGAAGAATCACTTTTTTGCGATCGTCGACGAGATCGACAGCATCTTGATCGACGAGGCTCGCACGCCGCTTATTATTTCGGCTCCGGTCGCGGATGCGGAAGGCCTGTATCAAAAATTTGCGAAGATCGCCGCGACGATGGTTGAGGACGAGGACTACACGATCGAGCACAAGCATCGCGCCATCGTCATGACCGATGCGGGTATCGAGAAAGCCGAGCGCGCACTCGAGCTGGGTTCTATCTACACCGATGCCGGCATCAAATACGTGCATCATCTGGAGACGGCGGTGCGTGCCCGTGCGCTCTATCATCGCGACAAGGAATATGTGGTGCGCAACGGGGAAGTCGTCATCGTCGATGAGTTCACCGGCCGCATGCAGCCGGGCCGCCGCTGGTCGGAAGGCCTGCATCAGGCAATCGAAGCCAAGGAAGGCGTGGCCGTCCAGAAGGAAAGTCGCACGTTCGCGTCCATCACCTTCCAGAATTACTTCCGCCTCTACGAGAAGCTCGGTGGTATGACCGGCACCGCCGCGACCTCTTCGGAGGAATTCTATAAGGTGTACGGCCTCACGACCGTCGCCATACCGACGAATAAGACGCCGCAGCGCATCGACCATCAGGATCTGATGCTCCAGACGGAAAACGGGAAGATGCGCGCCATCTCGAAGCGGGTGAAAGAATTGCACGAGAAAGGGCAGCCGGTCTTGGTAGGCACGGTCTCCGTCGAGAAGAACGAGTTGCTTAGCACGTACTTCAAACAGGAAGGAATCCCGCACGAATTGCTGAACGCGAAGAACCACGAGCGGGAAGGCGAGATCATCGCGCAGGCCGGCAAAAAGGGCGCCGTCGTCATCGCCACCAACATGGCCGGTCGCGGCGTCGACATCAAGCTGGGGGGGAATCCAGCGACTGAAGAGGAATACGAGGAAGTGAAATCGCTCGGTGGCCTTTTCGTCCTCGGCACCGAGCGCCACGAGGCGCGCCGCATCGACAACCAGCTGCGCGGCCGTGCCGGGCGCCAGGGCGACCCGGGCGAGACGCAATTCTTCGTCTCTTTGGAGGATTCACTGATGAAGATATTCGCGTCGGATGTGATCAAGAAAGTGATGGGCACCTTCAAGATCCCGGAAGACGAGCCGATCTACAACGGTATGATAACGAAATCGCTCGAGCGCGCGCAGACACGCATCGAAGAGATAAACTTCGATTCTCGCAAGCATGTTCTGGCATATGACGACGTCCTGAATGTGCAACGCAAGAGCGTCTATGGGCGGCGCCGCGCCATCCTCGTCGGCGGCAATGAGGCAGTAGATGTCGAGCTCGCGGATGTGACGGGAATGTTACTGGAAGAACAGGAAGCATGGACCGCGAAGGTTGCTGAATTGAAGGAGAAACACGGTGAAGCCTTCTATCCGGCTGTGCGTCGCCTCTTGTTACAGACCATCGACCTTTTGTGGGTGGAACATCTGGAAGCCATGGAATACCTCCGTTCGTCGGTAAATCTGCGCGCCTACGGCCAGCGCGATCCGTTGGTGGAATATAAGCGCGAAGGCCTCACCCTCTTCCAAGGCCTCGAGGCGTCGTTCGCCTCGCATGTCGCGACGAACCTGCCGAACATATTCGAGCCGCGTCCGGCGCAGGGAGCTGCGACGCGTCAGCAGGAGAGTGCCGCGGTCGCGCGCGCTGCGCAATCGCTCACGTCTTCACCCGCGCAATCTGGCGCCAAGAAATACGGCCGCAACGACAAGGTCACCATCACCGATGGCACGACCACCGAAGAGATGAAATTCAAGAAAGCAGAACCGCTTCTCGCGAGCGGCAAGTGGCGCATCGTGGAGTAGCTATTCGGCCGGCGTTTCGCTTGGCGCAGGTTCCGGAGTTGGTTCAGGCTGCGCTTCGGGCACAGGGTCCACCTCAGGCTCTTCTGCTGCAGGCGTTGCTTCTGCGGGCGGAGTTGCGGGTGTCGGCGTTGAGGAAGGCGTGGTGGATGCAGGAGCGGGCGTCGGAGGGGTAGGTGATGCCGTCGGCGCTGGTGCAGCGGGCGGCGTGGAGGAAGCGCTTGGTTGTGCGGAAGCCGGTGTCGGGGTTTCGGGCGCGTACACTTCGACAGTGCGCGATGCCGATTTCGTGCCGCTCGCGTCGGTCGCTTCGTAACGGATGGTGTGGGTAGCGGGCGTTGCGGTGTCGATCGTGACGCTCTCGACTTCTGTGCCATCTACAAACACTTTCACATCCAATTCTTCGTTCGCATCATTCGAAGCGACGGCGCCGAGATCGGTATAGGTGCCACCGACGGCGACGCGCGCGGGATTATTGCCGAGGATCTGGATGGCAAGGCCGGTGGACGCCAGCTCAGACGGCGTGGATGTCGCATTCTCATTTTGCTCTCCTTCAGCCGGCGTCGAAGTCGCGTTCTCATTCGGAATCTCCGGTATCGGCTGAGGCTCTACGACCTCTTCCGGCTCGATCTCCGGCGGCGGGGGAAGTGCTTCCGAGAAGACCGGCTCCGGATCGGCGGGTTTCGTCACCACGGGCGTGTATCCTGGCAGTGTCTCCGTCGTGTCGTCGAGGAATTTACCGACGATGCCGCCGTAAGCGGTGGCAACCATCTTCTGTGATACCTGCTTTCGCTCGATCTCTTGCGTCTCCGTGAGGCGGGCGAGTTCGCGGTCGATCTTTTGTTTGAGCTGCTGCGTCACGTAGACGCCAAGATCGCGGTACTGGCCGAGATCGGCTTTCGAGACGGTCATGACTTCTTCTTTCACGGTGTCGCGCCAGACGTACTCGACGTTATCGATCGTCGAGAATTTGTAGGCGACATAGTAATTTTCTTCGTCTTCTGTGACGCCCGTGATCTCTGCGCGTGGTGACCATGACGAGAGGTCCTTGTCAGCGAGATAGGTGTTGTCGACGGAAAGAACGTGCTGCTGCACCGAATATACGGCTTCCGGATTGGTGGCCGCGTAGGTGCCTGTCGCGCCCAAAAAGATGACGCCGAGAACTATCGGCACCGTATTGTCGTAGCGCAAAAAATGAAGCAGACGTTGCATATCACTATTGTATCAAGGCGTGGATGAACGCGGCACACGGAGGATAGGTTGGCCTATCATCTCGTGCGGCTGGATGGTGCCCCAATCGCGCGAGTCGGTGCTCTCGCCGCGGTTATCCCCCATGAGGAAGTAATCCTCGGGGCCGAGCTTCATTTCCATGTCTACGCCATTATCGGAAGTACCCCATTTATCATCAAGCGGCGTTTCGGTGCCCGATTCATCAAGGATGTAGATGACGCGATCCTTGATGCGGACGGTCTCGCCCGGCAGGCCGATGATGCGCTTCACGGTGAGGGGATGCTTCGGATCGCGCGGGTCGGGGAAGACGATGATGTCTCCGCGGCTAAGAAAGCCGAGTTTCGGCGAATATCTCTCGACGAGAACGCGATCATTGGCGAAAAGCGCGGGATGCATCGACGGGCCCGAAACGATGTACGGGCGGATGCCGAAGAGCATGAGGAGTGCGATGAGTGAGGACCAGAAGATGGGATTCAGGAGGAATTTGGAATAGGGAATATGGAATTTAGGGAAGGACATATGGTTTTAGAATTCCATGAAAATGAATGGGGAGGCGGAGGAGCCTAAGAGGCCGGAGCCAGCGGTGGAGTATTTGAAGGGAGATTCAGCGAAGGCAACGTAGATGTACGTAGCGGAGCTGTCGTTTATATCACCGCTCGTGCCTCGAAGTTTAAATCCATTGCTCAGCACGTCTACATACGCACCGGAAGTAGCCGTAGCTATACTGTCTGCTGAAGCGTTATTTGCTTGCTGGTTATTCAATGCGACATTATAAGAATCTCGAGCGGTATCGATCATCGACCAGTTACTTGTTGCTGATGTTTTCTTAAACATGATAAACCGCGGCTTGAAGCCGGTGTAGACGAACGGACCGTCGGCGTTGCCGTTGCCGGTGTAGGAGCCGAAATCAGAGTAGCCTGATATCTCATCGAACGCGTATGCCACATACGCGTTGCCGCTCGTATTTACGTCGGCGTTGGTGCCGAGGGAGAAAACGCTGGCGGTCGGAGCCGTATTGTTCCAATACGTACTGTCTGCGGTGATTGCAGCTGTTGAATTCAGGAGCAGATATCTCGTCTGTTCTGTTGTAGATGTCGCAATGTACACCGCCCAGTCGTTCGCGCCGGAACGGTCTTTGACGATGATCATCTCCGGCGCGGAAGAGAGAGAGTGGCTGATGGTGCGGTTGGCGCCGGTGCCGGTGTAGGAGACGATATCGAACCCGGCAGTGGATGATTCGAGCCAGTTCCAAGAGATGTATCTATTACTACTCTTGTTGAAGATGCTCGAGGCGCCGAGGGTGAAGCTGTTGCTTGCGAAACTCGTGAGAGCCGTCGTTGAAGCTGTTTCGGCGCCCGTCGCGTCGGAGGAGAGATAGGGGAACGCTGCACGGACGGAATCGAAGAGGCCATGGGCGTTGGCGCTCGTGCGGTCTTTGATCCACACAAGAGCAGGTTGGAAATTGAGGAATCCGCTCCACGTGGAGGTGGCTGCGCCGGTGCCGGTATACGTCTTCGCGTCGAAGTAGTTGTTGGGCTTCGGAATGCTTGAAGACGGGAGATTGTCGGTGGAGAGGGCTTTGAAGTCCGTGGGCGGCGTGTATTTGAAGTAGCCGCCAGCCGTCGAATGATAGCTGAGGCCGCTCTGTCCCCCTTGTCCGAAGTTCCAGAATTGAACGCCGTCCGTACCCCCGGAGAGGTAGCTGAATCCGGCGAACCGGTATGAGCCTGTCTTGCCGGTGACTGCCGCACCGGTGCCCGCCGAAGGATTGCCGTTCCATGTGCCGTTCTTACCGAACCATACGGATCCGCTCTTGACCGCGACGCTGATGAAGTCTCCCGGGCCATAGGTTGAATACGTCTGGACGGTCGAGCCGTTCACTTTGACGGCACCGTCTTCCTGGTAGACGATCGCGTCGCTGGTCTGAATCGCACCGCCGGACGAATTCTTGTTGCCGTTCGATAGGATGACGCCGACTGAGTTCCAGTTTGCGCCGACCGTATTGCCTTCTTCGATAGTTGACTCTGCATAAAAGCCGGTTGAGCCGCCGATATCGAAGTCGATCGTGGAAACGTACGTCGTCGCGTTGGTCGATGTGATGCCTGCGGAACTGCCGCGCAGATTGCCTTGCGAGAGCGTCGGGTCGTAGGTGAGGCCTTCGACGGAATTGAGTACCGCGAAATTGTTGGTCGGGGAATCTTTCACGAAATCGGTCGTGTCGATGTTGTTGACCGTCCAGTTATTGTTATTGCCCGAGGTGTCGATGCCGATGCCTGCTGCCGTCGAGGTGCCCATGAGGGGAAGGTGGAAGCCGTTAGTGCCGTAACTTCCGCTATACGTCTTCGGGCGCCAGATGCCGTTGGTATCCGTTTCGCCGAAGGATGATGGCGTGAGCGCCTGGCCTCCAATGAAATACATGTCCGACAGATATCCGTCCATGTAATTGGTGGCTGCAACGCCTAGGCGGCCGATGTTATGCGTGGTGGCGTTATTCATAAAGTCTTCGTAATTCAGCGAAGGGTAGTTGGCTGTCGAGAACGTTTGCGCGATGCCGTTCACCCATAACTTTAGGCGGTCTGCTGCCGTCGCCTGCGTACTGTCCATCTGGACGACGATGTGGTGCCAGGTCGACGGATCACGAAAGACGGCGGAGCTCGTAAACAGCGCGGTAGTGCCGCCGCCCGGACCCACTCGGTAGAGATAGAGTTTGTCGTCGGTGGAAAGACGGATATCGTTGTAATCATTGGCGCTTGAGCCGCCATTGAAGATGCTTCGCGCAGTACCGAGGTTCCCCGGTTTGACCCAGAAGCTGGCGGTCCACGTTTTTCCGTCTCCATCAGAAAATGTCCTGTTAAGGTATGCGCTGTCGTCGTCGTTGAAGCGCGTCGAGGATGCGATGGTGAGGTTGTAGGGAGAGGATTGCTCCTTGAAGGGGTTTTCGGCGAAGGCGGCGTAGATGTAGGTGGCGGTGCTTGAAATGTTGTTTGCGCCCGCATCACGAAGCTTGAAGCCGTTCGAGAGAATATCGATGACGCCAGAGCCGGTATCTTCAGCATCACTCGTGTTCGGCTCAAGAACATCATCCGCTGGGTTTGCCACTATGCGAGCCGTGTCATATACGCGCCAGTCGCTCGTGCTGTCGGTGCGCTTGAGCATGATAAAGCGCGGCTTGAAGCCAGTGTAGACGAACGGGCCGTCGGTCGAGCCGTTGCCGGTGTAGTTGCCGAATTTCGAGTAGCCGGTGGTGGAGGCGAAGAGATATGCCACATAATCACGACCGCTCGTGTTCACGTCGGCGTTGGTACCGAGCGAGAAGACGGAGGCGGTAGGTGCCGTATTGTTCCAATACGTACTATCTGCGGCGATCGCTGCTGTTGAATTCAGGAGCAGGTATCTCCTTTCTTCGGTGGTTGAGGTGGCAATGTACACCGCCCAGTCGTTAGCGCCGGCCCTATCTTTCACTATCATGAAACCGGGAGTCTTGCCGAGCGAATGGCTGATGGTGCGATTCGCGCCGTTCCCGGTATACGTGACGATATCGAATCCTGCCGCGGGATCTTCCTTCCAGTTCCAGGAGATGTAGTTGTTGGTGTTGGTATTGAAAAGGGAATTGGAGCCGAGCGCGAAGCCGTCGCTCTCGAATTCAGTAAGACCAGTGATGCTCGATGTCTCGGCGGTCGTCGCGTTCGTCGAGAGATACGGGAATGTCTTGCGTACCGCATCGAAGATACCGTGAAGAACTGCGCTCGTGCGGTCTTTGATCCAGGTGAGGGAGGGTTGGAAGTTGAGGCCAGAGATGGTGTTGGCAGAATAGGGCTCGGTGGGCGGAGTGAAATTCGAGGTCCATCTGGCGATACCTTTGGAAACACGGAACTCGTCAATCCAGCCACTATGGCGAGACCCCGAAGCGTAGTCACCGGCTTGGCCTATGCCGAAAACTCCTGGAGAATCCGTGTAGGTTATGCCAGTAACGTCTACCGCAGACCCGAATACGCCGTCGAGCGCGACTTTAAGCGAATTACCGCTCCGCACAACGGCTATATGATGCCAGTTGGTGTCGTTAATGGCGGTAAGTGAGGATGCGTTATAGGTGTCGTCATTCATCGCAAACGTGAATAGGCTTGTCGTTGGAACGATCTTTCCGTAGTGATACCCGCCCGTTAATCCGGAGTTCCCCTGTCCGAAGACGTTGTGTTGGGCTGTACCTGTCTCTGAGCGTCTAAGCCAGAAATCGATTGTGAAATCTCCGGTGCCAAAAGCGAAGTCGACGTTGTCGGGCACCGAGATGTAGTCGCCCGTCCCGTCGAACAAAGCGCTTGCGCCGCCGAATTTACTTTGCGCGGTATCGATCTGTGAGTCGCCGTTGACGGTAAACGCCCTTGCGGCAGTACTGCTGTCGGTAAATGAGGTTGAGGCATCGGTACCGTCGGCATGTAGGAGAAGTACGGGCGAATTGTACGTCAGGGCGTCGAAATAATTCTTCGGATTAGAGATCGTGGGCGTGGGGAGATTATTGCTGGACAGGGCTTTGAAGCCTTGCGGCGGCGCGTATTTAAAGGAGCCTCCTGCCGCGGCAGAGTAGGTGGCTGTTGTCGTCCCGCCTTGGCCGAAATTAGCGATGATACTTGCCGGCGTCCAATATTGATGTAAGCGCGGGTGCCATGTCGTGGAGCTTGCGATGCCAGAAAATCGTGGGTCAGAGCCAGTGGCAGGATCGGGCGATCCTCCCGAGCTATACCACGTCCCATTGCGACCGTACCACAGCTTGCCGTTGTCGGCGTCGTACGCGACCATCAGCGTGTCGCCGTTTCCTTGATTAGTCACCGACCATACCGTGCCGCCGCAACCTCCACCTGAAATCGGAATTGTACAATTCGTGCCGTATGCAGGCACGTTTGTGCCATCATACGAGCCAAAGCTCGCCATATATGCGGAATACGTGCCTGAATATGAATTCAGCGGCGCGCGATAATCTGCGATACCAGCGCTTACTATATAGTTAGCAACATCACTGTAAACTTCCCAGTACCATTTCCCTGTTGAAGGAACTGCAAATGATGCCCGCGCGCCGTAACTATCAGCTGTGCTTGCGAGAGTGCTTTTGAGATTGCCGTTCGAGAGTGTGACATTCGCGTGCTTATCCAAAACATTGATGGTCGCGAAGTTATTCGTCGGCGTGTCGCGGACTTGGTCCGTCGCGTCGAGGTTGTTGGCCGTCCAGTCGTTGTTGTTGCCGGAGACGTCGTTGCCGAGCGTGGAGGAATCGGTGAAATCGAGATGGAAGCCGTTGGTGCCGTAGGTGCCGGTGTAGGCCTTCGCTTTCCAGGTGCCGGTGGTGGCATCGGTTTCGGCGAAGTTTTCCGGTCCGAGCGCTTGTCCGTCGACGAAGTAGATGTCGGAAAGATAGGCATCCAGGAATCCGAGCGACTGGTTCCATGCAGTTCCGACGCGGTTGTTTGCGTTCGCGAGAACAAATTGCATATCGAAATTCTGCGCCGGATAGTTAGTGGCGTCGAACGCCGTGATCTTTGTCCCATTCACATAGATGGAGACCCGGTTAGCCGCCGTTGCTTGTGTGGTATCCCACGCCACCACAACATGCATCCATGCGGAGGGGTCACGGAAGAGCGCCGTGCTCGTGACAGCGTTTACCGCGGAACCGCCAGATGAAAGACCCAGCCTGTTGCTCGAATCGAACTCGATGAACGCGGCGTTCGAGGAGGAGCCGTCGTATCCTCCAAGGAGTAACTGCTGCGTGCTGATGTTGGCGCGCTTGACCCACGCAGAGAACGTACCGATCCTCTTGCTTGTAGGCGCTCCTCCGAATGTCTTGCTCAGATATGCGCTGTCGTTGTCGTTGAAGCGCAGCGACTTCTGGATGGTGTAGGCACCGTGGGCTTCGGAGAGGGGGAGGAGAAGGGTCCAGGCGGTGAGGGTGGTCACTGCAAGTGCCAGAATTATCCACGAGGTTGTCCAAGGCCGATTCCGGAGGAAAGAGTAGAGAATATGGAATATGGAATATGGAATAGAGAATACGGAACGGGGAATATGGAATATGGAATGGAGTGAATTCATACGATATGAGGAATGCTGCGAGAACCTTTTACGAGCCCGCGCAGTATCTTCTGGACTTTCACGCACGAAGATTCGGCGGATCGATATTCTTCCGCTGAGATATAGCCTATATCTTTCGCTACATCCAACTGACTCTGCAATTCAGTCAGTGATCCTCGGGCGATAGCATAGAATTGTACCTTCTCCTTTAACGAATTACGTGCGAATCCTTCCGCGATATTCGAAGTGATAGACACCGCGCAGCGTCGCATCTGGTTTACGAGTGCGAATAATTCGTCTTTAGGGAATCTTTTGGAGAGCTTGTAGATTAGCAAGACGAGCTGATGAGCTTCCTGCCACGCGTGAAGATCGCGGAATGTGCGGATTTTCTTATCTTCCATATTCTTGATTCCGTATTCCATATTCCGGGTTAGAAATTCAACACGGCTGAGCCAAAGACTTTGAGCGTCGAGGTGGCGTCGGTGGCGATGAAAGAGACCATGTCGCATTTGTTGGCGGTCGTCGTGAGCGTCGGTGCGGTGCCGTCGTTCCAGAGGATGCCGGCGGGCCACGAGACGGTGCGCGAGCCGGTGCTGTCCTGACAGACGATGACGCGCAAGCCTTGGCCGGCGATGTAGTTGGCGAAGGTGATGGAGCGGTTGCCGCCGAGGACGACGCGTTGCTGGTTGCCCTGGAGCCAGTCGATTGCGACGGTGGCGCCGTCGGTAAGATCATTTTCGGCGACGACGAGCGCGCCGCCCGCGCCGATGGAGAACTTCGCCCACGGCGAGGATGTGGCGACGCCGACTTTGCCGTTCGCTTTGATGGTGAAGATACTCTGCGCGGTCGTCGAGGCGACCTGCATGAAATCCGTCGTGCCATCCTGCGTCTCGATGGTGAGTTTCGATCCTGGTGTCGTTGTTCCCACGCCGATCTTATTCTCCGCCAGTACGTTGCCGGTTCCTGTCGGGTTGCCGGCGGCGCAGCCGCTGGAGCATGCGAAGAAGTTCTCGTCGGTCGCGAAGATGTCGCCGCCTTGCGCGTCGAAGGTGAGATCTCCAGTTGAATCGACCTGGAAGGATGCGTAGCGTGTTGCGTCGTACGCGATGGCGACCTGCGGATTCGAAACAGTATCGGTGACAGAGAGCTTGCGCCACGGGGTCGTCGTGCCCACGCCGAGGTTCCCGAGGAAGTAGGCCGTGCCGTTGTCGAGAATCTCAACGAGCTTTGTAAACGCGCTGTTTACGAGTTGGAAGATGCTGCCGGTCCCGGTGCCGCTGCCTTGCACGGCGAACTTCGCATTCGGCGAGGAGGTACTGACGCCCACGTTGCCCGTTGCGCTGCTCACGGTGAATGCAGAGAGGGTGCTTGTCGCCGTACCCGCGATGGTCGTCGTGGAGAGGAAGAAGTCGCCACCTGCATTGCGGAATGCCCATTGCGCGATGCCGGCACCGGCGGAGAGGGAGAGCTGTGAAGAAGCGGCGTCGTAGAGGGAGAGTTTGTACTGCGGCGTCGTCGTGCCGATGCCAACTTTGCTGTTCGTTGCGATGGTAAGCGTCGAGGTGCCGACGGCTGTGTCCGTCCCGCTGAAGAACGCTACCTGTCCCTGTGTGCCTGAGAGGGAGGAACCACCGATACAGGAGTTATTAATCGCGATGCACCCGGCTGAAAGGTTGAGTCCGTTGGCAAAGGTGCTCGTCGCTACCGTCGAGGTGACGTTGAGCGCCGTAGTCTGCAAGCCGCCGGCGAACGTGGATGTCGCAGTCGAAGTCGATACGATATTGCCCGCCAGGAAGATGTTGCCTTGGATGGAGAGTGCGGAGCCAGGAGTGGTGGTGCCGATGCCAAGGCGACCACCTCGTGTGAGGCGCATCACTTCACCCGTTGAGCTTGCATACCAGCGCAGATCACTGGAGCCGGTGGGCATATTGAAATTCCAATCAGAGGTGAGCCCCGTGCCGAAGGTGAGACCGGCGGAGCCGTTAGCTGTGTCGCCGCGATCGAGCCAGAGACCAGCAGCGTTTTGGCTGCCGCTGGTGCTCGAGCGGATGAGCGCGTCAACGGAGCCAGTGCCGTCGACATTGAACTTGAAGCCCTGCGTGAAGTCAGAAGGGCCAATGCCAACTTGTCCGGTGGAGCCAATGATGGTGAGCGCGCTTGTCGACGTCGTTGCCGTGCCTGCAACCGTCGTCGACGCGAAGTACAGGTTGCCTCCGGCATTGCGGAATGCCCACTGCGCGATGCCAGCGCCGGCGGAGAGGGAGAGCTGGGAGGATGCAGCGTCGTAGAGGGAGAGTTTGTACTGCGGCGTCGTCGTGCCGATGCCGACGTTGCCGCCCGCATTCTGCAGCGCGAGATTTCCCGACGAAAAGCCGCCATCAACATAACTGTTTATCGTGCTGTAGGTATTGCCGGTGGTCGCGCCATGTCCGAATGCAGTCACTGATCCAGAGGAGAAGACGGAGAAACCGTTGTTAGTAAGGTAGAGTTCGCCGTCTGCCGAACCGCTCGAACCCCGCACCTCAAGAGCCGCAAACGATGTCTCCTTCGTCCCGATACCAACTGCACCGTCGCTATTGATCATAAGCGCGTTCAGGGATGATGTCGCGGTACCCGCGACCGTCGTCGACGCGAAGTACAGGTTGCCTCCGGCATTGCGGAATGCCCACTGTGCTATTCCTGCGCCAGCGGAGAGGGAGAGCTGCGGAGCAGTCGAGGAAGCGATAGTGAGCTGATGGGTCGGGGTCGAGGTGCCCAGCCCCAAGTTCCCTCCTTCGGTGAGACGCATCTTTTCGTTGTTATTGGTGTTCCAGGCGAAGAATTCGTTGGAGAGCGCGGCGCTGATGTCGACGCTGAATGTCGCGGAGCCATCAGCCACGTCGAGGCGGAAGTCAGTGCCGCTCGTGTCGCTGTCATTGAGAGAGAGGATGGGGGACGTGTGCTGGACGAGGAGGTCGCGTGCGGTGAGGGTCGTGCCGTCGAAGGTGAGGTTGGCGCTCGAGGTGATGGCGGAGGCTGATGACCAGTACGCGACGCGATTGGCGCTGCCGCTCCCGGCACCAGAGACCAGCGTGCTCGTGTCGGTGTTCGTGATGCAGGTGTTGTCGATGCCGCGGAAGCAGCCGGCGGAGAGCTGGATGCCGTTGGCGAAAGTTGATGACGCGGAGGACGACGTGACGTTGAGCGCCGTCGTCTGGAGACCGCCGGAGAAGGTCGACGTCGCAGTGCTCAAGACCTTGAGGAATCCCGTCGTCGTAGCCCCGCCACTTATCGTGAGGCCGCCTGTCTGCGTGCCGTTGCCGATGGTGGTGGAAGCGAGGAAGAGATTGCCACCAGTGAAAGTATTGTCGGTGTACGTTTTCGGGATGGTGGTGGAAGAGTGGACATAGTAATCCGCGCTCGTCGTCGAGAAGAAATTGTTCACCGTCTTCCAGAAGTCGGCGCTCGTCGTACTAAAGAAATTATTGACTGTTTTCCAATAATCACTCGAAGTCGTCGAGAAGAAGTTGCGCTGATCTTTCCAGAAATCAGCACTGGTGGTACTGAAAGTGCCGTCGTTGCCGACACACGTGCCGCTGATGGCGAAGCAGCCGGCAGAGAGATTGAAGCCGACATTAGAAGTAGAGGTTGCCTGGCCGATGATATCGAGCCCGCGGATGGTGGTCGTGCCGAAGCCGGAGCCGGAGATCGAAAGGGCGGCAGTGGAAGTGGTTGCAGTACCCGCCACTGTCGTTGTTGCGAAGTAGAGGTTGCCGCCCGCATTGCGGAAGGCCCACTGGTTGATGCCGGCACCGGCGGAGAGGGAGAGTTGTGGGGCGGTGGATGAGGCGATGGTGAGCATATGCTGCGGCGTGGTCGTGCCGATGCCGACGTTACCGGTTGCCTTCACGATGAGTCTGCTCACGTCGTTGGCTTGCAGATCAAGAAGACTGCCCGTGGCCGAGCCAGAACCGTCGGCGAGGTTCATAAGAAGACCGGTGCCGGTGAAGGCGGAGGTGTCGTGGAGGATGGAGACGAGCGCGTCGGCGGAGGTGATGGAGCTCGAGTATGCACGGATCGCATTGCCCTGGGTGGTACCGCGGGTCTCGGCGTATAAGGCGGCAGGGAGGAAGACGCCGCCGGCGTCGCCTTCGGTGACGGCGCGGACGCCGAAGGTGCGGGCAAATGTGGAGAGTGCTGTGTTTTCACCCTGGGTGTTGGAGCCTTGATTGGTTTGGATTTCGAGACCGCGTACCGTGTTTGCGAGGGAGGTGTTATCGCGCAGGCGCATGATGGAGCCGACGAGCGTGTTGGCGCTGCCGATAGGCGCATTCGTGATGTCGATATAGTTGGCGAAACTCGTTCCTCCGCCCGAGATGTTGAAGTTGTGGAATTGCTCCAAGCCGGTGATCGAAGCCGCGGTGGTGGAGCTATAGAGCGAGAGCTTGCCGCGCGGCGTCGTCGTGCCGATGCCGACGTTGCCCGCTGTCGAGAGGAAAAGAGACGAGGTCGCGGTGAGCGTCGTGCCGTCTGCGGCGTAGTACGGCAATTGGCCGGTGGTGCCGCTGCTTACGGTGCCGGAGCCTGAGCCGCCTCCGACGCAGGTGCCGCTGATGGCGAAGCAGCCGGCAGAGAGATTGAAGCCGACATTAGAAGTAGAGGTTGCCGATCCATTGATATTCAACCCTGCAAGCGTGGTGGTGCCAAAGCCATCCGCTGCCACACTCAAGAATTTGGTTGCATTTGACGTAGACGCGACCTCAAACAGCGGATTCGTCTGCGTCGTTGTCGCCTGAATCGAGAGCGTGGCGAAGGGGGAAGTAGTGCCAATGCCTAATCGGCCCAGCGACGAATCAAAGAGGAACTGCGTACCATTGGCTGCACCGAACCGCACCGTCGAGGACGCAAAGAGATTGCCCGAGAAGAAGGTGGGAGAACTGGTCGCAGCGGTAAGAGCGCCGAAATGCGATTGGAAGGTGAAATCGGCGCCGCCTGAGCCGGTGCCACACGCCACGCCGGTATTTGAGAGCGTACCGTTGCTAGAGAACGTGGCACAACCAGCGGTACCGCCAGCAGAAGAAACGACGAGATTCGTCGTTGAGGCGGTGCCGGAAACGGTGATGGCGGTCGAGGATGCGTACGGAATCGTCTGGAGCGCCGTGAACGTGTTGGCGGTGTAGGTCTTTGGAATGGTCGTCGAGGAGTGGACATAGTAATCCGCGCTTGTCGTCGAGAAGAAGTTGCGTTGGTCTTTCCATGCGTCGGCGCTTGTCGTCGAGAAGAAGAAACCTTTCGCAACCGAATCAAGATACGTCTGCACGCGCGCATCAGTGAAATAGAGATTGCTGCCTTCCGCGACGTGGGTCGTGAGGAGCCCTAAGCTTGAGGTTGCAATGTTGGTGAGGGCGCTGGTGCCGCCCGGGGAGAGCACAAGCCCATAGCTGAAGGTGCTTGCCCCCGTACCGCCGCGCGAGACTGCAAGCGTGCCGGTAGTGTCCGCAAGAGAGATGCCGAGCGAGGACGTCGCAAAATCGGTCCACGAAGAACCATTCCAACCGAGGAGATCGCCGTAGTTTTCGGTCATCACAGCGACGTCGTTCAAATCTTCAATTGAGTTGTTCGTAAGATCATCTGCTGTTCGTGCTGTTTGCTGCGTCTCCCAATAGTCGGCGCTGGTAGTGGAGAAGAAGTTGTTCACTGATTTCCAGAAATCAGAACTCGTCGTCGAGAAGAAATTGTTCACCGTTTTCCAATAGTCTGACGATGTCGTCGAGAAGAAATTGCGCGTGTCTTTCCATGCGTCGGCGGAAGTCGTGCTAAATGAATTCGCGAGGTAGTAGCTGCCTTCTCGCCCATCGAAGGTACCGGTCCAATCACCCGATGTGTTGGCGATGTAATCCGTGCCGGCGACGGCAGCAATTACCTGCCCTCCGGTCGTCGTTTTAAGGAGCGAGCCGGAGAAAATAGATGAAATGAACGCGTTGGTCGAGCTTGCCGTCGCTGCGGTGATCATCGTCGTCGAAGCGTATGGGAATTGCGACGCGGCCGACGTTGTCGCGACGAAGTAGCCGGCGGTTGCGCTATTACCAAGAAGCGATGAACCTTCTACGGAAAGGCGTGCGCCCGGAGACGTCGTGCCGATGCCGACGTTATTCGAGAAGTACGAGCGGCCGAAGACTTCGAGGATGCTGCTGGCGGTCGTCGTGGCGCTTGCACCGATGATCAAGACGTCTGACGTGTCGGCCGGATGAATGGCTAAGGAATCAGACGTCGTTGCCCACGCCGTGGCACCGCCACCGCCGCCCGAGGTGAGATCGGTGCCCCAGGTCGGCACACCACCAGAGACCTTGAGCACGGTGCCGCTGCCGCCGATGCCGAGCTTGGTAAGCGTGCCGGCACCAGAGGCGTAGAGGATGTCGCCGACGCTGTAGCTTGTCTGCCCGGTGCCGCCGTAGATGGCGAGGATTGAGGTGGTGGCACTCACGAGGCCGTTGTTTGCATGCAAGGGACCGTTGAGGGAGCCGAGGGTGAATGCGCCATTAAAGGTATTTGCGCCGGTGAAAATGTTTGAGGAATACGTCTTCGGAATCGTAGTGGAGGCGTCGACGAAATGAATTGCCGAAGTCGTCGAGAAGAAATTGCGCTGATCTTTCCACGCATCCGCACTGGTAGTGGAGAAGAAGTTGTTGATCGTCTTCCAGTAGTCAGTCGATGTGGTGGAGAAGAAGAATCCCTTGTTCACGCCGTCGAGATACGTCTGCACCCGAGAGTCGGTGTAGTACAAGTTTGAACTTTCCGCGACGTTCGTGGTCAACAACCCCAAAGTAGACGTGGCGATATCTGCCCACGAAGAGCCATTCCAGAAGAGGAGATCGCCGTAGTTTTCGGTGATAGCAGCGACATCGTTCAGGTCTTCAATGGAGTTGTTCGTGAGATCGTCGGCAGTGCGTGCCGTCTGCTGGGTCTCCCAGTAATCCGCCGAAGTCGTTGAAAAGAAATTGTTCACCGTTTTCCAATAATCACTTGAGGTTGTGCTGAAGAAATTCCTCTGCGTCTTCCAGTAATCGGAGGAGGTCGTCGAGAATCCATCGGTCGGCCACGAGGTGCGGCAGGTATCGCCCGTGAGGCAGAGCGTGGTGGCGCTCAAGGCCGTCGTGGATGCATACGGGAATACCGAGGCCACGCTACTCGTTGCCGTGAAGCGCGAAGCCGTGAGGAGTCCGTAGCTCGTGACGGCGTTGCGGAAGAGGGAATTGCCAGCGACTTCCAGGATGTTGCCCGTCGTCGTCGTCGCGCTGTTTCCCACGAGGACGACATCCGTTGTATCCGCTGGGTAGATCGCTAAATCATCGGAAGTAGTTGCCCATGCCCCGCTGCCACCCGCGCCACCCGAAAGATCGGTGCTCCACGAAAGAGTGCCACCGACGATTTTCAAGACTTGGCCATTCGAGCCGTTGGAGAGGGTGGAAACGGTGCCGGCAGTGTTTTGCAAAATGCCGGTGCCTGAACCGAAGCCGAAGGAACCCGATACATACAGATTCGTGGAAGTCGCATTCGTCGTCGTCCCGTTCGTCGCGGAGAAGTTCTCCAGCGTCGCATCACCTGAAAGGGAGAGGGTAGTACCGGAGAGACTGCCGCCGGAAATCGAAGCGTTCGTGATGCTGCCGCCCGTCCAGGTGCTGTCCGTGATATCGATGTCGTCAAAGCCGGCGCCCCCGATCCCCGCGATGTCCTCGCCGAGATCAGCCGACTGGCGGATGCCTTCGTACTGAACGGAATCGATGCGGCCGGAGAGGAAGGCTTCGAGCGTGGCGAGCCGAGATTCCAGCAATTGCTCCGAGATACCGCCGTGGTACACCGTCTGAATGCGTTCGACCTGCCCCGTTAGAGGCCTCTGGCTCTCTAACGGGGTGACCGGCTGGGTGGTTTGCACGATGGGGGCCGCTGCGACAGGTGCTGGTTTTGTCGCCACCTGCATCGGGGTGATGACTTTGTCTTGCACGATCGTTTTCTCCCACGCTGGCGGGATGTACGGCTCTTCGGGAACGAGTGAATCAAAGAACGAGAGAATCCTTTCAGCGACGGCGCCGCCAAAGGCAACGGAGGCGACGGAGCCTTTGATGTTTGAAACTGAGATGACGCCGGAGAAGGCTATGCCGAGCGAGCCGAGAAAAAGGATGGAACCGACGCTCGCGATCGCGAGATGCTGCTGCGCGCGTGCGCGTCGGTGCGCTTGCTGTTTGTGATGCGCGTGCGTGATAGCGCGAAGCGATGATGGCGCGACATGGATGCGCGGCACTGAAACCTCGATGCGCTCCTCGATGGAGCGCATTTCGGATGTATGGAGCTCCTGGCGGCGCTCCTGGGCCTGTTTCTCGAACAATTCACGCTTTCGTGCTTCGTTGAGCTTTAGAAACGCATGGAGCGAGTTTTCATCGACGTACCAGATGCCGTCTTTGCGAATGCCACGCACGAATCCTTGGCGTGCGAGTTTGGTGATGTAGTCGGGAACGATGCCGGCTGTGGAAGCAGCGACCTTCGAAGGTACGTAGCGCAACCCCTCGATGATCAGCTCAGATGCCGCCATGGTTTCCTCGAAAAACGTATACCGCGTCTACGTTTTTCGTTGATGTAAATTATAGCGGCGCAGGGCTTGGATGAGGTTGTGATGAACGCGGTCGTAGGGGATAAGTCTTGTGGAAGGAATGCGGAAGGAATATGGAATTTGGAATGAGGAATCCGTTGGTAAGATCGGCCTGAGCAGTCTCTATAGGCTCATCCGTGGGCAGAGGGAGCGCTGCGGAAGGATGCCGAGCAGAGGGAGTTTTGAATGTGGAATACGGAATTAGATGAATCTCGGCATTGCGAGATACATTATATATACGATGTCTCGCCGATATCTCGGCAATCTCGGCTACTGTATAAATAGGGCGCCGCCGAGGCGGATGATGCGGCCGCTCTTAGTACCGGAGACGCGTTCATTGGAATAACCGCTTTCACCCGCGGAGTTCTGGGCGGTTATGCGGTAATAGTAGGTGATGCCGCGGGTCGCCGTGCTATCGCTATAGGTTTCGCTTGAGGTGCCGGTGGTCTGCGAATGAAGGAGGGATGTCGGATTGGGGGATGAGCCGCGGTAGATGTTATAGCTGGTGATGCCGGCTCCGCCGTCGCTCGCGGGTTCCGTCCAGGTAAGCGTAACGCTCCCGGTTACGGATTCGGTGGCAAGGTTCGTGGGGGCGTCGGGAGCAGTTGCATATACGGGGCCTTCAAATCTGTAGACTTCGTCATCGTTGTTATCAACAACCCAGAAGTATGTGTCGTCCCACGCCATGCTGCGCGGGCCATCACTGCCACTTGCTGCAGTATCGAAGGAAAAAGAGGAGTAGGTACCATTCGCGTTAAAGCGATAGACTTCGTCGCTGTCTATATCGGGGAACCAGAAGTATGTACCATCCCAGACGAGGCCTCCCGGATTCGTACCGCCGACCCCGGCGGTGTCGAAGGAGATACTGGTGTATGTCCCGCTCGTGTTGAAGCGGTACATTTCATCGTCGGTAGCATCCGAGACCCAGAGGTACGTACCATCCCACCCGACGCCGATCGGCGTATCAAGGCCGCTCGCAAATGTATCGAAGGAAAATGAGGAGTAGGTTCCGTTGGCATTGTAGCGGTACACTTCGTCGTCTGCGACGTCGACAATCCAAAAATACGTACCATCCCAGGTGAGGCCGCTAGGGGTACCGGCACCGCTTCCGGCAGTATCGAAGGAGGACGATGAGTATGTGCCGTTCGCGTTATAGCGGTAAACCTCGGCATCTGCCGCATCGGCAATCCAGAAATACGTGCCGTCCCATGCGATGCCGCCCGGGGACCCGTTGCCGCTTCCGGCGGTGTCGAAGGAGAAGTTGGTGTAGTCACCGGTTGCGGCGTGTATGGTGTGCGGGAAAGAGAGCGTGGAGAAGATGAGGAGGACAGCGATGATGCGCAGAGAGAAGTTTTTCATATGAATTGCCAGGTCTGCATGATGCCGGAGAGCCATTCGTCGAGGGCTTTGTAGGTGACGACTTCGTAGAGGAAGCCGTTGTTGATGAACCAGACTTCACGGGTCTCTCCCAAGAGGGAATGCTCGCTGTAGAACATGCGTGCGGGGACACCGGCGATGACGATGTCGACGGGTTCTTTCATAACTCCTGATGAGATGTCCATCTGGAGGCGTTCTTTGGTGATCTGATCCTGCGCGTAGGGGACGGCGTAGATCTGGAAGCCTTTGCCATCGGGAGCTTCGAAGACGACGCTTAATGCGCCGTCGCGCTCTTTGTATTCGCGCACCTGCAGGTCTTTCGGGTAGAGGAGGCCGAACTTGTACTCGCGGCTCTCATACCCACGCATGTCGGCGGTGATCTGGCGGGTTTCGGGGACGATCGGTGCGACGTCGTCTTCGATGGCGATCTCGGTGCCGGCCGCTGGCGCGGCCGGCTCTGGGGCATCGTTGCGAAGCATGAAAAATGAGGCGACGCCGCCAATGATCAGGATGAGAGCGGTGACTATAAGCGTGTTGCGTTGGGTGGAATTCATATGGCTAGGCTGCAATGGTGCCCATTGTAATCAAAATCGTTCCTTTCTGATTCACTTGACGTTCATTGTTGGTCATATATCATTGGTCTTACAAGTGGCTTCGGCCTTACCCCCGCAAGGGGGAGAACATGGAAAGCCGTCAGAATAACTTTCTGACGGCTTTTCTTAATCGGGTAAAAACTTCCATCTCAAGGAATCCGACCTTCTCGACCAAGCGTCGCGTATCGACCACGCGGATTTGCGACAGTAATGCGGTGGCCTGTTTCTCCTGGACATCGCCGACCGGAAAGCGCAAAGGATGTTTTCGACGCGACGTGGTGAGCGGCACGACCATGCATGCATCCGGACCGAATGCGCGAATGATAACCACCGGCCGAAGGAAGAGACGGCCGCTGCCATCCTGTTCTGAACCGACATTCACGCCGAGCCGACACCACCAGATCTCGCGCACCGTATAGAGACGTGGCGCTTCGTCGTTCGTCCGTTTCTTTACGATATTCCATTTGTCGAAGTTCTTTTCCATAGGTTATCGCAATCTCATTCCCTTAAGCCGGACGATGCGGCCGTTGCCGGCGGTGGAAGTTTTTTCATTGGAATACGTGCTCGTGCCGACGGAATTCACGGCGACGACGCGGTAGTAGTAGAGCGCGCCGCGCACTGCCGTCGTGTCCGTGTAGCTTGCCGACGAGGTGCTGGTGGTAACGGCAAAGAGATTTGTCGATGAAGCGACGGTGTCGCGATAGATGCCGTAGCTGGTAATGCCGGGGTCGGAATTTGGTGCCGTCCAACTGAGCGAGACGCCGTTGGAGACAGAAGTGGTAGTGAGATTAGTCGGCACGTTGGGAGCGGTTGATGCAGGCGTATACGTAATGACGATGATGCCTTGCCGCCCTGCCCCGCCAGCACCATAGGGCCCACCCAAGGTATATCCACCACCTCCCCCGCCACTCCCGTAGCTGTTGGATGCACCAGTGCCGCCAGCGAAGCCTGGAGCACCGCCACCACCACCACCACCTCCCCCTGGCCCTGCCGTAGCGCTATCGGAGGTTTGCGTCCATAAGAGATCCTGTCCGCCATTGCCTCCCGTGGCTCCGCTTGCGTTGCCATCACCACCGCCCCCGCCACCACCATTAGAGCCATTACCGCCCGCGGGTGCGCCTGCCGAGCCCCCGCCTGAGCCGCCGCGGCCATTGCCTCCGGCACCGCCGTCGGGGCCTGAGCCCGCTGATCCGGCCGAGCCATTATTGGCACCACCACCTCCTCCGCCTCCTCCGGAGCCGACGCCTCCCCCCACTGCTCCATTGCCATTCGGTCCTCCCGCTCCTCCTCCTCCGCTCCCGGCTGCGGAACTTGCGGCCGCCCCGCCATTACCTCCTGAAGTCTTAGTGGTGCCGATGCCGCTGGCCGCTGCTCCCCCAATACCGCCCGCACCAGTCGAAGCGTTGCCCACCCCGCCTCCTTTCGCGCACACCGTGGACGCTCCGCAGCTCGCGCCGTTGAAATAGGTGTCACCACCGGCGGTATTCGCCGCTCCACCGGCGCCAACAGCAATGGTGATCGAGCCGGAGAGTCCGCTAACATTACTGACCGCCGAGTACGCACCGCCGCCGCCGCCGGGACCGAAGTCCGCTTCGCTCGGTGTTCGTCCACCAGCGCCACCACCGATGACTTCGATGGTATTCGTGTTCGACCAATCCGCGGGGACGGTCCAACTGGTGCCAGAGGTGAGGAAGATAACAGTCGCGCTAACGGGAAGCGGAGAAGAAAGAAAGGTGAGCACGATGAAGGTAAGGATAATTTTTTTCATACGTTATGGCTGTGCGGGGGTTTCGCTTTGGGCGACGGGTTCTGTGGGAGGTTCTGGTTGTTCGGTTTCTGCGGCAGGGGTTTCTTCGGGAGTCTCCGCAGGTTCTTCTGCGGGCTCTTCTTCGGAAGGTTCCTCGCTTGGTTCTTCGGCGGGCGGGGTTTCTTCCACTGGCGGTTCCTCGGTTGGTGGCTCTTCTGCGGGAGGAGTCTCTTCTTCTGGCGGAGGAGGAGGTGGTTCGTCATCGCCACTGCCGGCTGCAGCAGCGCCGGCGAGGAGTTCTGCGAGCTGATCGCCGTCGACGCAGACCTGGGTATCGTCGGACTTCGTGATGCACAGTTCGTCGGTCTCGACTTTCTGCGCGCTGAGGATACCGGTCACTATCTTCGCGATGCCATTTTGTGCGTCGGCGAGCCACTGCGCGACTCGTGCGAAGATGTTGGTGAAGAAGTGCGAGAGCGGCGAGTCTTCTGATTCGTCCGTCGTCGAAGAAGAGGCGAGCGGCAATTCGGTGGAAGAGAGCGCGATGAGCATGTTGATGACTTTCTGGTCCTGCTCGGCGACGGTCATCTCCGTCTGAACGAAGACTTCGATTTCTCCCGTGGTGGATGCCGCATGGAGTGCGATGCCGATGGTCTGTGCAGTCGTCGTCGCCTTGGTGCCGACGCCCGCTTCGCTGGAGATGGTGATGGTGTCGCCGACGTTGATCGGGCCGCCTTCCATGTTCACCTTCAAGGGGACGCGGCCTTTGAGGGCGACGGGCTTCGCGTTCTTGATGCTTTGACCAAGGAGGAGGCCCGGCTTGGTGGAGACGATGCCGAGGAGGTTGTCGCCCTTCGCAGCGCGCTTGATGACGCCGCTCGTGGTCGTCGAAGTATCGAGGGCGACGATCTCTCCCGCGACGAGCGATTGATCGGAGGTCGTGTAGTTTTCGGCGAGGTCGATGTCGGAGAGTGTCGCCGTCGTCGCATAGATGGTACCGGCGGTCGTGCCGCATGAGCCCGTGTCGCGTACGCATAAGGAGCCCTGGATGGAGAGGGTGGAGACGGGGGTGGTGGTGCCGATGCCGACTTTCACGCCGAAGGTGATGATGTCGCTATTCGCCCCGATGGTGATCGTGCGACCCGAACCCTGGCCTTTGATGATGGAATTCTCCTCGAAGACGAGGTTGGATGCCGCGCCAACGTCGCCCAAGACGATGTCTGAACCGGAGGCGCCGAACGAGACACTTTCAGAGCCGCTCGTTGAATCGATTTGGAAGAGCGGCTTCGCGGTCGTCGAAGTCGCAATCGTCCACGCGTAGCGCGTGTTGTTGGGGATGGTTGTGGTGGACGAGCGGCCGAGTTCGAAGATGGTGCCGAGGCTTCCTTCGAGTACGGAGAAGAGGGTAGTGGAAGCGCTGTTCATCACGCGGAAGAGATCGGTTTGTCCCGAGGCGCCCCAGACGGAAAGTTTGCTGTAGGGCGTCGTCGTGCCGATGCCGATGTTGCCAGCACCCGTGATATTAAAGGTGCTCGCTGTTGAAGAAGAGGTGATGGTGAACAGGTTTGAAGCAGGAGTCGCGATCATACGGAAGTCATAGTCTTCACCGCTTGGCTCGCTCGAAAAATCAATGTGAGAACGCCCGTCGGTGACCGCGTCGATTTGTACCAAGCCAGCAGTGTCATATACGTTCAGAGCACCGCCAAACACATCGAGCTTGACGCCGGGCGTCGTCGTGCCGATACCTACTTTGCCGCTCGTCGTGATGAAGAGCGTCGAGGTGCCCACCGCCGTATCGGTGCCGCTGAAGTACGCGACTTGGCCTTGCGTGCCCGTGAGTGATGAGCCGCCGCCGACACAGGCGCCGTTCACTGCGTAGCAGCCAGCGGTGATGTTGAAGCCGACATTCGAGGTAGAAGTAGCAGAGCCGGAAATCGTGAGGCCGCTCACTGTCGTCGTGCCGAAGCCATCGCCGGCGACAGAGAGGAACTTCGTAGCGCTCGACGAAGAAGCGATCTCGAAGAGGGGATTCGTCTGTGCGCCGGTCGCTTGGATGGCGAGCTTAGCCCATGGCGTTGTGGTGCCGATGCCCACGCGGTCTGTCGTATCGATCAAGTACGAAGCAGTCCCATCGTTCGTCCATCCTCCTGCGGTTGCACTGACGGGAGCGATGAGAAAACCGTTGAACCATGTATCGCTTGTCGCTCCACCGAACGTGGTTCCAACACCTGTGAACCCCCATGCTTCCACGTAATCTGATGAACCATTCATGTCCAGAAGCAAGCTTGCAGTAGCTTGAATGTTGGTGCCATTTGTATATCCCTGCACAACCGTGGATCCATTCTTTTGAATATATACGGCACAGACACTTGTCGTCTCGGGACACAGGAGACTAAGCTTGAAGAAATATTTGCCAGGCACAGTTGGCGTAAACCGATCGGACGAAAAGTTGTTGTTGGTGTCAAATACTTCGGTACTCCACGCGATTTTTGTTTGTGTCGACGCCACGACCGTCTGATTCGTCCCGTTCTTATGAACATAAAAACTCGGCCCCGTCGTCGCGGTCGTCACGCCCTGCCACGTGCCGTTCGCATTCTTGAACTCCATCACGCCTGCGTTGTCGCGGAAGCCGTAGCCGAGGGTTCCGGTGGACGTTCCGAAGTTCGCATAGCGGTCGGTGCCGTTGAAGAGGGTGTCGCCATGGACGGTGAGGAGCGCAGAAGGAGTCGAGGTGCCGAGGCCGAGTCTTCCGGTCGCAGAATCAAAGAGGAACATGTTCTGTCCCGCGTTGCCGAAGCGAACGGTGGTGGATGCGTTGAGACCACCGAGAAGACTAAGTGCGGTGGAAGTCGCGTTGGTATTCACGCCGAAGTTCGTGGTCGGAGTGAAGGGGAAGGCGGCGCTTCCTGAACCACAGGCGGTGCCGGTGTTCGAGAGAAGCCCGACAGAGCTGAACGTCGCACAGCCTGCCGTTCCTCCTGCAGAAGAGACGACGAGCGCGCTGGTGGATGCGGTGCCGGAAACCGTGAGGCCTGTCGTGGAAGCATACGGGAACTGCGACGCTGCGACGGTAGAAGACGCGAAGAAGACGCCTTGGGTGAGGATCGAGGTCGTAGTGGCGGCGGTATTCGTTGCAAACGACGTGCCAAGGGTAAAGGGGAAGGCGAAATTCTGATAGTCGGTCCCCAAGACCGCTGTGGTGACCTGGCCGTCGGTCGTCGTCTTCAATAGAGAACCGGATGCGAGGGAGGAGATGAAAAGACTTGTGCTGCTTGCGGTCGTTGCGGTGATCATCGTCGTCGAGGCGAAGGGCAGGCTCGATGCGATGCTCGAAGTCGCGACGAAACGTGATGCATCAACGAGGCCCGTAAAGCGGCCGAGACCCGCGACATCGAGCTTATAGGTGGGCGTGTCGTCGCCGATGCCGACATTGCCGTCTTTATCGATCTGCAGCACGGTCGTGTTCTGGTTGAGGATGCGCATGATGGGGCGCGTGGTGAGGGCGCTCAGGGTGCCGTCGAGGATGTCGCCGGATACCTGTGCGGCCTGGAACTGGATAAGCGGAACGGTGCCGGTGTCGTCGGCGGTATCGGCGAGGCCGCGGAAGGTGAGCGCAGGCTGCGCAGTCTCACCCGTGCGGCCGACGAAGGCAGGTGCGAAGATGCCGTTCGTTGCCGTGCCGTTGCCGATGGCGAAGGCGGCATTCGCATCGCCATCCGAGACGTTGCTGAAGAAGAGTTTCTCGCGGCCACTCGAGACGGCGGTGCCATACACGTGCAGAAGGCTGCTGGGGCTGGTCGTGCCGATGCCGACGTAGCCGTTGTTGCGGATGGTGAGGCGCTCAAGCGGGGTCGTGCTGCCATCCGGCGTCGTCCAGAAATCGAGTCGGCCCGGGGAATCTGCATCCGTGGCGACGTCCGCTTCGGCCGTGATCTTGGCATAAGTGCTGAAGACGCCGTTCTCATCGCTGCGGAAGTCGATGCCGCCGACTTCGGTGTTGGCGCCGAGGAAGTCGTTGCTGTCGTTGTTCTGGAGGGTGAGGATGGCGGAGGTGTTGTTGGCTTCCGCGGTCAGCGAGGAGGCTGCGGTGGTGGTGCCGATGGCGACGTTGCCGCCGAGCGTCGCAAGAAAGGTGCTTGCCGTCGTGGTGAGGCCCGTGGTGGAGGCGCCGCCATTTAATTGCTGCAGCAACGTGAAGGTGTTGGTGGTGTAGGTCTTCGGGATCGTCGTGGAGGAGTGAGTGAAGTAGATGGCGGAAGTGGTCGAAAAGAGATCGGTGACGGTTTTCCAGTAGTCGGCGCTGGTAGTGCTGAAGAAGTTGTTGACGGTTTTCCAATAATCACTGCTCGTCGTTGAGAAAAAGTTGTTGACGGATTTCCAGTAGTCGCTGGAGGTCGTCGAGAATGCAAGGCCGAGGGAGGCGAAGTAACTTGCCGAGGTCGTACTGAAGAAGTTCCGCTGGTCTTTCCAGAAATCCGCGCTCGTCGTTGAGAACGACGTATCCGTCGGCCACGAGGTGCGGCAGGTATCGCCCGTGAGGCAGAGCGTGGTGGCAGAAAGTGCGGTGGTGGATGCATACGGAAAGACCGATGCAGTGGTGCTCGTCGCAACGAAGCGCGAAGCCGTGAGCAGTCCGTAGCTCGTGACGGCGTTGCGGAAGAGGGAATTGCCAGCGACTTCCAGGATGTTGCCCGTGGTGGACGTCGCGCTCGTACCGATGAGAAGCACGTCGGTCGTGTCAGACGGATGGATGGCCAAGTCATCGCTGGTCGTCGCCCATGCGCTGCTGCCACCACCACTCCCAGCATTGTCCGTCCCCCACGTGAGCGTACCTCCTGAGATTTTCAAGACTTGGCCATTCGAGCCGTTGGAGAGGGTGGAAACGGTGCCGGCAGTGTTTTGCAAAATGCCGGTGCCTGAACCGAAGCCGAAGGAACCCGATACATACAGATTCGTGGAAGTCGCA
>Ga0196980_1000060_pt1 | contig 36778 bp, 14 predicted proteins | sample S3_1013CmetaG_FD_155486 | JGI IMG/M metagenome (GOLD analysis project Ga0196980, IMG submission 155486) | Soil microbial communities from Anza Borrego desert, Southern California, United States - S3_10-13C | ecosystem: Environmental > Terrestrial > Soil > Desert | place: USA: California... | reverse complement strand
ACGGCGCCGAGGTCGACGAGTAGTAGGCCGGGGTCAGCGTCGCCTGCGCCGCCCAGGCGGTGTTGGCAGAGCGATAGACCCAGGTGCGGCCGTTGTAGACGTAAATCTGGCCGTCGCTCGGCGAGGATGGGAAGTTGATTGCCATGCTATGCCGCCCACTCCAGAGCCACGTCGTGCAACTCGACACTGTCGTTGTTGAGCGTCTTGAAGCGCCACTTGACCGAGGTGCCGGACGGCTGCCCCGACACGTCCACATCGGCCGTCTTGCACACGCGAATCGAGGCAGTCGGCGAGGGCGAGGTGAAGTCCTCGGTCAAGGTCGCCGCCGTGTAGGTGGTGCCGTTGTCGCGCGAAAATTCCAGCGTGTAGTCGGTGTTGGCGACTGCTGCGTCGACCTCCTTGACGCGGATCACCGCCCGCATGCTGGCCGGCGCCACCGCCGCGGTGAACGCGGTCGAGGCGACCGTCAGGTTGTTGGCGGTGTTGCTGTACTCGGTCGTCGGCGACGTGAAGCTAACTTGCGGCGTCCAGCGGGCGATGCCCTTCGACACGCGGAACTCGTCGACCCAGCCATTGAAGGATGAGCCCCCGGTAAACTCGCCCGTCTGCCCGATGGCGAGGCGGGTCGCTGTGTTGGTGTAGGTCTGTCCGGTGACGTTGACGTTGGAGCCCCAGGAACCGTTGACGGCAACGGCCAAGTTGTTGCCACTACGCACAATGGCGATGTGGTTCCAGTTGGTGTTGTTGAGGGCGCTGGCCGGGCCGGACGCGTTGAAGGTCTCGTCGTTCATGCCGAAGCGAAATGTATGCGCCGGGGACGCGACGGATGAAGAAATGAGACCAGAGTGATAACCGCCCGTGAGGCCGGAGTTGCCCTGGCCAAACATATTCTCCTGAGAACCAGAGACGGCCGCGCGCTTGATCCAGAAGTCGATCGTGAAGTCGCCGGTGCCGAACGCCCAGTCGGCGGAATCTTCCATGTAAACGTAGTCATCGACGCCGTCGCCGCAGAGCAGCGACGCGGTGCCGAACTTCGATTGCGCCGTATCGAGCTGCGCACCGTTGACAAAGGTTACGGCGTGCGCCGAGTTGGAGCTGTCGGTGGTCGTCGTCGCGCCGTCGGCACCGTTGAAATGCAAGAGCAGCACGACAAAGCTGTCGAGCCCGTTAAGGGAAGGCTTCAGAAGCCCGGCCGTGGCTGAATCCAGATTCGTCGCGCCGGCCGTATCCACGTAGGTTAGGGCGTCGAAGCTGTCGTACATCCGGTCGCCGAAGATCAGCGCCGCCCCGGCGTTGTCGGCGGTCTGCAGTCCCAAGAGTGTGGTGGCGAGGCGCAGCTCGTCGTAGCCGGAGGGCGTGCCCTCGGCGACGCCGGTCGAGGCCTCGATCCACTGCGCGGTGTCGCCATCGTTGATATAAACGTAGAGGCCGCCGACCGCGGTATCGAACCACAGGTCGCCGTCGTCGGGGCCGACCGGGGCGGTGGCCGAGACGCTGACCGGCGGGCCGGAGCTGCCGCCGCCGGTGCCGCCGCCCACGGCGCGCCAGCGCGAGGAGGTCGCGTCGTACATCAGCACGACGAGCATGTTCTCGGTGACGGTCAGGTTCTGCGGCATCGCGAAGCGATTGGCCGCCGACGAGTCGAGACCGTTGTTGAGGAGGACGATGTCGTTGGAGCCGACGTTGTGGATAAACAGCACCCGCCCGTCGGCGCCGCCAGCCAAGCCGCTGATCGAGCGCGAGGCGTCGGCAGAAAGGCGCAACACGCTCGCCGTCGACAGACCCGTCGGGTTGTAGTCGTTCTGGTTGGCGGTGAGCTGCGTCGGCGAGATGTCGCCGGTCAGCGACAGGTTGGCGCTGATGGTGGCGCTGGTGGTGATGAGGCCGGAGACGGTCACCACCGCGTCGAAGCTATATCCCGAGGCGGCGCCGGCGAAGGCCAGCGTGTCGGCCGCGTGCGTGACGGTGACGTCGCCGTTATTCCAGTTGATCACCGCCCCAGAAGCGAGGAACAAATCGGACCAGCCGAGTGCCCCAGTGCCGAGCCCGGCGCCGTCGTTGGCATCCGGGTTGGCGTTGGTGTTGACGGTGAGCGTGGTCACCGTCGCCGCCGCAGCCGAGGCGCCGCCGATGACGACGCCGTCAATGGTGCCGCCGTTGATGTCGGCCGTGGTCACCGTGCCGAGGTCGGTCCAGGTGGCGCCGGCGGCGGTCGGTGCGGTGGTGATGATTGGCGAGGTGAGCGTCTTGGCGGACAGCGTTTCCGTCCCAGCCAGCGTCGCCAGCGTCCCCGTGGTCGGCAGGGTGAGGGTCGTCGTTGCCGTGGTGGTCAGGGTCAGCGAGTGCGCGCCGGAGCGGACGAAGGCGCCGGTCAAGGTGACCGTGTGCCCCTGGACGCTCACCAAGTTGGCCAGCGTATCGATCGCCGCCTCGATCGTCGCTTCCGTCGTGGCGTCTAGCGCGTCGACGTTTTGTAGGGTGAGCGTCCCGGCGCTGTCCGAAAAGGGATTAGAGGCGCCAACCTGCAGGCCCGAGGCGGGCACGACGAGCGTGCCGCCCGCCAAGGTGAGCGTGTCGGCGCTATGGGTCAGCGTCACATCGCCGTTGTTGAAATTGACGACCGCGCCGGAGGCGAGGAACAGGTCGGCGTAGCTGAGTGCGCCGGTGCCCAGCGCCACGCCGTCATTGGCGTTGGGCTTCAAGATACCAGCCGCATCGAGGATCAGCCGATCGGTGACGGTGGCGCCGCCGTCGGCCGTGGTCGAGAAGACGATACGTCCGGGCATGTCGCCGGCGGCACCGGAGGTGACGGTGCCGTCGACCTCGGCGCGGATTTGCGCGCCGAGCGTCTGCGTCGCAAAGGTGCCGGTCTGCTGGGCGCCGTACCAGCTGATGGCGCCGAGGCTATCGCCGGAGGCCACCACCGTCGCCGTGCCGATGGCGGCGTTCTTGGAGCGGTAGAAGTCGAGCGCCGCCGCCGTGCCGGCCGTAGCGCTGGCGACGCCGAGCGACAGCCCGCCGGTCGCCGCCGTCGTGCCCCAGACCTGCAGGTTGCGGGCGGTGCCGCCGACCGCCAGCGAGGTGGTGTGACCGACAATAGCCAAGTTATCGAAGGTGTAGCCGCCGGTCGATCCGGCGAACGCCAGGAGATTGGCGCTGTGCGTGACGGTGACGTCGGAGTTGGCCCAATTGATCACGCCGCCCGTGGCGAGGAACAAGTCGGCCCATTGATTGGTGCTGACAATGCCCAGGGCCAGCCCATCGTCGGACGCCGGATAGAGCGCCGCGCTGGAAATGTGCAGCTCGTTGGCGCCATCGAGCGCGAAGGTGATAAGGGTCGAGCCCAGTGCGTTGCCGGTGTCGGCGGCGATGGTCAAAGAGTTGGACGCCCCGACATGGGTGATCGTCGCGGTGCCGGCGTCGAAGTTGATGACTCCGCCATCGGCAAGGAACAGATCGGCAAACGCCTGCCCCGAGGCGCCGAGGGCGCCGATGTCGTTGGCCGACGGCAGCACCGCCGCGTCGAAGGTGTAGCCGGAGGAAGCGCCGGCGAAGGCGAGGGCGTTGGTGGCGTGCGTGACCGTCACGTCGCCGTTGTTGAAGTTGAGCACCGCACCAGAAGCAAAGAACGCATCGGCCCACATATTCGTCGAGGCGACGCCGAGCGCTTGGCCGTCATTGGTGATCGGCGACAGCGCCGTGGCGGTGAGCTGCAATTCGCCACTGCCGTTGATCGACCAGCCGAGCGTATTGGCCGCCGGCAGATACATGCGATTGCCGGCCGCCGTGGTCTCCGTCGGCGAAAAGCCGCCGGCGGTGGCGAGCCCGGTGATGGTCAGCGGCACGTTGGTGGTCAGCAGCCCCGCCGAGTGCGTAAGGGTGGCGTTGCCGGCGTTCCAGTTGATGACCCCGCCAGAAGCGAGGAACAAATCGGCAAAGGCCGTCCCCGAGACGCCGAGGGCGATGAGGTCGTTGGTGCCGGAGGCGAGGTTCGTGCCGTTGAGGACCAGGGCGCGGGTCAGCGTCCCGGCGATGGCGACGTCCCATTCGAGCTGGCTGTCAACGCTGGTGGCGACGTTGACGTCGGTCGCGACCCAGGTGAAGCGGCCCATCTCGGTCTGCGTGCCGGCGTCGTTCGACAGCATGAACGACAGGTAGGCCTCATCGTTGTCGGCCATGCTGGCGCGGTCGCCCTCGAAGCGGGCGACCTGCACCGAGGCCGAATCGGCGTTGTTGATGAAGCGCGCTGTGTTGACCGTGTTGGTGACGACAATCGAGGTGAGGCTGTCGAGCGTATCGAATGCCAGCTCCAGCGCCGCCTCCAGCGTGTCGCGCGTCGTCGTGTCGATGGCGTCGATGTTCTGCAGGGTGAGGGTGCCGGCCGAGTCGGAGAAGGGCACCGAGGCGCCCACCGTCAGGCCGGCAGACGGCAACACCAAACTGCCGCCGACGAGCGTCAGCGTGTCGGCGCTGTGGGTCAGCGTCAGGTCGCCGCTGTTCCAGTTGAAGACGAGCCCCGAGGCGAGCGCCACCGTGCCGGTGAGGCTCGGCGCCGTCAGCGTCTTGTTGGTGAAGGTTTCGACCCCGGCGAGCGTCGCCAGCGTCCCGGTCGTCGGCAGCGTCACGTCGGTGGTCGCCGTGGTCGTCAGCGTCAGCGAATGCGCGCCGGCGCGAATGAACGCCCCCGTCAAGGTGACCGTGTGCCCTTGAATCGAGGTGAGGTTCGCCAGCGTGTCGATCGCCGCCTCGATCGTCGCTTCCGTCGTGGCGTCGAGCGCGTCGACGTTTTGCAGCGTCAAGGTGCCGGCCGAGTCGGAGAAGGGGACGGAGGCGCCGACGGTGAGGCCGGCGCTGGGCAGCACCAGCGACCCGCCGGCAAGCGTCAACGTGTCAGCGGCGTGCGTCAGGGTGAGGTCGCCGTTGTTGAAATTGATGACGGCGCCGGAGGCGAAGAAGGCATCGGCCCACATGAGCAGCGCCGTGCCCAGCCCGCCGGCGTCGGACGTCACCGGGCAGAGATTGTGGCTGTCGTCGATCAGCACGCCAGAGGACTGGAGGGTCGACCCGCCGGCACCGTCGGCGCGCAGCACGGCGTTGTCGGTGGCCCCGGTGGTGATGCCCAGCGAGGTGCGCGCCGTGGCGCCCGATTCGGCGACCCAGGCCGTGCCGTTGCCGACGATGATGTTGTTGTCGGTGGGGGTGAGGGCGGCGATCTGGTCGAGGTGCGTATCCCAGGCCTGCACATCCTCGCCGATCGTCAAGCCGCCGTCGGCGATGATCTCGGCAATGAAGTTGGCGGTGGTGATCTGCTTGAATTCTTCCTCGGACACGTCGTAGAGGAGCAAGAGGTCGCCGCCGTCGTAGACGGTGAGCACGTCGAGCCCCAAGAAGTCGAAGACGCCGTCGATGGTCGCCGTCTGCAGCTGCCCGTAGTTGACGGCGTGATGGCTCAAGGTGCCGGAGGCGACGTTGATGATCTTTTTGGAAGTGGCGTCGTAGGCAACGTCGAAATAGTCGAGTTTCAGCGCCCGCTCGGCCTTGTCATTGACCTCCTGCAGCTGCTCGATGGTGCGATCGAACATATCGGCGATGACGACGCGCGCGGCGCTCCAGGCGCCGACCGAGGCGATGTCGGTCTCTTGGCTCAGCTCCGATTGGCGGCGGATCGACCACTTGTAGCCGCTGGGCAAGGCCCCGTCGGTGCGCGTCGCCACGCCGTTGTCGGGACCGCCGGTGAGATCGTAATCGGAGCCCTCGACCAGGGTGGTGACGTTGCCGTCGTCGTCGCGCTCCAGGATGACGATGTCGGAATTGTCGCGGAAATAGATCGGCTCCGACGTGTCGTCGACGAGATTGAAGTCGTCGGCCGACCCGTTGCCGGCGTAGACGATGCGCGGCTCGACGGCGTTGCGGGTCATGGCGCCTCCTCGGGGACCACGACGTAGCCGAGCGTGGCGCCGTCTTCGTCGGCGACGCGCTCGACAAGCCGCATCCTGGCGTCAAAGGCGGTGAACTGCTTGGGCGTCACGAACACGGCCCCGGCGATGCCGCGCGCCTCGGCCGCGGCCAGTGCCAAGCCGGCCGGGGTGAAGGCGCCCGCCGCCTCGGCGTGGGCCAAGGCGACGGCGGCGAGCTTGCGCGCCTTGCCGTCTTCCCACGCTTGAATGAAGCGCAGCAGCGGAGCGAAGTCGTCGATTCCATGGCTGCCGCCCTGGTGGCGGAAGATCGTGCCCTTGCAGCGGCCTTGCCGCTCGGGGTGCCACTGCAGCGCCTTGAGGTTGGGGTCGAGGTCATTGAAGTAGCCGGCAAGGCAGACATAGCCCTCGCCATTGATGGCGATGGTGCGCTCGGCAATGGAGACGCTCATCGTCTTGATGTCGTCGATGTCCATCACGCCACCCCGGTGTAGATGATCTTGTTGAGAACGAGGGTCGGCTGCACGTTGTTGTGGGCCTCGCCCGAGCCGAAGGCGGTGAAGGTGATGCCGGTGGCGACAAACGCCGTGTTGCCGGCGCTGAGAATGTCGGAAACGTTTTCGCCGCCGCCCGACTGCACGTTGCCGTTGTTGACCGGGCCGGAGAAGCTGTGACGGTGCGTCGGGTCGGCCATGAAGCTGTCCATGTCGACGATGGGCAGCTCGGCGACGGTGAGCGTGTCGGATTCGCCGCCGCCGACGGCGCCGAGCGTGCCGGCAACGCCTCCCGAGAGGCCGGTCAGGCGATTGGCGGCGGCGCCGCCCATGTCGTCGCGCCCGGCGATGACGCGGCCGCGCGCGTCGGGCAGGTTGAAGGTGAGGGAGCCGTCGCCGGCGCCGAAAGTGGTGCCGATGACGGCGAACAGGACGCTGTAGGTGACGCGCGAGATCGCCTGCCCGTAGCAGAACAGCCAGCCGGTCGGAGCGGTGGTGCCGGGCCAATCGAACATCACGCCGACGGGGACGATCTGCGCCGCCAGCGCGTTGACCTGGGAGGACGTGTAGTAGCTGGCGGGGGAGACCGCCGCCCAGCTATCGAGATTGGCGGAGGCCGGCTGGAGGTCGAACAAGTCCAGCCACGCATTGGGGGTCAGCGACTTGTGCAGGCCAGCCGACCAGTCATAGATGATCAGCCGATCGTTGGCCATGTCGATCGAGACGAGCGGGTCGAGGCCGCCGATCGAGAAGTTGGTGATCGCGTCGACGATCACCGCCTGCAGCTGCCCATACGTGGCGGCATCGGAGGCGATGGTGCCGGCGGCGATGTCGCGGATTTGCTTGCCGCCACCGTCATAGGCGACGTCGAAATCGTCGAGCCGCAGCCCTTGCATGGCGCGGCTGTCGACGTCTTGAATCTGCTCGACAAGGCGGTCGAAGGTCTCGGCGACCGTGACCCGCGCCGCCGTCCACGAGCCGATCGTCGAGACGTCGCTTTCTTGGGAGAGGTCGGTGTCGCGGCGGATCGACCACTTGTAGCCGGAGGGCAGCGCCCCGGCGACGCGGGTGGCGATATGGCCGCTCTCCGTCTCCGAGATGATGTAGCCGCTCTCCTCCTCCAGCAGCGTGATGACGCCGTCGGCGTCGCGCTCCTGGATGACGATGTCGGAATCCTGGCTGAAAGGGATGGGCTCGGCGGTATCGTCGCCGATGAAGAACTCGTCGACAACTCCGTTGCCGGCGTAGACGATGCGCGGCTCGACGGCGTTGCGGGTCATTCATTCCCCCAAATGAAAAGGCCCCGTGCGGGCGAACGCCAGCACAAGGCCTTGAGGTACGCGATTCGCGCCCTGTGGATAAGCTGTTAGAACTCGTCGGTCGGCTGGCCCTGCTGATCTAGCATCACATCCGGGTGGTAGACGCCGCCGGCATCGTCGTCGCGAGTCACTTGTCCAGGCAGCACCGGCATGGGTGACGGCCGGTCACGTCCTCCGGTGATGGCCGGGAGGCGATCGACCCAGTCCTGCGAATCCGCGCCCGGGGCCCGGCGCGTGGTGCCGCTGTCCTCCCATTTGCCGCGCGGATCGGCTGGTGGCCCGCCGAGGCGCATCTTGCGCGGCTTGGCGTTGGGCAGGGCGGCGTTGCCGCCGGCCATGCTCGCCTCCCACTCCTCCATAAGCTCGTCTTTGATGAGCGGCCACTCCTTGACGGCGTCGGCGTAGTCGACCACGTGCTTGCGTTTGTAGCGTTCCTGCAACTCGGCAGCCACGGCGGGCGAGGCGGCTTGCAACAGCGCCAGCGCCGGGGCGGTATCGAGCGGCTTGCGCGCGGCGAACTGATCGATCTTCAAGGCGATCATGGTGTTGGTCATCTCGATGCCCTGCAGCTGCTCCAGGGCGTTAAGGACCTCGAAGGCCTTGTCGGGGGCGAGGACGATCCGCTTCGGATCGCTCTTGACCGAAGTATCCTCCAGGCGGCCGGCGATGATCTCCTGGCTGATGTCCTTGGTGGCGTCGTAGACGTCGGCCATGCGCTTGAACGGGTGCAGGCGGCGCTTTTTCGTGTCCTCCTGGGCCATGACCAGGGCGAAGGCGCGCTCCTCCTCGGGGAGCGTCGCCAGGAACTGGTTGGCTGCCTCCTGGCTGCGGTCCTTGAGGATCGAATCATAGCCGCCGGCCGCCACCATGAAGGTGCCGCCGAACTGGGCCATGCGCTTCCAGTAGCCCTCCTTGGCGTCGTTCGCCCGGTAGGGATCGATCGACAGGCGCTGCAGCAGCGTGCCGATGATTGGCCACTCGGTGACCCGCCCCGAGCGTGGGCCTACCTCGCCGGCGAAGTTGGAGAGCTTCTGCACATCCTTGCCCCAGTAGCCGCCGCCGGTGGAAATGGCGTAGTCGATGAGCAGCGGCGAGACCTGGAAGCGGTCGACGCCGAACAGCTTGCGGCCCTGCGCTTCGACGCCCGCCTTGAGGGCGGCGTTCTCGTTGATCTGCCGGGCGAGCCACATGGCGAACTTGGACGAATAGGCGTTGTACTGCTCCTGTGGCGGGCGGTTCTGCATGAACGAGGGGACGATGGGGCGGCCGCGGCGGGCGTCGAAATTAGAGCGGATGTCCGACCACAGGGTGAAGCCTTGCGGGATCGGCAGCGGCGGCACGGCGTTCTCGTACAGCGCCCCGATGATGCGCTCTTTCAAACGTGGGTCGCTGTCGAGCTGCGCGTCGATCGCCGCCTCGATGATCGTCGCCGGGATCGACCACTCGAAGGCCTTGGGGATGCCGCCCCACTCGTCGCCGACCTTCACCGGCTGGGCGCGGTACTTCAGCTTCGGCTCGATCATCTTGTACTCATCATCGTCGTCGTAGAGCCAGCGGAAGGACAGCAGGAAGGCGGTATAGAGCAGCAGGTTCATCCATGCCTTGGCCGAATCGGCGAGCGCCCGCTCCTCGTCGCGGCTGAGCTTCAAGCCCGAGTTGCGCTTATAGAACGGCGCCAAGAGGCGGCGCACCTTTTCCGAGCGGGAGGCGAACTGAGCGGCGACGGCGGGCCCGACCACGGCACCGACGGCGGCGCCGATCGGCCCAGCAGCCATGCCGACGCCGGCGCCGGCGGCAACCGCAGCCGCCATCTTGGTGGGCGACAGGGAAGCGCCGCGATCCGAGCGCGCCGTCGCCAGCGTGCGCACCGTCTTGTCGAGGCCCTGGATGTTGGCATTGAGGAACGGCACGAGGCGGGAAGCGGCGAGCATCTTGGAGCCGCGGCGGCCGAAGTCGATAAGGTCGCGGGCGACGTAGGCGGCCTCCTGCGCCGCCTGGAATTTGGTGAGCTGCGGGTTGTAGCTCTTGGCCGCATCGAAGGCGGTGGTGAACACGCCAAGCCGCGTTGCCGTTTCCGACATATCGGAGAACAGCGCCATCGTTTCCCAGAAGTTGGTGCCCGACTTGCCGGCGCGGTGCAGGCCGGCACCGAGGAAGGCGCCGAACAGCGAACCGGCCGGACCCGCCAGGGCGAAGCCGGCGGTGGCGCCGATGCCGCCGGCGATCAGCAGGCGCATCGGCTTGATGCGCAGGCCGCGGTCCTGCAGCTGCATGACGTCCATCTTATCGCGCACCTTCGACAAGGCGGCGACGTTCTGCCCGCCCATGATGCCGGCGACCTCCTGATAGAGGCGGGCCATATCGGTCTGTCGCAGCTCGTGGTAGAGGCCGCGCGCCTGGGTAATCACCGGCCACGTGCGCGGGTCCATGATCGAGCCGGTGATCTGGAAGGCGGCGAACATATCGCGGATGATGTTGGGGATGACGAACGTCGGGTTGGTGGTGATGCCGAGGCGCAGCCACGTCGCCGGCGCCGCCGCCCAATCCATGATCAGCCCGCTCATTTCGCGGCCGATGCCGTTCACCGATTCATGCACCGCCTTGGCGAACTCGGGGTCATTGATGCGCACGAACTTGCGCTCGCCGTTCTCCCACAGCGGCAGCAGCAGCGGCCGCTTGGCGCCCATGTTCTCCGGGGCCCAGGTGAGCAGCAGCTGCGTGTCGCCGAAGTCGCTCTCGACGCGCTTCACCATCTCGCGCGCGTCCTCTTGGCTGTAGCCGAGCGACATGAGGTGGCCTTCGAGCTTGGCGAAGCCGTCGGCGTTGGCGGCGAGCAGCGCCGACTTCTCGACCCGCTCGGCGATGGCGTTGCCGCCCGGGCCGGTGTTGTCGGCCAGCGTCGCCAGCGCCTTCACCGTGTCGTTGAAGTGGGTTGCTGCGGCGCGGTGGAACATCTGATCGATGATCGTCTCGATCGGATTGACGATAGCGCGATCGGAGCCGGCGAAGGCCTTGTCCTTCTGGAAGCGGCGGGTGGTCGAGCGCCCACCGAAGCCGCGCTCCTCGATGATGTCGGACAGGTCGCGGGCAAAGGGCACGTAGAAATGGCGCCGCGTCTTGCGGTAGTCCAGCTCTGCCTGCGTCAGGCGCCCTGCCTCGAAATCGTGCACCGCCGTTGCCCAGAGGAAGGCGTAGACGTGCTCGGCCGCTTGCCCGAAGTTGCCATTCTCGGTTTCGAGCGCGGCGATGCGTGCCTCGTGCTCGGCCTGGGAGACGCGGTGCGGGGCGCGCTGCAGGCCGTTATTGTGCAGCTCGTCGCGGCGCTCGCTCGCCTGCTCGATCGCCGACTCGCGCTTGAGGATTGCCTCGTTGAGGCGGTCGACCTGATCGGAGAGCGTCGCCGCGTCGCCCTCGACGCCCAGCGCCCGGGTCAGTACGTCGCCGCGGCGCGCTTCCAGGGCATTGAGCTGGCGGCGGACGTCGGCCAGCTGGGCGTGCACGCGGACCACCTGCCCGTCCTGCATGCCCGGCGTCGCCACCTGCCCCTCCTGCAGGGCGAGAACGAGACCAGCCTCCTGGGTGATCAGCTTCTGCAGCTGCCGGTCAAGCTCGCGGGCCACCGCTTCGTTGCCGGTGGTCGCTTTGCTGCGCCGCTCCAGCATGGCCTCGGCCTTGCGGCGCTGTTCGCGCAGGGCGGAAAGCTGACCGCGCGCCGTAGCGATGCGCCGATCGAGATTGGCCATCTCGACGCGCTTGGCCTCCCACAGCTTCCACTCCTCGACGGCGCGGCGCGATTCCAGGTAGACGCCGAACTTCTGATAGGCGTCGTTGTCCCACTTGCCGCTCATCACCAGATTGAGCGCATCCCACAACGAGGCGGAGCGCGGCCCGTCGGCGCGGCGATAGTGCGGCATGCCGTCCTGAATCCACCGCAGCCCCGTCTTGAAGCTGTCGCCGATGGCGCGGATCAGCTTGTAGGGGTTCTCGTGCACGGCGAGCGAGGCGGCACGCGGCGTCTCCGGGATCGGCAGCCCCAGCTTCTGAGCATTGGCGACGGCGCGCTTATGCACGTCGGCGTCGTTCTCGTCGCGCTGCAGCAGCAGGTTCTTGACCGCCACATACCAGGGGTGCACCTCGTCGACGGCGCCGGCGTAGATTTCCGCCGCCTTGCCGGAGATGGTCTCTGCCTGCCCCATGTCGGCTAGCGTCTCTTTCAACGCTTTCCACTTGGCCGACCAGCGGTAGTCGGCGTTGGTGACGAGATCGGCGACGCCGCGGTCGACTGTGGTCGCCTGCAGATACTGCTCATATTCCTTGGCGGTGGTGACGATCTGCAACCGCTCGATCTTTTCGAGGAGTTGCGGGCCCTCGACGTCGAGGAAATCTTCGAACGCCTGATAGAAGCCGGGGGCGAAGCGCGCCGCCCGGTTCGGATCGGTGACGTACTCGCGGAAGAACTCGGCGAAGCCCTCCGACATCGAGGTGCGCAGGTCCTTGGGTGCCGGGCGCGGCGTGCCGGTGGCCGAGAAGCGCTGGCGCACGTAGTCGATGCGCGTATTGGGCAGCGTCTTGGAGGCGACCTCCTGGATCAAGGCCTCGGCGATTTGCGCCCCCACCCGGTGCGCCAGCTCCTCCGAGTAGCGGCCGAACTTGTTGGTGGCGATCTGGTGGACGGGGCTGCCCGCCGGCAGCGTCTGGGCGGCCGACAGAGTCGACCACGCGCTCGAAGCCTCGACGAGGATGCGCTGGGCGTCGGCGTCGAGATCGAGGCCAGAGTAGCCGGTCTCCGGCATGGCCGGGACGGGGCGATCGGGGGCGGCGGGAATCGCCCCGCGCGCCGCGTAGTCGAGCAGCTCGCGCCGGTGCGCGTCGGTCACCTGTCGCAGGTCGCCGCCGAACAGGCGCTCCAAGTGATGGCCACCTTCGTGGGCAATGGCTTCAATGTCGGTGGCGAGGCGATAGCGGGCGACGCCGGCGCGCATGTCATACTGGCCGCGCAGGTTGGACTGCGGGCGGAAGCGCCAGGAGCGCGGGGGGCGGTTCTGCTCGGGGCCGGCGGTGCGGTCGGTGACCGTGAAGCCGTAGCGGCCCTGGGTCGCCGTCATGCCGATGGCGTCCTTGATGTCGGCGATGAGATCGCCCAAGGCTTTGACGTCACCCGGCTTCGTTCCCGACTTGGTCGCCGCCCGCGACGATGGCGTGCCGGTCTCGATCTTGGCGGCGAGCCCGTCGAGGCCCTTCAGGGTCTGCTCGTCGAGCACGGCGGAGGCCATCAGCAGGTCGCTGTTTTCCGTGCCGTCGGCGAACTCGGCGTCGACGGAGCGGATGTTGCTCGGGTCGAAGATGGCCAGCGAGGGGCCATAGGAATCGTGCAGCGGCACGGCATCAAAGCCGGCGTCCTGCGCGGCGGCAACGCCAAAGCCATACGCCCATTCGAGGCGGCCATCGGCGATATGTTGGACGAGCTGTTGACGCGCGTCCTCAACGCTCGTCTCACGCTCTCGGGCAACGCTTAGGCGCGCGGCCAAGGCTGCGGCAATACGATTGAGGTCGGCCTCCGAGGTGAGATCGGCGCGCTGCGGCGTGCGCACATAAAGGGCGAGAGTGCGCGGCACGCCCGTCTGCGGCGACGGCGCATAGGCCGCCTCGGCGAATAGGTCGGCGAACTTCGGGTCCTCGGTGACGAACACGGCGCTATATTCGGCGTCCGAGTTGCGGTGCTGTTTCGCCGGGTTGAAACGATCGAACTTGGCGCCGGTCCCGTGGTAGTACACCGTGCTCGTGTCAAAGCCTTGCGCCTCGGCGCGCCGCAAACGCGGTTCGCCACCCATCTCCAGCACGCCCGACAGGTAGGTTGCCTCGACCCGGCGCAAGGAGGCGAGCGCCCCGATGGCGTCCTGGTGGGCGGGCGTGCCACGCTCGTAGCGGTCGGCCTCCAGATTGGCGCGTTGAATAGCGCCCTGCACCCAATCGAACGGGGAGGCCCCCGGGTTTTCGGCGGTCACCTGAGCGAGGAAGGCGGCGCCCATCGGCGAGGCGGCGAGCGCGCTCTCCCTCGCCTTCTGCATCAGCCCCTTGCGGAAATCGTCGCCCACGACCTCGCCGTTCTTGGCGACGACGTCGACAACCTCCTCATCGAGCACCACGTAATTGTAGGAGCCAGCGCCCTTGGCGCGCGAGGTGCCGTCGAGATAGCGAATGACCTTGATGCCGTTGTCGGCCAGCGCCTTGCGCAACCCGGCCGGGTTCATCGCCTGCTTGTCGCGGATCACCTTGGCGGCGGGCGGGGTGTCGTCGCGCCCGGCATTGAGGATGCGCTGCAGCCAGTTGCCGGAGGCCGGAGAGACGATATTCGCCTGCTTCAGCGCCGCCTGCACCTTCGGGTGCTGCTGGCTGATCTTCAGGTCCCAATCGAGGATTTGGCTGTCGTCGACCTTGATGTCGAGCTTGTAGAGGCCGCCGCTCTTAGAGTCGGGCAGCGGCTCCCAGGTGAGGCGGTTGTCACGCGCCAACTGCCGCACTTCCTCGGCGGCGAGGGCGTGAACCGAATGCTTGTCGTAGTAGCCGTGCTCGCGGATGAACGCGTCGGCGCTCTCGTACTCCTCCAGCATGGCGATACCGGACTCGCGCAAGGTGGCGTTGTCGAAGCGCAGGTCGGGCGGGTTGTCGCCGGCTTCGTGCGCCGCAATGGCCTCGGTGAGGTCGCGCGCCTTCTCGAATTCGGTGAGCTTGGCGATGATCTCGGTTGCCGGGATGCCCTTCGCCTCGCCGCCAGCTTCGATAATCTGGATGAGCTGGCGGTTGCGCTCAATGCGAGCCTGGATGGCGGCGCGTTCGATCTTGTCCTCGCGGCTGAAGCCGAGCGGCGTCAGGGCACTGACCGCGGCGTTGATCTGCTCGCGCTGGTTGATAAGCGCCGCCGCGCGCGCGTTCGGCAGATGACTGTAGCCGTCGAGATAGGCGGCCGCTTGCACCGCCAGCGGCTGTCGGCTGTCGACCGGCACCATACCCTTCAGCGCCTCGGGGTAGTAGGCTTTCGGGCCGCCGCCGCGCGCCATTGCCCGCTTGACGGCCGGCACCAAGGAGTAGTGGGGTTGCGCAATGGCACGGTCGGCAGAGAGGAACGCCATCTCCGCCGCGATGGTATGCCAGCGCTGGTGCTCGGCCGCATCATAAGGCGGCAGCTTGCCAAGCTGCGCCTGCATCTTCTCCAGCCGCTTGTCGGCGTATTCGCCGCTGGTCTCCCCGTCGAGGCGGACGATGGCGCGGCGCACGCGCTTGCGCTTCGACAGGGTGTCGTAATAGCTCTTGGCGACGCCCAGCTTATCGGCCGCATAGAACCCCGGGCCATAGGCCTGAGCGCCCTCGCCGGTGCCGATCTTGGACAGGTCGACGCGCCCCGCCGGGTATTCCTTGATGACGGTGGCGTCGGGCGGCAGCGGCTCGGCGAGCCCCACGTAGATTTCCTTGCCGTCAGCGAGACGCACGCGCCGCTCCGGCGTCCAGTCGTTGGGCGTCCCGTGATAGGCGACGTAGGAGGCGAAGGTGACATCGCCGGGCCCGAGCGGCACCGAGCCGCCGTCGATCGCCCGCTGCCGCGCCGCCTCGGGCACCGGCTTGCCGTTCTTGGCGGTGATGGTGATCAGCTTGTCGTCAAACACCACATAGTTGGGGGTGCCGGGCGCGGCCTCCGAATACTGGTCGGCATAGCGCACGCCCTTGATGCCGGCGGCGTCGAGCTGCTTGGAGACGGCCTCGATCGGCCCGCCCATGATGCGGATCAAATGGAAGCCGTTGACGGTGCCGTCCTTGATCGCCTCCAAGGTCTGCTTGTGGCCGTGGGCTTCGAGGCGCTTCATCGCCCCGTCGATGACCTCCTTGGCGAAGCTTTGGATGCGCGGGCTCTGCCGGGCGAGCGGCGTATCGAGATCGAGCAAGGCCTCGGCGTCGACGTCAAGGCGCGCCTCATAGACGCCGCCCGTCTTGCTGAGCTTGGCTTCGGCGTTATGGCGCAGCTTCGCCTCGGCCTCCCGGGCAAGACGGGCCCGCTCGCCGTGCCAGGAGCGCGACGCCCGGTCGAGGAACGGCGCCTGCGCCCGCTGCTGGTCCTGATAAGCCGCCTCGTCGATCGCGGCTTGGATCGCCGCCTCGCGATCATTATTGTACTGCAGCAGGAGGTCGGCGGCGCGGTGCGCCGGGTTATTGGGATCGTGGGCCCGGCCGTCATAGACGACGCGGCCGAAGGTGCGATGATACTCGCGCGCCACGTTGGGCGCCGAGGCGAAGTTGTGGCCGTAGGCGAAGTAGTGGATGCCGGGCGTGAAATAGGAGGTCGAGCCTTCGCCGCCGCCGATCTTCTCCCACTCGAACCCCTCGAAGTCGGCCGAGGAGCCGTGATAGCCGACCATCGACGCGGCCACGAAGTCGCCGCGGGCGGTGACCGGGAAGGGCATGCCGCGCCCCGACAAGCGCACGTCGTCGAGCAGCTCCTGCAGGCCGGGCGGCAGCAGCTCGGCTTCCTTGGCGCGGGCTTCCGCGGCGGCGCGCTGCGCCAGCTCGCCGGAGAACGTCTTGCTCAGCACATCGCGCGGGGAAATGAGCCCCGCCCCGCGCCACGCATTGAGCACCGCCTCGAAAAAGCGCGACAGGCGCTCCAAGAGCTGATCGAGCGGCGTGCCGGTGCGGGCCCCGTCGATAAAGGTCTCCGCCAGCTTGGCGACCAGCTCCTGGTCGAGCATTTCCTGCAGACGGGCTTCCAGCGGCGCCCCAGCGTAGCCAAGCCCCTCAAGCTGTGCCCGGTATGCCGTGCGATAGGCGTCCATGTCGGCGACGATCTGCCCGTCGGCCAAGCGCATGGTGATCTGCTGGGCGACCAGCTGGCGCTTCGCCTCATTGACCAGCGCCTGCCACTCGACCTCGGTAAAGAGGTGCAGCTCGCGCGCCATATGAATGATCTCGTGGCGGGCGGTCTCACGGGCGACGCCGATGCCCTGCGCCAGGGAGACGGCGAGGATGCGCTGCCCGGCGTTGCTGGCGCCGAGCGCGCTATGCCCGGCGATGCGCAGCCGGTCGACGACGCGCACGCCGATCTCCGGCGGCAGCGCCTTCTTGATCTCCGCCTCCAGCTGCCGCGCCAGCTCCTGCGAGACCGGAGCGATGCGCAGCGGGTCGGATTCCAGCGCCGGCAGGAGGCGCAAGAGCACGCGGTCGTTGTCGTTAAGCGCCGGAGCTGTATCGTTGGCGGGAGCCGGGTCGGTAAACTGCGGCTCGACGGCGCGGTCAACCACGTTTTCCACATTGGAAACAGTGGCCTCACGCGGCGGCAGCCCCAGGGTGAACCACGCGGTCACCGCCTTGCCGAGGGTGAACCAGCGCAGCTTGGCGGCGGCTTCCTGCATCGCCTCGCTGTCCCACGAGGAGACGCCGGCGATCTGGCGGGCGGCATGGCCGAGACGCTCATCCTGAGTGATCGGTATCTGCTGCGCCTGCGGCGTGTCCTCGGTATGCCACGGCGGCACGGCGCGGCGCTCCTCGACTGTCATGGCGAGGCGCGCCTGAACGTTGCGGGCCTCGACCTCGCCAGCAAGGCGCTGATAGAGTTGAAAGAGGATGGTGCTCGCCCCTTTGGCGAATGGGTGCTGACGCACGTCGACGCCATCGGCCTTGAGTTCGCGCAACGAGGCGAGCAGATCATTGAAGTCGATGAGGTCATGCGGGAAGCGCGGGTCGGTCGCCTCGCCGCCGAGCATGACGTCGGTGATCTGCCGCTGGAAGGCCGCCGGCGCCGTGCGCGTGTTACCACCGGAGGCAAAGCCCTCAATGAACTGGATGAGGTGCTGTATTTCGTGGGCGTTGAACGAATTGAGCTGCGCCACGCTGCGGGCCAGCAATTCGATGCCGTAGTCGTACTTTTCAATGTCGGCGCCAACCTCTTGCGCGCCCCCGCCGTCAGTCGGGGACTCCGGGTCGACAGTTCCGAGATAGGCGGTGCGCGCCGCCAGCTTCGGATAGGCGGCGAAGACGGTCGGGTGGCTGATGAAATTGCCGAGCGGCGCCGGCATGTAACCGAATGTCTTATTGAACCTGCCTAGGCTCTTGACGTCCCACTGGTCGTTCATCATGCCGACAGCCCGGGGCGTCAGTCCGAAGCCGGTATCCGCTGCCTCGACCCGCCACATCCCGTCGGCGCCGCGGAAGGCGCCGATCAGCTCCGGGTCCTTGGCAGCGAGCAGCTCGACCGTGGCATCCCAGATGCCGTCCCGATCGGCGCCGTCGGCCTCCAGCTGTTCGGCCAGCGCAATGGCTTCCTGCGCCGCCGGACGATCGGCCAGCGCCAGCGCCTTGGCGCCCTGGTCGCCGATAAACGAGAACAGCGTCTCGCCCGAGAGCCCTTCCTCCAGGGCGATGGCGTTCAAGGCGTCGCGGATGTCCTGGTCGACAAATTCCTTGGAGGCGAGCGTGCCCGGCTTGCCGATGGCGCGCTCATCGAACATATCGTAGGCGGAGCGCACGCGCGCGGCATCCCACACGAACATACTGTCCTTGCCGGCGTCCTCGATGTCGTTGGCGTAGATCACCGAGTCGTAGCCCTCGGCCTCCAGCGCGGCCACGAGGTCGCGCTGGAACTCGCGGTTTAGATCGGAGACGGATACCTGCTGCTGAGCTTTAGTCTTCGGCTTTTTGACCCATGCGCCGTTTTCGTTGACCGCAACAAAATCCTCGCCATCGAACGATGCCGTATTGCGGCCGACCCGCTTGTTGTAGCGCTCGACGTGTTCCAGCACGACGGCAAAAATCTTCTTGGTGCCCGGCTGCTTGCCGAGCTTGGTGTTGGCGAAGCGGGCGTCGCCCAACGCCGCTTCCCACTGGAAAGCCGTATCCCAGCGGCCGATGTCTACCATGCGATAAGGCTTGTGGGCGTTGAGGCGCACCGGCAGGATGTTGGCCGGTCCCATGCCGCCGTAAAGCTGCTCGTTCGCGGTCGCCGAGTCGCCTTGCAGGGCGCTCAAGAATTTGCTGAACAGCCCGGGCTTGACGCCGACAATCCGATTGGCCGCGTTGGGGCGGCCGATGGCGACGTGGAAACCGAAGTCGCTGCTATCGCCCTGCTCATAGGTGGGGGCGACGCGCGGCACGTCGATCTGCGGCGCCCGGGTGCCGTGCCAGCCCTCGACGGTGAAGCCCTGCGCCTTGGCGCGCGCCTTTACTTTTTCCGGCGCGTACTTGCCGCCGAGGACTTTGTCGAAGGCGCGGAAGCGGACCCGCTCGGGGACGGGGCGCTTTTTGGAGGCGGCGGACCCATCAAGCTGGCCGCCTTGACCAGCATCTGCCGGCGCAGCGGATCGCCCTTCGGCAGCTGCTCGATCTTCGCCAGCAGCGCCAGCGCCGCCGTCGTCTTCTCGTGCGGCAATAAAGTCATCGCCCAGGGCCTCCTTCAGGAGTGCGACCAGCTCAGGATCGGTATCGGAACGCGGATTTGCAAGGGGGCTTGTCCCCGCCAGCTCGGCCGGCGAGGGCCCCATCATCGAGAACAAGGTGAGGTCCGGCACCAGCGGCGAGCGCACGGTGTTGGGGGAGAGCGCCACCAGCATGGCGCCTGTGCCCGGGTTGCCGGTGACGATGACGCCGTCGTGGCCGCCCTTGTGCGCCTGCGGCAGCAAATAGCTCTTGTGGTTCCACCAGTAGTCGGCGGGGCCGTTGGCGTGCCCGGCCGCCGAGACGCGCAACGGATTGTGGAAGGTGACGTCGGCCGGAACAACCGCCGCGCCGCGCTCGGGGATGAAATCGGCGCTTTCCCCCCAGGTGCCGGCCTCGCGCGGGTCGGTGGTGAAGAAGATGCCGGCGTCATCGCCGAAGTTCTGCCCGGCGCGGTCGACGTCGAAGCGCCCGCCCTCCAGTGCGCCCGACATGCCGTGGAAGGCGCGGATCGTCTTGCCGGCAGCAACGCGCTCCGCAAACGTCGTAGCGGGAACCCACATGCCGGAGAGCTTCTGATAGCCGGCAATCGCCGCCGGATCGCGCTTTTTCCATAGCTTATAGCCGTCGTCGCTGAGCGCGTCGGACGGGGCTAGCTTGATGCCGAGGTCCTTCTCGACGAGGTCATAAGCGCTCTGCGCCAGCCCCTTGCCGCGGAAATCCTTGTTGACCTCGACGGCGTCGACCATCCACCGCCCGCCCTGGCGCTGCGCGTAGGGCTTGTTCTCCTGGGCGTCGCCGTCGTCGCGGCCCTCGCGGTTCATGCCGATGTAGCCGACGGGCTCCGCCTGCCCTTCGAGCATCATCCAGTAGAACCGCTCGTGGGGGAAGTAGTAGCTCTTGGTGCCGCGCAACAGGCTGACTCCGTTCTTGCTGCCGGCGACCTTTTGAAGCTCGCCCGGGTCGAACGGAGGCGGCCCAAAGGTCTGGACGCCGGGCGGATAGGCGGCAGCCTGCTCGCCCACCATCGATGCCAGCGTCGGCGTTGCCGGCTTAGCCTTCTTCGCGTCGAACACGACGACATTGTCGATGCCCTTGTGCGGGTTCTCGACTAAGATGCCGTCGTGGCCCTTGGTGATGAGACCGTCGCGCCAGCTGGCGAAGTCTTCGCGCGTCAGCTTGTTGATCGGCTTGCCCAGCGCGCGCGCGACGACGTCGTCGATCGCCGCCGTCGGATCGGGCGGATAGCCCTTCGGGGCGGTGATGGTGAGCGGATTGGCAAGGTCGACGTCGAACGGCGTCACGTTCGGGCCGTAGGCCGTGGCAAAGCCCTTGTCGGAGGTGAGGAAGGCGCCAAGCACCGTATTGGGCGAGGGCGTGTTGGAGCCGGCGCGCGCGGCATCGAGCTGGGTGACGCCGGCCGCCTTGGAGCCGTGGTAGTAGCGGCGCCGCGGAGCGCCCAGCACCGCCGAGTACATGGTCATGTCGTCGAACAGCGACTCGATCATTTCGTGGGCGTCGTCGAGCTGCGACCCGCGCCGGTTGTTGTAGGCCTCGGCCTCGGCCTTGGTGGCGAAGGCGATCACCGAGCCATCAAAGTTGCGGGCGAACTCGTTGGACCTCGACTTGATCGCCCACACGCCGGCCGGCAGCTCCAGGACGGCGGAGAAGACGTCGCCGATGTGCGGCAGCCGCTGCGCCGTGCGCACGTGGCTCCAGTTGCGGCGTTCGATCGACTGGAAGGCCGCTTTCTTGGTGGTCGAGCGGGGCAGCGTCGTACCGAGGATGAGCCCGGCGACGTCGACCGCGTCATCTTTCTTAACAGTCTTGTCGGCTTTCAGCTCGGCCAGGATGGGGCCGAACTCAGGCGTGCCCAGCGCGGCGTCGAGGCGCGTCGCGTAGTCGATGAGCGCCGGGGCAATACGGCGGCCGCGGGCGGCGCGTTCGATGCGCTCGCCCGGGGAGACGGCGAGGCTTACGCCTCCGTTTCCTCGGGGGTTGACGGGCTCTGGCGCTCGCGCAGCTTCTTGCGCCGCTCCAGCGCCTCGTGCAGCCCTTCCAGCTGGTCGCGCGTCGACACTTGGTCCGCCCACAGGGGGCTGCCCCACTGCGCTGTCACCGGAAATGGCTCCCCGGAGTCCGGCGAGGTTTTGGGTGTGATCGGTGACGGCCCAGCCACTGGGCTCGACCCATTGGATGACGGCGGCTTCGTCGACCGCGCCGTTGGTTTTGAGGGAGCCATAGACTTCTCCTGCGCGTAGCTCGTCATATATGCTCAGCGGCACCGTGCGTCCAGTCGAGCGCCAGCGCTTGATGGCGCGCTCCATGGCCACGGCCTTCGGCACGTCGACATAGATGAGGTGCACGGTGTAGCCGTGATCGCGCAGCACCTGGGCCGGGCGCGAGATCGAGGCGTCCGAGGAGCCGAGCTTGGGAACGATGAGGTTGATGCCGTCGAGCGAGGCCTCGGCGAGCAACTCCTTGGAGAGCTTCGAGGCTTCCTCGTGCACGCCGGAAGAATTCCAGCCGCCGCCGTACTCGGGGATCATCGGCTTGAAGTCGTCGCCGTCGACGATCACCGCACCCTGAATGTCGCGGATGCGCTCCGACAATCCCGACTTGCCGGCGGCCGGCAGGCCGATGACGATATAGGCTTTCTTCTCATAGCGCGGCCCGCCCTTCACCTCGGACTTGGCCTTGGCGTACTGATGAGCGATGACCGCCTCGTAGCCGCGGATGATCGAGCCGTCGGCCGCCATGTACTGGCGATTGGCCTTCCATTCGTCGGTGAGGTAGCCGGGCTGCTGGGTCGTGTCGACGCCGACCTCGGCCGCCGCTCCGAGCCATTCCGGCGTTTGCATGAAGGCGCGCGCGGCCCGCTCGCGCTCCGCCAGCTGGTCGTTCGCCTGCTCGACGTCCTGCTGCGCCTGTGGCTTTGCCGCCTGCAGCTTGGCGGCGCCGGTGCGGCGCACCTGTCCGTTGGCGGCTTGGCGCAGAAGCCCGCCGCTGATCGCCCACTTCTCCAGGGCGCCTAGCGTTTTTTCGTCGACCCCGAGTTGAGCCGCCCAGTCCGCACGTGGGGCTTTTCCGGCGAGGATTTGGACGAAGGCGCCTTTGAGGGCATCGTCGATTTCTGTTCCAGGTCGAGCCCCGCCAGCTGCAGTGCCTTGTCCTGCCGCCGCGCCCCCGTCCCCTGCAGTATCCCGGCCAGCAGCGCCTGCGCGGCTTTCGAAGATGTCGCCTTGGAGGGCGGCAAGCCTTTCGGCAACGAGGGCTTTCTCGCGGGCCTGGACGATGATGTCTTGCGGGCGGGTCTCGTCGGGGATGAGCCCGCCTTCCGCGTGCTTGGCGGCTTCGTCGGCATAGCGGGTGATGACCTCCGTCAACTTCTCGCGCGACAAGGTGCGGGCGAGGTTGTCATTGTAGAAGGCGCGCAGCAAGGTCTCGACGATCGGATCGAGCTGCGTGAAGGCGTCGAGCTGGGCGAGGAACGCCGCCGGCTTGATGCCGCGCTCGCGTAGATCGCCGATGCGCTTGGCCACCTCGACGATCTGCGGGGTGATGTCGAACTGCGGGGAAGCCTCGCCGGAAGCGATGGCGGCCTTCAAACGCAGCACGGCGCCGGCGGCATCGCGCATCGCCCCGGTCACCGAGCGGATCGAATCATCGGTCGATTCCAGCATGCGCACCAGGAGCTGCGGGTCGCCGTAGGCGGCAGCGAGCACCGCCGCCGACATGCGGTCCTCGCCCTCCTTGGTCAGCATCCCTTCACGTGAAACAGAACCACGTTCGGAAGCGACGATGACGTTGTCGAGGAAGGCGCGGTAGAAGTCGCGGTTCTGCGGGGCGGTGAACGAGCCGCCCTGGTAGAGGCCCATGATCGCCTCGCCCGCCATCTTGGCGTCGCGCAGGCCCTTCTCGGAAGCCGAGAGCTGCCCCATGCCGGGACGATTGGAGAGGTCGGCGAAGCGGGCCAGCTGCTTGCGATCCGGCTCGTCGACAATGCGGGTGATGAGCACCGGGGCGCGCATGCCCGCGGCCTCCGGCGGCAGCGCGGCGCGATACTCATCGGCCTTCGCCTTCAGCTCGGGATTGTTGTAGACCTCATTCAGCGACAGGACCCGGCCGTTGCCGGAAAGCACCGTGCCGTCGGCCATGACGATCGGGGCCCCGCCGGAGGAGACGCGGCGCGGCATCAGGCGAGCCACGTCCATGTTGGCGGCGCGGTTCTTGACCTGCGCTTCCGATTCCTTGGTGGTCCGGTCGCGCGGCTGCAGGTCCGACTGCTTTTTGAGGGCCGTCAGGTCGGACAGCTCGACCAGCTCCGTCTTCACCTTGAGCTTCATCGACCCGTCGGGGGTCACCACCTCGGAGACGTCCTCGATCGGCGAGCGGCCGGCGAGCACTTGTCTACGGGCCGTGTCCTTGTTGGCCAGCGCATTGAGGATCGAGCCGCGTAGCGTCTCGATCGGCTGATCGGTCACCTCGTCGGGCAGCTCGATGCCGGCCGCCTCGGCACGGGCGATCAGCTGCGCCTTGCGCTTCATGCCGTCAAGTTCGGCCCGGAGTCCGTCAAGTTCGGGCGAGTTCTCGCCCTGTTCCGCGCCCACACCTGCTATTTGCCCAGTGTTTTCAGTGAGGTTCTCGCTCGGTTCTACACCCCCCTGGTCAGCAGGTACGCCAGTTACCGAAACTGCGTCACCTCCGTCACCGAATGCACGAATCTCCTCGACCGAGACCGCCCCGCCCATCAGGTTGGCAAAATCCTCGTTGAGATCGGCGTCGGCGGCGTCGGTGGCGAGGTCCTCGCCCTGCGGCGCCCCCTGGGTCATGGCGGCGACCGGCTGGTCCTCCTCGGGACCGGCCGGGATCGGCTCGACGTCGGTGACGACGCCCTTGCGGCCGAGCTTGGCCTCGCGGACGGGCTTTGCTGCCCCACCGGCGTCAGACGAAGGTTGTTCAGTGCCGTCGAGGGTCTCGCCCGGCTTGGGAGCCTTCTCGGTCTCCGGCGCGCCCTCGACGGTCTCCCCGTCGGCGCCCGTGGTTGCCGGCTCGCGCGTGCCGAGCTGCACCTTGCCCTTTTCGTAGGCGGCGCGGGCGCTTTCCATGCCGGCGCCGAGCATCAGGCCGATGGCGGCGCCTTCCCAGGCTCCGTCATCCCAGGTGCGCGAGGGATCGTAATACTGCTGGGCGATGAGGTTCTGCAGGACCTGCTGGCCGAACTCCTGCCCGCCCTCCTCGATCGCCTGCTCGATCACGTTCTTGATCGCCGAGCCGGTCGGATTGGCGAACAGCTTGGCGATGGGCAAGGCTTCCGAGGCGCCGCCCGGCAGGTTCAAGAGGTAGGTCATCATGATGTCGCGCTGCGACACCGACCGCCCCAGCTCGTCGCGGTAGAACTCGGCCTCCTGCGCGGCGCTTTCGCCCTGCATCATGGCGCCGGTGGCGCCAGAGACGGCGGCTGCCTGATTCTTGGCCGTCTTCTGCGCCAGCTCCTTGCTCATGTACTCGGGGGCGAACTCGGACGCCCACTTGCCGCCCGTCTCGTCGGCGGTGCGGATCAGCGTCTTCGGCCCGGCGCGCGTCAGAAAGTACGCGGTGAGCCCGGTGCCCCAGAAGGTGATCATCGAGCCGGTGCCGGCGGCGAACTTGGTGGCGAACTCCTCCTGCCGCGCCTCGTCGCCGGGGAACAGCTCTTTCGCCTTCTCGGAAATGAAACCGCCGAAGTGCTCCAGCGTCTTGCCCGACAGGCGGTGCACGAACTCGGCCGCCTTTTCCGCCGAGCCGGTATCGCGCTCGAAGGCGTAGCCGGCGGCCTTGACGATCTCCTGCGCGTAGGTCGGCGCCTTTTCCGGGGCAATCATGCCGCCGGCGAACGACATGCGGGCCCGCTGCTGGCGGCGCTCCTCCTCGCTGGTCATCCCATAGCTGGCATCGGCCGCATAGCCGGCGCCACGTCCCCAGCCCTTGATGGCGGAGCCGGCCGTGTCGCCGCCGGCCTTCAGCGTCTCCTCGACAATGTTGCGGGCCAGCGAATACTTGGGCAGCGCCGCGCGACCCTCGGCCACCGCCTTGGCCAGCAACTCGCGCCGCTGGTAGAACGCCTGCATTTCGGCGCCCTTGCGCTCGGCAAAATCGAGCAGGCCGAGCCCGGCACCGCCGATCCCGGGCAGCGGGCCGGAAACCCGGTCGTAGCCGGTTGCCGCCTTGGTGCGCTTGGCGATCGAGCTGATCGACCCCCAGTAGCCCTGCGCCTCCTTGGCATACGCCTCGGTATCAGCCGCCCACTGGTCCTTTTCCTCCGGCTCCAGGTAGCCCCAGCGGCCGAAGGTATCGAGGAATGAGCGGTCGGTGGCGTCATCCTGCTCGCGACGTTTATTGACGCGGCGCTCGATCTGCAGGCCGCCGATATTCGGATCGGGGTCGATCTCGACCGGCGATTGCGTTTCGCGCAGCGTCGGCTTGACAACCGGGACCAGCTCGCGCGAGCCCTCCGGCTGGTCAAGGTGCTGGCCAAACGGGATGTCGAGATCGTCGTTCTCGGCCATCAACGGTCCTTCGCAGACTTGGATTTCGACTGGGACGCGGACTGCGTTGACGCCGGCTTGGTGCTGAGAGCGCGAGCCGCCGCGCCGGGGCCGTAGGTGCGCTCGAACTCCTGGTAACGTGACGGCTTCTGACGCAACCGCTCGATGTCCTCCGGCGTCGGTTCCGGGTAAGCCGTTGCCGGGCTGAATCCGGGCGGCGATGCCCCGCGCTTGGCGTCGTTGAAGCCGGGTGCGGGCAGCGCCGGCATCTCGGGGAGATCGCGCATCCCTCCCCGGGCGATCTCAGGGGCCTCTACCGGATAGAACAGCCTGTCCCCGCCCGAGACACGCGCCATGGCGCGCAGCTGGGTGAGGTCAAACTCGCCGATCGGCTCCCCGGCGATGATCTTTCGAGCGATTCCATAGCCCGTGTCACGCCGATCTTGCTTGGCGAGGGTCGAGACGCCGGCCTCGAAGGCGAGGCCTGCGTACTTCGGGCCATAGATTTCCAGGGCGCGTTGCTCGGCGGCCTTCAGGTGATCGGCAAATTCACGATCGGTCATCTTGCCGTCGTCGGGCGGCATGTTCATCAGGGCGACGGCTTCCCGCTTGGTGATCGCCATCAGCCGGATGCCGAGCCGCTTCTGGGCGGCAAGCCGCGCCGCGATCACCAGCTCCTGCGCCTGCTGCGGCGGCACCGCCCAGCCGGCGTCGATCGCCGTGCCGACGCCGCCGCCGCTCATGTTGGGGGCAAGACGCTTGGCCTTGGCCGTCTGCACCGCTGCCTGCACCTCGGGCGAGCCGAACACGGCGCGCGCCGGGTCGTCGTCGCGTAGCTTTTTGATCTTCTCCCAGTAAGGATTGGCGGCGCGCAGCGCGTCCTGGGTGAGCTTATAGCCCTCCTCGCTGCTCTGCTCGGCCTTGTCGAGAATGTTGCCGAGGTGCTCGTCGCCCTCGTCGTTGCTCATGTTGGCGAGCGGCGCCTTGGCGGCGTTCTCGATGATGGCGGCGTTCCAGCGGCGGCTGTAGCGCTCGCGCTGCATGTCGGTGAGGAACTCGCCGCCGCGCTCCAGGCTCGTCTTGCCGTCGACGATGTCCACATCAATACCGTCGCGGATTTTCTCAATGTCGTCTTCAATGCGCGACACGGCTTCGCCGCGCCCGGCGACGCGCGCCACGTTGATCAGCCTCAGTCGCTGGTCGGGCTTCAGGTGCCGGTAGACGACCTTGTCGGCCTCGCTTGGCTCGCCGAGCGCCGCTGCCTCCATGTCCTCGGAGAGCTGCTTGGCAAAGCGCGTCGCCGTGTCGGCGTCCTTGAACTGCCCCAGATGCTGGCCGGTCGCCTTGTAGAGGGCGATGGCTTGTTCGTCGCTGAGCGGCTGGCCCTGCGGATCGAGGGTCGGAATCAGAACTTCCGTTTTGCCGTCCTTAAAGCTCATCGACTTCAGGGTCGAAATACTGCCGTCGGGGTTGTGCACGATCTTGCGGGCGGCCAAATCGATGTTGCCCGGCACCAGCAGGCCCTCGACCTCGGCCTTCTCCGGCGCCACCGTGCCGGGACGCGCCTTCAGGTCCCTGATGATCTGCGAAATGTCGTCGCCGCGGTCGATGCGGGCACGCACGGCGTCCTCCTCGACGCCCTGCGCAAAGGATTTCATCGCCTTGTCCTTGTCGGCCGGGGGCAGGCGCGATGCGGAGATGATCGAAACCCCGCGCGCCACGTTCTCCCGGTAGGCATCGGGGTTGACGGCAGTGACGTTCCTGAGATCGAGCAGCTTGGTGTCGAGGTCCTCGCGATGCTGACGGTCGCGCTCGCCGATCTCGTAGCGATAGGCGCGGCTTTCATAGCCGCCACGGCGGCGCACCAGCGCCTCGTCGTACTTGGCCTTGAGGCGCGACGGCACCGACTTAAAGAACTCGCGGCCGTCGCGGTTGTAACCGTCGACAAACGATGAGGTGAACCCCTTGGCTTCCTTGCCGGGGTTGTTCTGCATGTCGATCAGACGCTTTTCCTGTTGCACGTCGAAATCGACAAAGCGCTTCTGCATCTCATACTCGTCTTCCTCGTCCTGCCGCTTCTGCAGGGCGAGGCCGAAGTCCTCGACGCCATCGCCGAGGTTGCCGAGCGCCTTGGCATTCTGCGCATCGACGCGATTGCTGGCGGTAAAGGCGCTGTCGTCGTAGCTCGGGACGCGCGTCGTCACCGGCACCGCCGAGACGTTGGGCTGGTCGAGCGCTTCCGCGGTCGGAATCTTGGCCATGCGTCAGGTCTCGCTCTCTTAGCCGAACTCGTACTCGGGGACGTTGCGATAGGTCGAGGTGCGCCAGCCCGAGGGCTCGTCATGGTCATAGGCGATGCGCGCCGTGCCGCCGTCGGAGCCGCCGCCGGCCGGCATCTGCCCGGCAACCTTCCCGACCCCCGAAAGAATAGTCCCCGCCATATTGAGATAGGTGCCGCCGCGGGCGTTCTTCGCCGCCTCGACCCGGGCATTGGCTCCGGCGCGGGTGATGGTCGCCTGCGTGTCGGCGTCGTAGGCGTTGGCGAGGTGGGCGCGGCCTTTTTCCTTGCCCTGCCACAGCTCCAGCTCGGCGTTGTAGTCGCCCTGCTTGACGGTTTCGCCCATGATCGCCGCGGCCGAGCCCTCGGTGCCACCGCCGGATGCGGCGAAGCGGGCGTTCTGTTTGGCGACGAGCCGCCGAGCTTCGTCCTGGCGCTCCTCGGCGCGGCGCTGGGCGACGGCCCGCTGCTGGCCGGCGTTGACCCGCTCTTGGGTCGCCTGCCGGCCGAGGGCGACGGCACGCTCCTCGTCGAGACGACGCTGCGTCTCTGCCCCCGCCTCGCTCGCCTGCTGCTGCCGGTACTGGCTATAGACCGCCACACCCGTCGAGGCGACGGTCGCGGCGATGGCAATGAACGGTGCAATCGCGGCCATCAGACTGTCCCCCTTCTATGTTCACGAATCCACGCTGGCTGATTCTCTGACTTTTCCGCTATACGAATCGACGCATTCTTTTCATGGGGCGCCAGCGGCCGGAAGCCGAGCCGCTGCAACCAGACCGCGGCGCGCGGCTGGCTTTCATCGCACAGCGCATACAGCGGCCGGTCATCGACGCTCGTTGCTTCCCTGATCAGTTTGACGGCGAGGCGATGCACCAGGAAGCGGTGACGGCGAATGCGCGAATCGAAGGCCTTGAAAAACACCCAGCGGTGGTTGTCGAACACCTGCACCCCGCCGTAGGCGATGAGCCGTCCGGTATGGGTGCGGCAGGTGAGCCCGCAGATCGGCCAGCTGCCGTCGAAGCCTTCGATGGCGGCGTCGGCGGCCTTGAATAGGGCCAGCTGCAGGGCGCCCAGGCTCATGTGCGCTCCGCCATTTTCTCGCCCACCACGTAGCCCTGAATGGTCGCCGGCGCCGGGCCGGTGCAGCGAATGCACAAGCGTGGATCGCGGTTCATGCCGCCCGGCATCGGCAGCTGCTCGGTGATGCCGGAAATCAGCGCCCCCTCAATCAGCTCTCCCTCATCGTCAATGCCGGCCGAGTAGAGCGCCAAGTCCTTGTTGCCGACATTGTCCATGGTGGTGAAGTCGGAGCCGTACTCGATGTCGGTGCCCGATTCATTGAGCAGCAGGATGATAGAAGTGCTCTGCTGGCGCTGGGCCAGCGAAGTCCCCATTTGCGATGACAGCGCCAGCTTCGAGGAGCGGTAGCGGCCGGTGTAGGTCAGCCCGACGACGCTCTGGCCCGGCTGGATGCCGACGTCGATCTCCCCGTCCTCGACCGTGTATTCGCCGAGGTCGATGCCGTCGACCCAGGCCGTCACCTCCAAGCCCTCCAGGTGATCGAGGCCGCTGATCACCGTCGAGGTGGCGGCGAGGTGGGCTTTGGGCGGACCGTCTTCGGCGTCATAGAGCACCCCGGCGATGGTGGTGAAGTTGCCGGCCGTGCCGGCGTTGGTGCCGAAGCCGTCCTGGTCGCCATTGAGGAGGATCGCCGGGGCAGCCCCGGTCGGCGTTGCCCCGCTTGTTCCCAGCTGCACCGGCCAGCCGGAGGCGGAGCGGAACTTGGCTTGGTTGGCGGCGGTCGAGATGTCGAGGGTCGCCGCCAGATTGACGTACAGCTGGGCGATGTCGGCGTTGAGCTTCAAGGTAGCGTCCGACTTGACGCCCAGATGATGGTTGACGCGCGTATAGTCGAGCGTGTCGTTGGTCAGCGTTGGCGCGGCGGCGCGGTCGTCTACCCCGTTGATGCGCAGGCGGCCGGCGCCCGTCGCCAAGTCCCAGGCGATAAGCACGTGGTGCCAGCCGCTGTCCGCCGTCCACTCCGAGGCCGAGGTCATGTCGAGAATGACGGCGCCGGCGGCGTTCTTGCCGGAGATGCGCCACTTGTTGCCGGAGGTGCGGCGGATGTGCAGGTATTCGCCGGTCGAGGCATAGAGGGTCTGCTCGACGTCGTCGCTGTCCGAGGCGAACTTCGTCCAGAAGGAGACGAGCCCCGCCTTGCCGTTGGCGACGCCGGTGAGATCGGCGCCGCGCTCCAGGTAGGTACTGCCGGAGAAGGTGACCGCCTCGCACTCCGGCCCATCGACGCGCACGAAGCTGTCGAGGCAGGAGGCGTCGGCCAGCGTCTCGTAGTAGAACGGCCCGAGCTTCTCCAGGTAGTAGTGGAAGCCGTCGGTGAGACGCCGCTGGAACATCGCCCACACCTCGTCCTCGCCCTCGCCGGCCGCCCCGGGCAGGACCTCGACGTCGATCATCTTGTCGCCGAGTGCCGTCTTGGCGCGCGCCCAGCCGAGCACGTTCTCGCCCGGCTCGTAGAGCTTGACCACCAGCTGCCCATCGGAACGTGTTGCCCACATGCGCGTCTCGGGGCGACGCGAGAAGGCGATCTTGGTGAGCCCCGGGCGGCCGATGTTCTTGTGCAGGCGCGTCAAGGGGCTCGCCACATAGTCCTGGGCATCGACCGAGTAGCTCAGCTCCATGACGTGGATGCTGGAGCGGTCGACGTAGATGCCCTTGTTGTCGAGCTTGTATGGCGCAAGGTCGGCAGCGCCGAAGGAGGCAACGTCGCGCACCGAGTTGTTGGCCGGGGTCAGGGCCTCGTCGTAGTCGGACGCCTTGACCACCACCTCGCCCGAGTCAGTGAGCATGATCAGCCGGCGCAGCGGCAGGATGGCCTGGATTTGCGCGACGTTGCCGGTGGCGATCAGCCGGTTGATGGCGTCATCGTCCTCATCGCCGATGGCTTGGCTTTCATAGAGGTCGGACTGCGAGCCCCAGAACTCATCGGCGTAGCCGTTCCACAGGCGGCCGTCGAACAGGCCAATGCCCTTCGGCCAGCCGCGCACATCGCTCCACGAACCTTCCGACCAGAAGCTGGTCGCCGTCGCGGCGGCGAACTGGGAAAGCACCTCGATGTCGACCAGCGTCGGCGAGGTGTAGCCGGTGATGCGAGCGATGCCGTCGGTCGAGCCGCCGCCGTAGGACAGCTGCACGGTCGGAATTCCGGGACCGACCGAGCCGCCCGAGGTGTAGGTGCCGGCAAAGGTCGAGGCCTGCAGATCGATGGTCGTGGCATTGATGACGGTGATGGTGAACGTGCCGTTGGCGTTGGTGACGCCACCGACGCCGGAGATGAGCTTGGCTTCGCCGGTCGACCAGCCGGTGGTCGAGGTGACGGTGAGACGAATGAGGCCGGAGCCGTTATTGACGGCATTGGAGACGGCGACGCCGGCCGGATAGTTGCCGGTCTTGACGCCGATGCGGTAGTAGACGATCTCGTTGTCGGAGCCGTCGACGATGGTGACGCTCGACTGATTGGCGGTGTAGGAGGAGACGTCCGACCAGTCGCCGGGGTTGCCGATCGATTTCTGCACCGTGACGGTGATGTCCGACCAGCTGCCGGTGATGTTGACGGTAACGGTGCGCGAGGCCGCGCCGACGCCGGTGACGCGCACCGGGTCGGAGAACTGGTTTTCGGCGGTGACGGCGCGAGAGACCAGCTGCCCGGCGTGGGTCAGCTTCCACAGCGCCCCGACGTGGCCCGCCTGAAAGACGCCAACCGAGGCGGTGAGGGTGCCATTACCGGAGGTGACCGACGGGGTAATCGAGATCGATTCATCGACGTTGGCTTCGAGGAACGGTCCGTCTTTTTCGTCCGAGTCGGTGATCGACCAGGAGTTGGCGGCGCGCCGCTCGATGCGCTTCTTGACGCCGGTTCCATAGGAGACGTAGAGCACGTCGCGCGACTGCTCGAAGCGCAGGGTATTGTAGTCGGCGGCCAGCCACGGCGTCGGCAGCACGAGGTCGCCGGCCGCCTCGATGGTGGCGCTATCGACGAGGATGGTGCGCTTCAGGCTCGACCAGATTTCGATCCAGTAGGAACCCGTCGGGGTAAAGGCCAGCGAGTGCGTGCCGGTGCGCAGCTCGGTGGTGGTGATGTACTGATCGCCGCCCGACGCCGAGCCGACCTTGAGCTTGACGGGTCCGCGCGCAACGACGACGCGCAGGGCATGCAGGGTGCCGGCGTTGGACGTCGAAACCTGCTGCCGCACCCCGGCAATCGAGGTGCCGTCGGAAGCCAGCGTCAGGAAGCCGGAGGACGCGGCAGCGCTGCCGCCGCCGGCCGAGATGTTTGTCCACCCGGTGAGCGCCGCAAAGGCGCCGTTGGTGACGGTCGAGGAAACCGCGGGACGGGCCAGCACGCCGCCATCCTGAACGATGCGCAGCTCATTGTCGGAAAACGCCATCAAGTGCTTTTGGTCGAGCGAAAACACCCAGCGGCGCAGTCGCGTCAGGCTCTCGAACTCGGAATAGAAGCCAAAGCCCGGACGCAAGGTCATTGGCCCTTCCGGCAGGGGCCACATATTCTCCAGGATGTCGGCAGTCGCCGCGTAGCGCTCCAGCGAGGTGCGTCCCTGGATTTCCTTGCCGATCTCGCCGGCATTGAAAGAGGTGACGTCGAGGTTCTGGCTGGAGGCGAGGGCAATCTTCGGAGCCATCAGAAACTCCCCTGCTCCTGGTTGCGGCGCATGCCGCGTGCCGCTCGGGCCCAGTTGCCTTGCTGGCGCATGGCCGGGGGATTCTGAATGGCGTCGGTCGACAGCGCCCGCACACGGCTCGACTTCACCAAGCCGTCGGCCAGCTCCAGGTTGGCGGGGTTGAGCTTGGGAGCGGTGCGCAGGGCCAGCGAGGCGCCGACGTAATCGGCAAAAGCTTGGCTCCAATCGCCGGGCGTGATGGCGGCGATGTTGGTCGAGATGTATTTGAGGTAAACGGTCTCGACGTTGGTCGCCACCTTGCCGCGCTCGATCTCATAGCGCAGCAAAGGGTCGTGATTGACGCCGGTCTCGCTGATTTCCACGACGCGCGAGAAGTCGGTGGGCAGCGTGTAGTAATAGCTGTAGCCCCACACCGGAACCTCGGCGGCGCGCGCCAGTTCGGCGCGGGTGACGAGAAAGTTCCAGTTGCCGATCTCGTAGCAGGCGCGAATGACGCTGTCCCAGGCGCCGTTGAGCTGGCGCAGGTCCTCGCCGGGCCCGGAGGGCGAGGCGACCAGCGGCTGGGCAAGAATGCGCAGCGCCTCGTTGAACACAGAGAGCTTGGTCGCCATCGTTCCCCCCGTTACGATGCGGGCCTCACAGTTTCCCGTGAGGCCCTACGCGCTGCACTCGCCCAGCTGCTAAACTCTTTAAGCTGCCTTGCCGTCGGCCACCGCTGCCGCCTTGTAGCGGGAGAGCCACTGCTCGGCCTCGACCTTGGAATCGAACCCCGTCTTGAGGCGCGTCTTGCCGTGCAGTACGCACCACTTGAGAGCATCGCCCAGGTGTAGCACCGTGATGTCGCCGAGCTTAACGCGCGCCGTCGCCACCAGATTGTGCTCGACGATGTGGATGGGCGAGAGGTGCACGGTCTGCAGCTCGGTATCGATCTTCATGAGGCGGGCGTGCACCTCCCAAGAGCGCGGCTCGTCGTAGAGGACGAGCAGATCGTAGCGCTTGAAATACTTGATCAGCGTGTAGAGATAGCGCTTCTCAGCGCCCTCATCGATCTGCAGCGCCAGGAACTCCGCCAAGCTCATCCCCGGGCACTCGATGGCGTGGGTGTTGTAGGCGGTCGACACGATCTGCCGGTGGCGCGGCATCGCCGCCTTCGCCACGTTGCTCATCGGCACAACCGCCGCCGGCTTGGCGCTATCGGTGCTCACCGCCACGGCGTTGCGCGCATCCTCCTCGGCCTGCATGGCTTCGCGGGTCTCCTCCCGCTTCTTCTTGTCGATCTTCGCCTTGTCCGCTTCGGTCGTCATAGGTCCCCCTGTCTCGATTAGCCCTGCCTCGGCTAGTGCTCGACGTGCGGCGCATCCCAGAACTCGCAGTCGCAGTCGCAGTCGTCCTGGTGCACGCCGCACTCCTCGACGTGCTCGGTCGGCATGTTGAAGGCGGCCCGCAGGCGCTGGGCCACTGCCGCCCGTGTCGCCCAGTTGGCCTCCTCGTCGCAGAGAACGTTCAATGCTTCGTTCAATGCTTCACTGCGTTGCGGTGTGACCAACTTGTGCATGGCACCCTACGTTTTTTCCTTGGCGGCCTCCTCGGCGGCCTTGCGATCGGCTTCCGCCTTCTCGGCGGCCTTCTTGGCGGCGGCTTCCTCCGCGGCGGCCTTGCGCTTGGCCTCGGCTTCGGCCTCGGCTTGGTCGGAGGCGAGCGCCTTGGCGAAGGCGTCGAGCGCCGCCTGCGCCGTCTTGCTCATCTTCGCCGGCGTCACCGTGGTCACCCGGTCCTCGCCGGCGCCGACCACCTTGCCGGCGTCGACGAACTGCGTCTTGTGCACCGTCTCGGCCAACGCCAGCTCGCCATCCGGCGCCCACTGCAGGCGCAGGCGATAGAGGTATTCGTGCTTGTCCATGGCGCTGGCTCCCAGGTGCGAAACTTGTGGAGAAACTCTTATGCGATTCGACGTGTGCCAGAAACGGGAAAAGCCGCCCGCCCCATGATAGGACGTGACGGCTTCCCTGGTGGAGTCCGCTGCCGCACGAGGACGGCAAAGGCCCGGCGAGAATGTCCCGCCGGGCCCGATTCGTGTCAACCCTGTTCGGCCTCTTACGAGGTGGCGGCCGGCGAGGAAACGTTGCCGGTGTGCAGGAGGTGGCCGCGAATGAGCCACTGCACCTCGGTGCGGGCCGAGACCTTGAGGAAGCCGCCGGCGAGCCAGCCCTTGGCAACTTCGCTCATGTCGCAAGCCAAGTGCGAGGAGCCGTTGAAGGCGGCGGCCGAGGTGGTGAGCCCCGTGTCGCCGTCATCCATGAGGATCGAGCCGATGAGGAAGTCACCGGAGGCGCATTCAATGCGGTGGCCGACCGACGACGGCGTGCCGGCGATGACGAACTCAAATTCGAGCCCGGGGGCCGCCGCCGGCAGGATGAACTTGGCGCCGTCGGCCTTGTCGAAGATGCAGACGCTGCCCGACTGGGCGGCGGTGAGCGTCACCGACAGGGCGTCCTCGACCGGCGGCTGCGTGCCGCCGAAGTCGACGATCGTAGCGCCGGAGCTGCCGACGGCCGTCACCCAGCCCTCGGCGTAGCCGGTCGGTGCCGTGGTCTTGGCGGCGAGGTCGGCATAGCGGCGGTAGATGACCTTGTCGCCCACCTCCATGCCCCGCGCCGAAGCGTCGGAGATGTAGTTGGCCGCAAAGGCGACCGAAGCGGCGATGGTATCGTCGTAGGTCCAGATGTTGCCGCCACCACCGTTGTTGAACTTCGAGGTGAGCAGGCGCAGCTCGCGCGTGTTGTAAGCCATGGTCGGTCTCCTAAATGGGCTCGCTGTCCAAGCGAGGAAGGTGGTTCAAGTCCCCCGGGGCCGCAGCCCCAGGGGATTGTTGACAGCGCTTAGAAGGCCGCCGTGTCGTCGTGCGCCCAGATCACCGTGCCCTCGTCGAGCAGCATCTTGGCGCCCTGGAAGGACGAGGTGCGGGCCCACGAGTAGTCCTGCTCCTCGTTGACGCCGATCTTCGTCTGCATCTCGCCGCGGTTGAGGCCGTGGCCCACCGAGGACTTGTGATAGACGAAGCACGAGGCGTTGTTGGTGCCCTTGCCCGGCAGGTTCGGGTGCATCGCCCACTTGACGCCCATCCACTGGCGCCACTGGACGTACTTCATGAACGGCTTGTCGGGGACGTAGTCGCCGGAGGCGAACTGCGTCACCTTCATCATCTGCGCCCAGGCGGCGGGCGTCAGCAGGCCGTAACGCTCGCCGTCGTTGGGCACGAAGTTGGTATCGAGCGTCGACACCGCGAGCAGTGCCTTGGCGAGCGAGGCCGCGGCAGCAGACGAAGTGTTGTAGGCCGAGGTGGCCAGCTGGGTTAAGATCAGCTGGTCGGTCTTGTTGTTGATGGAGATGATGCCGCGGCGCTGCATCGACATGCGCTGATCAACCGAGGACGAGAAGACGTTGAACTGCGTCTTGCGCGCCAAGTGATGGTATTCGTTCAGCGTGCAGGTGGCGCTCGTCTGGTTGTCGTCGGCCGGCGGGATGAGGCCATCGGCACCGCGCGTCACGGCGGTGTCGGCGGTCGACTCGATGATGAAGATGAAGCTTTCGCCCTTCACTTCGCCCTTGGTGGTCACGGTGCCGCGAAGCATCGACTGCTTCTGCTCGTAGTTCTCCGTGAACTCGGAGGCATAGAGGGTTGCGGTAACGGTATTCTCGACCATGATGGTGCTCCTGGAGCTTGGCTGCCCGTGAGCGGGCGAGCCGTTGCAGATGCTTCAGAGAGCAGCGCCTTCATCGTGTACCGGGCGGTCGCGGGGGCGCGGGGTGCCGTCGAGATGACGGGCCGTGCCAGCCGCCGTTGCCGGGCGAGCCAGTGCTGCGGGCCTTGATCTCCCAGTGGTTCCCCACCGGGCCGAAAAGTGCCAAACCGGATCGATGCTCGACCCGAAACGGATGATGGCGGGGATGGAAAACGAGTCGGCCCCCCAGCCCCTCGTGGTATCGGCGATGGAATTCCGCCGACTACGCTCACTGTTCGACCGTCGAAGCGACGGCTACTACTACGGCGGCCTCAAGGTCGTGATCAGACCCGACCGAGTTGGTCCTTCACCGCCGCCTCTTTGGCT